>OGFE01000130.1_pt1 | contig 81267 bp, 73 predicted proteins | sample 1570811 | NCBI WGS metagenome assembly OGFE01 (sample SAMEA2581967, study PRJEB24529) | metagenome | biome: Human gut stool | place: China | collected 2011 | reverse complement strand
CTACACGACGCTCTTCCGATCTAATTTAAATTAATTATAAACAAGGATAGATATAAAAGAATTTATGATGTGAAAAGATTTTTAATTGAACCTTTGATTGAAGATATTAATCTTTCTACCAATTTTAAGCTATCTTATAAAATAAATAAAGAAAATAAAAAATATATTTTAACATTTTATTTAAAAAATATAAAAATTGATGAAATAAAAAATTATGTACAAAATTTCTTACGTTTATATAAGCAGTATATATTAGATCCAGAAAAATTAAAAATAATAATATTTAATGCAATTCAAACTCATGGATATAATTATACAAAAAACAAGCTACTACTTACTATAAAAAATAAAAAAAAGTATAATTTAAAATTTGATGATATATTTGAAAAATTTTTAAATAATGAATTAGGAGAATTTTATATAATTTTAAAATCTTTTGATTGTGAAGTAAAAGATTTAGATCAATTTAGAAAAATTATTTTTAAAGAGCTTTCTCCATTAGATATTCCAGAAATTGCAACAATGGATTATAATACAAGGTTAACTCAGAAAATATTTGCAATGAAAGAAAAGGATAATATAGAAATAATCAGTGAAAATTTAAAATTACAGCTTTTATATAATACAGAAAAAAAATCAAAAATAACTATATATTTAAGATATCTTAAATAGGGAGAGAAAAATGACAAATAATACTGCAGAAAAATTAGAGAAGTTACCATTAAGAAAATTATTTTTAGTAATGGCAGTACCATCAGTACTAGCTCAATTAATAAATGTATTATACAATATTGTAGATAGGATATATATAGGTCATATAAAAGAGGTAGGTTCTTTAGCACTTACAGGGGTAGGGGTGACATTTCCAATAATAATGGTGGTTTCCGCTTTTAGTGCTTTTGCTGGACAGGGAGGTGCACCCTTAGCTTCTATTGAATTAGGAGCTAAAAATTATAAAAAAGCAGAGAAAATATTAGGGAATAGTACTGCTTTATTAATAGTATTTGCAATAGTATTAACTATATTTTTTCAAATTTTTAAAACTCCATTATTATATGCTTTTGGAGCTAGTGATAATGTTATAAAATATGCTCACGACTATATAGGATTATATTTATATGGAACGATTTTTGTTATGTTATCTTTAGGACTTAATACTTTTATTAGTGGACAGGGAAATGCAAAAGTAGCTATGTTATCAGTTTTAATAGGAGCAGTTACTAATATTATTTTAGATCCTATCTTTATATTTGTATTAGGAATGGGAGTAAAGGGAGCAGCATTAGCTACTGTTATATCACAAGCTTTAAGTGCAATTTGGGTTGTATATTTTCTTTTATCTAAAAAAAGTGTAATAAAGATAAAAATAGAAAATTTAAATCTGGAGAAAGAGATTTTAAAAAAGACAGGAGCATTAGGAATATCTCCTTTTATTATGCAAAGTACAGAAAGTTTAGTTCTGTTAACTTTAAATTCAGGGTTACAGAAGTATGGTGGAGATATATATGTAGGTTCAATGTCTATATTAACAAGTGTACTACAACTAATAACAGTACCAGTTTCAGGTATAACTCAAGGTATTCAACCTGTAATAAGTTATAATTTTGGAGCTGGTAATAGAAAAAGAGTTTTACAAACTTTTAAAGGAATGTTAGGAGTATGTTTAACAGTAACAATTATGATGGGAGGAATAGGAGTAATTTTTCCAGAGATATATGTAGGTATTTTTACTGATTCAAAAGAATTATTTGATTTAACTTCTAAATTTATGCCAATTTTTGTATTGGGAATGGTAATCTTTGGAATACAACAAGCTATTCAAGGAACTTTTTTAGCTTTAGGACAAGCTAAATATTCTATATTTATAGCTTTATTGAGAAAAGTTATTTTATTGGTTCCTTTAGCAGTTATTCTACCAATTTTTATGGGAGTAAAGGGAATATATTATGCTGAACCAATAGCTGATATCACTTCAGTAAGTATAGCAAGTATAACTTTTCTTTTAACATATAAAAAAATATTAAAAAGTAGAGGAATGAAAAAATGAGGGCTATTTATAGCCCTCAAAATTTATTTTTATTATCTATATATTAGTTAGATAATTTTTCTATCTATCATTTTTCTAACTACACTCTTAGCAAGGTTTATTCTTTCCTCAACAGTTGATATATCTAGATATTCATTTTTACTGTGAGCTTCTCCTCCAACAGGACCAACAGCATCTACTACTCCAACTCCTAAAATACCTAAGAAGTTTCCATCAGAACAGCCACCAGCAACTTCCCAATCATATCTTATACCCATCTCTTTTTTACTTTCATCAAATAAATCACGAAGAAGAGCAGATTTATTATTAAGTACTAATGGAGGTCTATATCCGATCTCCTTGATTTTAACTTTTATTCCTTCTACCTTAGGATTCTCTTGAAGTTTTTTCATAGTCTCTCTAATTGTTTCAAAGAATTCTACTTGATGAGACCTTCCTTCAAATTTAAAACAAGCATAATCAGGGACAATATTAACTCCAGATCCACCTTCTATAAGTCCGACGTTTAAAGAATTTTTAATATCCCAGTTATGAAGTTTAGAAATCTCTCCGACCCAATGAGCAGCTTCTACAATAGCATTGACTCCTTCTTGAGGATAGTTTCCAGCATGAGATGCTTTACCAAAAAATTCTACTTGATATTTAACAAGCCCTTTTCTTTCTATAACAGCATTTCCATTTTTACGTGCTGGTTCAAATATCATTGCATATTTTACCTTTGCCCCAATTTTTTCAATTATAGGTCTAGAGTGTATAGAGCTTATCTCTTCATCAGTATTCATCACAAGAGCTATTGTTATATCTTCATCTTTAAACTCTTTAGCAACTTCAACCATTGATAAAACACCAGATTTCATATCATATACCCCAGCTCCAGTTGCTATATTTCCTTCTAATTTATATGACCAAGTTGGAACAGTTCCTCTTAGGAAAACAGTATCATTATGACCTAAAAACATTAAATCAACATCTTCAGAATCTCTATTTTTTGCAACTAAAACGGGATTTTTTCCATCATTTTGAGGATAAACTTCAACAATCCAATCCTTTTCTAATTCTTTTTTAAATATTTCAGTAACTTCTTGTACTCCTTCAGGAACATTACTTCCACAATCAATATTAACAAGTCTTTCTAAATCTATTAAAAATTTTTTCATATCCATATATTTTTCCCCCTAAATATTATCCAAAGAATACCATATTTGATATAATTACTGCTAATAATCCACCTAACATAGGGATAGCAGTTCTTTTTACAACTTCAAATGGAGATACTCCAGAAATTCCAGAAACAGCAACTATTACTGCTGTAATAGGAGATACACTTCTAGCAATTCCTGCAGATAATTGCATTGGCATAAGCATAACAATAGGATTTAATCCCACAGATGCCGCTACAGCTGGAGCAAGAGCTGCAAAGGCAAAGAAAGGAGCATTTCCAGAACCCATTAATATAGATGATACAACAATGATAGCAGTCATAACTAAAATCATTGGTTGAGGACCTAATCCAGCTGATTTTGTAGATTCAATAAGAGCACTGATAACACCTATCTTAGTTAATCCTAAAGCAAAGAATTCTCCAGCAACAATAAGAGTTATAACATTAGCAAATTGATTTCCCATTGCATTAAAAATGATTTTTAACTCTGTAAGAGTTGATTTAAAAGCTTTTCTTCTGATTCCCTCAATAATCATACTAAGAGTAATACTCATAAACATAGCTTCTACAACACCTATTTTAATACTACTTCCAGTTAAAGGACTGAATACTAAAATTATTAATAATGGAATAATAGGAAGAAAAGCATAAAATTTAGGAACTTCTTTCTCTTCCTCTTTGTTTTCAATATTAGAATTAAAACTTGTTGTATCTAATTTTGCATCCATTTTTTTATTAACTATATAGTGTAGAATTGTGATAACAATTACAGTAACTATTGCTACAGGAATTTGATAGTTAGCAAAATAAAGGGCAGCATCCATTTCAGCAGTTTTTGAAGCTAATACAGCATTACCTGAAGCTGGTCCTAAATCAAGACAAGCAGCAGTTCCAATTACAGAAGTAGCAGCTAATGAAGAAACTCCTAATGAAACAAGAATAGGGTATACAGTAACCATTAATAATACTCCAAGTCCTGAGGCACTAGGAATAAATACATTTAAGATTTGCCCTACCACATAAGATAGAGCTAGAACAATATATGGTGAATTTAATTTTTGTAATGGTTTAATAGAAAGTTTTACTAGGGCATTACTAGCACCAATGTGATCCATATATTTAGCAAAAGCTGAAACTATCATGATAGCTAATCCAAGACTACCAGAGGTTTTTATAAAGTTTTTACTCAATTGAGCAAAAATATCAAGGTATAATGAACCAGTAGCACTTTTTTCCATAACAGGAGAGTTATTTAAAAGTATTCCACCAAGAAGTAGAGCAGCTCCACCTATAATTAAAACTCCTTGAGCATGATATTTTTTTACAATTAAATATCCTACAATTAAAATAACTAAAATTGCAACAACAAAATTCATTTTTATTCCCCCTTTTTAAATATTTTATAAAAAAGGTAATTAAATTTTTAGTTTAATCACCTTTATAGACTATTATTTATCTATCTTATCTGCCCCATGTCTGTAGTGAGGTAGTAATAGAGGTGATATTCTATCTGTTTCTATTCCATTTTTCTTTAGCTCTTCGTGGTATTGCTTTACATGTTCTAATGTTAATTCTTTTACAATAACATTTTTACTCTTATTTCCTGCACTCTTACCAGCTCTACGTCCAAATACAATTATATCAAGTAATGAGTTACCCATTAATCTATTTCTACCATGAATTCCACCAGCACATTCTCCAGCTACATATAGATTTTCAACCTTAGTTTCTCCATACTCATTAATTAAAAGACCACCATTTTGATAATGAAGAGTAGGATATATTAGAATAGGTTCTTTAGTCATATCTATTCCAAACTTTTTAAACATTCTATACATTGCAGGAAGTCTCTTTTCTAAAGTTCCTTCTCCATGAATAATATCAATAAGTGGAGTATCTAACCATACACCAACTTCACCAGTAGGAGTATTAATTCCTTTTTTATTTACTTTACACTCATTGATTATAGCTGAAGCTTCTATATCTCTTGTTTCAAGATGATATATAAATTGTTCTCCATCTACATTTAGAGGAGTAGCTCCAAGTCCTCTTACTTTTTCGGTAACAAGGGCTCCAAATATTTGAGAAGGAAAAGCAACTCCTGTAGGGTGGTATTGAATTGTATCAGCAAAAGCAAGTTCAGCACCTACTCTATAACCTAAAATAAGTCCATCTGCAGTAGCTCCATAGTGATTTGAAGTTGGGAATCCTTGATAGTGTAATCTTCCAGCTCCCCCTGTTGTTAAAATTACAGTTTTAGCTTTTACAACAGAATATTCCTCTGTTTCAAGATTAAATAAAATAGCTCCTGCTACTTTTCCATCTGAATCTTTTAAAAGTTCTACTACTGGAGAGAACTCTACAACTTCTACTCCTAAGTTTCTAACTTCATCTCTAAGTACACGCATTATCTCTGCTCCACTATAATCAGCAGCTGCATGCATTCTTTTTCTTGAAGTTCCTCCACCATGGTTAGTAAGCATAGTTCCATCTTCTTCTTTGTCAAACATTACTCCATAGTCATTTAACCACTTAATAGCTTCTGGAGCATCATGTACAAGAGCTCTTACTAATTCTGGTATATTAGTAAAATGTCCTCCACCCATTACATCAAGATAATGTTTAGCAGGAGAATCATCTGGCTTATCAGCAGCTTGAATTCCTCCTTCTGCCATCATTGTATTAGCATCTCCAAAACGAAGTTTAGTAGCTATCATAACTTTTGCTCCAGTTTTAAATGCTTCAATAGCAGCAGAAGCTCCAGCTCCTCCAGCACCAACAATAAGAACATCTACATCATAGTCAATCTTTTGAAGATTGATTTTATCCATTTCTATCCTACTTTTTGCTTCTATTAAGTTAGCAAGCTCTAAAGGAACTTTTTGTCCCTTATTTACTCCTAGATTAATTGTTCTAAATCCACTTTCAATATAGTCTGGATGATTTTTCTTTAAAATTTCCAATTTTTCTTCTGGAGACAATCTAGGAAAATCATGTCCAAGTCTTTTTGAACGAGTTGCTTCAACTTTTTTAATCAATTCTCTCATTTCTGGTGTATACATCAATAAACCTCCAATTTATACCCTTTATTATTTAGCAATATCTCTATGATTATATAAGTCTTTAAGTTCATCAATACTTTTACTCATTAACTCATCAAGTTCAGCATCCATTTTTCCATCTTTTATCTCTTGAACTCTTTCAGCTAGATGTTTACTTTCTAGAGCAATATATTTTCCTGTAATACGACGAGCTAAAAGTCCTACATTGTAATGAGTAATTCCAGCAGGACATCTTGATGCACAGATTCCACAACCTACACAGTCAAATGATTCTTCAGCACATTTTTCAAATTCTCCTCTTTGAGCATAAGCAATATATTGCATTACATTTAATCCTTGAGAACATCCTTTAGTACATGCATTACAACCTATACATTTATATAGCTCAGGATATAATTCTCCCATTGTTTCTGCTGTAGGTTCAATTTTATCCATATCGTATACAGCTTTTTTTCCAGGGAAGAAAGGAATTTGAGTAAGATACATTCCATCTTCAACTTGACTTTGACAAGCAAGAACAACTTTTAATTCATTTTCTCCTTTTGTTCTATAGATAGTGGCACAAGCTCCACAAAAACCTGACCTACACCCACAACCTCTGATAAGTTGATAGCCAGCATATTCCATCGCATCCATTATAGTCAGAGTTGAAGGAACAGAATATTTTTTACCTAATATAAATACATCAACCATTTGTTTTTCAGCCATTTTTCTCTCCTTACTAGTTTTTATTAATACTCATTTGGAAGTTCTTGAATTTCATCACATCTAAATACTGGACCATCTTTACAAACATATTTATCCCCAATATTACAACGTCCACATTTACCAACACCACATTTCATTTTCAATTCAAGTGTAGTGAAGACTTGTTCTTTTTTAAATCCAATCTCTTCTAAGCCTTGTAATACAAATTTAATCATAATAGGAGGTCCACATACTAGAGCTACTTTATTATTATCTAGTCCTAATTCTTTAACATAGTTTGGAACAAATCCCACATGTCCATTCCAACCTTCAAACTCTCTATCTACTGTAAGATGAACTTTTGTATCTTTTTGATTAGGCCATACATTGAATATATCATTTTGATGAACTAAATCATCTGGAGTACGTGAACCATAAACAATATCTACTTTTCCATAATTTTCACGATTATCCATTACATAGTTTATAACTGAACGAAGAGGAGCAAGTCCTATTCCTCCAGCTATAAAAAGAAGGTCTTTTCCTTTTAGAGCATTTTCTTCAACTGGAAAATTGTTACCATAAGGTCCTCTAATTCCTATTTCTGTTCCTTCTTCAAGTTGGTGGATATAGTCTGTTACTATTCCACATTTTTTTATACTACACTCTATATACTCTTTTACTGTAGGAGATGAAGTAATAGAGAATATAGCTTCTCCAATAGGAGGAACAGAAATCATAGCACATTGTCCTGGCATGAAATCGAAAGGCTTTCCACCCTCTTGATTTTCAATTCTAAATGTTGTAACATCAGGAGTATCTCTTCTAATGTTAGTTATTACAGCCACCTTCGGCATTAAAGGGTCATTATCATGACAACCACAATTACAGCTCATCTTATTCCTCCCCTAATTTTTTTATTACTTTTACTATATTTAATCCAACTGGACATTTTTCTATACATCTTCCACAACCTACACAAGAGTATAATCCATCATGATTTTTAGGATAATATACTAATTTATGCATAAATCTTTGTCTTACTCTTTGAAGTTGAGAAGTTCTAGGATTTCCATGTGCCATACGTGTAAAATCTGAAATCATGCAAGAGTCCCAACATCTATATCTTTCACCACAGTTACCTCCATCATAATCTTTTACATCATAACAGTGGCAAGTAGGACATACAAATGTACAAGAACCACAAGCTAAACATTTTTTACTAATTTCTCCCCAAAATTCTTCCATATCAAAAATTTCTTGTTGTGCTTTTGTAATTTTTTTAGGATTTAAATTTTTAAGAGGAAGAGTTGCTAATTTTTCTTTTATAGATTTTTTTAACTCTTCAAGGTCTGAAGTACTTCCATCTTCTAAAAGAGTAGAAAGAGAGTTTAAAAGTTTTTCTCCTTTTTCACTTTTAGCTTCTAGATATAGATAATCTCCTTTTTCCCAAGTAGCAACATCTGAAGCTGGAGAAGCTTCTGATGGGTCAATTTCAAAAGCTGTACAAAAACAAGTTTCCTCAGGATTATTACATGCAGAAGTTACAATTATTCCTCTATCTCTGTGAGCTTTATAGTATGTATCTACTGGCTCTCTTAAAAAGATATTATCCATTACTTTAAGGCTTGCTGCGTCACAGTTTCTTACACCAAAGATTACATATTCATTATCATCTACAGCTACAGGAGTAAGTTCAAGTTTTTTCTTGTTATGTCTAAATTTTAAATATGTTTCAGTTTGTGGAAAAACAAACTCTTTAACTGAAGAATTTGTTTTTAAGACATCAAGTCTTATATTTTTATCTGGGCTATAAGCACCAAAGTTAATTAAACTTCCTTGCTCCATAGGAAGAAATAAATCAAAGTGAGTATTTATAAGTTCCCATAATTCAGGTAATTTACTTTTTAAAATTCTTTTCATTATTTACCTCCTTTTTTTATTGCAAAGTTATCTTTATCCTCTAAAGTATATGATACAAGAGGAGAAGGGGTAGTAGAATCCATACCTGCTTCCCATTCACCATAAGTTTCATTTAAATCTTTAATTATTTTTCTATTTAATAAATCCAATCTTATATGAGCTGGACATACTCTAGCACATTCTCCACAATCTACACAATTTCCTGCAACATGATAAGCTCTAGTTAAATGGAAAAAACTAGTTTCAGTTTCAATATTAGCCTTTCCTAATACATTGATATCATCATTGTCAAAGATGCATTTTACACAGCTACATGCTGGGCATATATTACGACAGGCATTACATCTGATACATCTTGAAAATTCATTTGACCAGAATTCATATCTTTCATCAGCACTCATATTTTCAAGAATTTTTACCTCTCTAAATCTTTCTTCTGGATTTCCAATATTATTAATCTCTTCTCCTATTAACTCATCATAAACTACAGGATTAGGATGAAGACAGTTTTCACATTTAGTATATTTTTTATTTTTTGAATCTAGCATTCCAGAACAAGGGATTCCCCAAACATAAACCTTATCTCTTTCTATTCTATTATCTCTTAAAAGTTGATTAAATCCTAGTGAATCACAACCTTTTAAGAAAACTCCTATTTTTTCATATTTTTTAGTTTGCTCTATTAGATATTTACTTAAATTATTGACACAGTAGTTATCGAAAATAAGAGAGTCTACCTTTTCTACTTCAGTTATAAAAACAGGAGTAGATTCAAAGGAAAAATCTCCTTTTTCCCAACCAATAACCATCTGAACTTTATTATTTAAAAGTGCTTCTTTAGCTATCTTTCTAATTTTTTCAGTCATTATTTCCATCTACCATCCTTCAATTTTTTGTTTGGTCCAAGTTTATAGACATTTTCTAAAACTTCATTCATAACTGTAGCAAATTTATTTGCTTCAGCAGCTGATATCCAATCAATTTTAAATCTCTCTTTTTCAATACCTAAATATTCAAGAAGATTTATAAATATAGAAAAACGACGTCTTGTATAGTAGTTACCAGTAGAATAGTGGCAATCTCCAGGGTGGCAACCAGCTATTACTACACCATCTGCTCCTTTTTGAAAAGCTCTTATTATAAAGTTAGTATTAACTCTACAAGAACAAGGAACTTTAATGATTTTTACATTTGCAGGATAATTCAATCTACTAGTTCCTGCAAGGTCAGCCCCTGCATAACTACACCAGTTACAGCAAAAGGCAACTATTAAAGGTTTGAATTCTTCTTTTTCAACTTTTTCTATAGACGACATATTGCATCTACCTCCGCCATAATTTGTTTGTTTGAAAATCCTTTCAAGTCTATTGCTCCAGGACGACAAGATACTGTACATCCTCCACATCCTTGGCAAAGAGCTTCATTAACTGTTGCTACAAGTTTTCTTATAATTTTTCCATGGTCATTTAAGTCAGTCATTTTTAAAGTAATAGCATCATAAGGACACATTTCAGCACATTGTCCACAACCACTACATAAATCAGTATTAACTGCTGATACGCAAGGGTTAGTTACAAGTTTGTCCTTACTTAAAAGAATTATAGCTTTTGCAGCTGCAGCACTTGCTTGAGCTACTGTTTCAGGAATATCTTTAGGTCCTTGACAAGCTCCTGCTAAATAGATTCCTGCTGAAGCTGTTTCAACTGGTTTTAATTTAGGATGGGCTTCTGTAAAGAAATTATTTGTATCTGTACTTACATTAAGCTTTCTTTTTAAAGCTACAGTATCATCTTTAGCTTTAGTAGCAGCGGCAAGTACTACCATATCAGCATCTATTATAACAGTTTGACTAGTAAGAGCATCTACTCCATTTACCATAAGTTTATCTCCTTGAGGGAAAACTTTTCCTACCATACCTTTTATATATTGGACTCCATACTCTTCAACTGCTCTTCTTTGGAATTCATCAAAGTTTTTTCCTGGAGTTCTTACATCTATATAGAATACGTATGCCTCGATATCAGGATATTTATCTCTTAATAACATTGCATGCTTAGCTGTGTACATACAACAAATCTTAGAACAGTAAGGTTTACCTCTATCACTAGTATCTCTTGAACCAACACATTGAACAAAGACAACTTTCTTAGGTTTAGTATGGTCAGAAAGTTTTAAAAGTTTTCCATGAGTAGGTCCAGCAGCATTAGTTAATCTTTCAAATTCTAGAGAAGTAATTACATTTGGATGATCATAACTGTATTCTCCAAATTTTGAAAGATCTATTAAATCATATCCAGTAGCAACTACTATTGCACCATATTTTTGCTCTATAATCTCATCTTTTTGATTGAAATCTATAGCCTTTGCCATACAAAGTTTTTCACAAATACCACATTTGCCTGTCTTCATTTTTATACATTGAGTTGTATCAATTACTGGAACATTTGGTACTGCTTGAGCAAAAGCTTTATATATTGCTCCTCTATTTGTTAAATTTTCTTCAAATTCATTTGTAGCTTTTCTTGAAGGGCATTTTTCTACACAGATTCCACACCCTGTACACTTATCCATATCTACATATCTAGCTTTTTTTCTAATTGAAACTGTGAAATTTCCAACATATCCATTTACAGCTTCAATTTCACTATAAGTATGCAAAGTGATATTAGGATGCATAGAAGCATCTACCATTTTTGGTGTTAGAATGCAGGCAGAACAGTCTAATGTAGGGAAAGTTTTATCTAGCTGAGCCATTTTACCACCGATACTTGGTTGCTTTTCTACAATATCAACCTTGTATCCAGCATCTGCAATATCAAGAGCAGTTTGAATTCCAGCTATTCCTCCACCTATAACTAAAGCTCTTTTTTCTACTTGACTTTCTCCAGATACAAGTGGTGTATTCAAAAGTGCTTTTGCAACAGCTGCTTTTACGAGAGAGATAGCTTTTTCTGTTCCTTCCTCTTTATTTTTATGAACCCATGAACAATGTTCTCTAATATTAGCTATCTCTACAAGGTAAGGATTTAATCCAGCTTTTTCAGCAGCATTACGGAATGTTGTTTCATGCATTCTTGGAGAACAAGAAGCAACAACTACTCTAGTTAAATTATGTTCTTTGATTGCATCCTTTAACATTGTTTGCCCAATCTCAGAGCACATATATTGATAATTCATTGAATATACAACACCTGGTATATCTTTAGCAGCTTCAGCAACTTTTTCTACATCTACTGTTCCTGCTATATTATTTCCACACCAGCATACAAAAACTCCAACTCTTTGCAATATTCTTCCTCCTCATATAAAGTAATATTATTTGCTATATTTACGAAATGCACTCATAAAAGCTTGTTGAGGGATTTTTTTATCCACCATTAACTTTGGTACATCTTCAGGTTTTAGTTTATTTTCATCTTTTTTTCTAATAATTGTTAATCTTACTGCTTCCATCAATTTACATAAATCAACATTTCTAGGACAACGAGATGCACAGTTAAAACAAGAAGCACAAGTCCAAATAGTTTTACTATTTTTAACAGATTCTAAATCTCCCATTTGAAGATATCTGATAATTTGATGTGGAAGAATATCCATTCCATCAGTAGCAGGACAGCTAGCACTACATTTTCCACATTGCATACAATTTGCAACTTTTTCTTTACTTATTTCTTCTACTAAAAGAATATCTTTTTTATTTTTATTAAAAGTTTTTTTCTCCCTTTCCAATTTTTCCTCCTTAAAATTACTTGTTAATTTTTTTTACTCCCAAAGCTTCAGCTAGTATCTCAGTAAAATATTTTACTGAAATCTCATTTTTAAGTTCAAGATTATATTTACATAGTGGGCAAGCTGTAACAATCTCTATTGCTTCATTTTCAAGTGCAGATTTTATAATTTTTTCACTCATTTTTTCAGTAAGCTCTTTATTATTAACAGCAAGATAAGCACCACAACATTCATTTCTATAAGGATAAATTACTGGAATTCCACCAAGAGCCTCTATAAACTCCTCTATAATAGATGGATTTTCAGGGTCATCTACTTGCATCTGTTTTTTAGGTTTTAATAACATACAGCCATAGTATGCACCAATTTTACGATTTAAGGGGTTTGTAACTTTTTCTTTAATTTTATCAAAACCAACATATTTTTTTAGCATTTCTAAATAATGTATAACTTCCCCTTCTCCATTATATGCTGTTTCTAGTTGAAGATAGTTATTGGCTTTGTTTCTAAAATTTTCATCAATTTTTAAGTCTTCATTTGTTCTTTTCAATACATGATGACAAGCTGTACAAATTGTAACTAATTTATTTCCTTCACTATGAGCACTTGCCAAACTTCTAACTGCTGAGAGTCTAGTTGCTATCTCATTACTTCCTAATGGATATACAGCACCACAACACTGCCACTCTTTTTGTTCTGCTAATTCTACTCCTAAAATTTTAGCTGACTCTAATCCATATTTTTCAAGTTCTTGAGCTTTAGTTTTTAAAGTACATCCAGGATAATAGCTAAATTTCATACTTTTTTCCCCTCCTAATTTAATAATTATTAAAACTTACATTAATATATTTTGATTGTTTTTAGTTTTTTAAGTATTAAAGTTGAACTTAATATATTAGTATATTAAAATGATAACTTAATATCTTTTTTATGTCAATATATTTTTAGGAAAAAAAGAAGATATTGTAAGTAAAATCACAATATCTTCTTAACTTAAAAATTATATAAAATAATTTGGATATTCTTCAATTAAAATATGAAGTCTATTTTTTAATCTACAAAAATGCTTTTCTAAAATCTCTTGAGCTAATTCAGGTTTTTTATATTTAATTATTTCATATATTTGTTCATGACCTTTTAAGGTATAATCATCCTTTATTTTTACAGGAGAATTTAAGTTTCTAACTCTTAAATAATCAAAAAGTTCTCTAGATGTTATTTTAAAAAGTTCTTGAAAACCTATACCTTTAAAAATAAGTTTATGAAAATCAATATCTAGTTTATGATACTCTTCAGCATTTTTAGTTGTGGAAAGAATTAATCTTTGTTTTTCTATATTTTCTTTTAATTTATCTAAATATTCTTGAGGAAAATACTCACAGGCTAGTTGTATCATCTTGACTTCTACACATACTCTAAGTATTTGTCCTGCTTCAAATTTACTTTTATCAATTTTTGTTACAAAGGTTCCACTTTGAGGAAGTGTTTTAATAAGTCCCTCATGTTTTAACAAAAGAAGAGCTTCACGTATAGGAGTACGACTCATATTAAAAATTAGAGAAAGCTCTTGTTCTTTAATTTCAGAACCAGGTAAAAGTTTTAATTCTAGTATATTTCTTTTTAAAACTTTATAAACAAAGTCAGCATTTGTTTTTCCTATTATATTATCATATATTTTCATAGTTATTTGTTTCCTCTCTATGTTATTTTCTTATATTTTACATAATTATCTATTTTTTATATCACTTTTAATTAAACGTACAAGCATTATGATTAGAGGAATTAAAGTAAATAGAATTGCTTTACCTAGAAATATATGACAGAGAATAGTAGATATAAATCCTCCTAATGTAAATATTCCTATCATTTCTAAATGGATTTTTAATCTATTTTTAGCCTCTTGATTATCAACATTTTTAATAAAGTTAACAAAACTTTTTCCAGCTTGTCTTATATGATTCGTACAAAATGTAGTTGCAACTGGAACCTTTCTAGTAGTTTGAAAGGTATTGTATTGCATAGAGCAAATAAAGCTAATAAGAATTTGAGATATCTGATAAGGGGCATCTTCAGGTAAGAAACCTAAGAATGTTACGGTTATTATCTCAATGAAAATTAAAATAGTATCCCAACGAATATTATGTAATCTTTTTATAGGACCACTAATAGCTTCAGATATGATAGTTCCTATAAAATATGCTGATATGGGAATTAAATAATAGAATGCTTGTGAAAATTTTCCTGAACCTAAATTAACAGCAAAAAGAACAAAGTTTGCAGTTTGAGCATTGGAGAAAACTCCACCTCTAATGGTATAGGTAAAAGCACCATAAAATCCACTTGTCATCATTAAAGTTAAAAATACCCATAATTTTTCACATTCTAATTCATTTTCATTGATTCTACTCTTTTTTTTTCTTTTCCATTTAAAGAATTTCATAATTTAAAATACCCCTTATTATTAATTATCTTTACAAACACATTTCATAAATATTTTTTATATCTTCTTTTTTAAGTTCTTTAAATCCTTTTAAAACTCCATTACCACAAGCTTTTTCAGCCATTATATCAAAATGAGTTCTATCAATGTTAAGTTCAGTTAGAGTTTTAGTAAGTTTTAAATCTTCAAAAAAGAATTTTTCTAAAGCTTCTATACCTTTTAAGCTGGCTGCCATATTATCCAAAGAGCTATCTATTCCAAAGACAGAAACAGCAAAGTTTTTAAATCTTTCGGAATTAGTTTCATCTAAAATATATCTCATCCAACGAGGAGTAAGGATAGCTAATCCAAGTCCATGAGTTATATCATAGTATGCTGAAAGTTGGTGTTCCATAGGATGACAGCTCCAATTACATTTTTGACAAGCTCTAGCAAAACCATTTATAGCCCAAGATGAAGTCCACATTAGGTTAGCTCTAGCTTCTTCATTTTCAGGCTCTTTCATAGCAGTAGGTGCATATTTGACAACAGTTTTCATCATTCCTTCCATAAAGCAATCCAGCATGTACATACTTCCAGTTGTATTAAAATATGTTTCCATAATATGTGAAAGTATATCAGCAGCTCCACAAGCAGTTTGATATGGAGAAACTGTAAAAGTATTTTTAGGATTAAGGAAAGAAACTTTAGGTTGCATAAGAGAAGAAGCAACTCCTATCTTATCATTAGTTTCTAAGTTACTAATTACTCCACCAGCATCCATTTCTGAACCAGTTGCTGAAAGGGTAAGAATAGTAACAAGAGGAAGACAATTAATTACAGGTACTTTTTTTGTAACTATATCCCAAGCATCTCCTTCATAAAAAGTAGCTGCAGCAATCGCTTTAGTACAATCTATAACTGAACCTCCACCTACAGCTAGTAAAACATCTATTTTTTCTTTTTTACAAATATTGGCTCCAGTATTAACAGAAGTAACTCTTGGATTTGGTTCTATACCATTTAGTTCAAATATCTCTAGATTTTCTTTTTTTAATTCATCAATAACTTCATCATAAAGTCCAATTTTTTTTATAGAACCTCCACCATAACAAAGCAATACTTTTTTTCCAAATTTTTTAATTTCTTTTCCAAGATTAGAAAGTTGATTATCTCCAAAATATACCTTTGTAGGAATATTATAAGTAAAGTTAAACATAGTTTTTCCCCCCTAGTTTCAAAGTAATCTATTCTAATTATAACATAAAAATATTTTTTTTTCATTTTATATTTTATAATTTTAATTTTAACAAGTGTTTAAAAAACATTTTTTTTGATTTGTTTGTTGACAAAAAAATATAAAGAAACTATAATTTTAAATATGTAATAGTAAAAGTATAGGAGGGGAATAGTTATGGAGAATTTTTTTTATGAAACAAGAAGTAAATTACATAAAAATCCAGAATTAGCATTAGAGGAGTATGAAACAGCTAGATATATAAGAAATTTTTTAGATAATTTAGAAATAGAGTATGAAGAAATTGGAACAAGTACACTTGCACTATTTAAAGGGAAAGAAGATTTATGGTTAGGATTTAGAGCTGACATTGATGCTCTTCCACTTCAAGAGGAAAATGAGGTGGAATATAAATCTAAAGTAAATGGAAAGATGCATGCTTGTGGACATGATGGACATACTACAAATCTATTATATTTTGCTAAATGGTTGAAAGAGCAAATGGATAGTGGAGTTGAATTAAAAAAATCAATAATGCTAATATTTCAAGCTGGGGAAGAGGGAAAAGGAGGAGCAAGATTTATAGCTCAATCAGATATTTTTAAAAATAAAAAATTTGAAGGAATCTTTGCTATGCATGTAAATCCAACATTAGAAGAGGGAAAAATAGCCATTGCCCATGGGGCATTAAGCTTTCAAAATATAAATTTAGATATAGAGATAGTAGGAAAGGGTTGTCATGGAGCTCAACCCCATCAAGGAATAGACTCTATATTAGTTGGAGCAAAATTAGTAGAAGCTTATCAATCAATAGTTTCTAGAAATATTGATCCATTAAAAACTGTAATAGTAACAATAGGAAGCTTTAAGGCTGGAGAAGTAAGAAATGTTATTCCTGAAAAAGTTAATATTTTAGGAACAATAAGATTAATTGATACATCTCTAATTGAATTTATAAGGGAGAGAGTTACTAGTATAAATGAGGGATTAGAAAGAGCTTTCGGAGTAAAAATTAATATGAATTTTATGCCTTTTTATCCTCCAGTAATAAATTCAGAAGATTTATATAAAATCGTTGAAAGCTCTATTCCAGAAGATCAAATTGTTAGAGATATAAGATTAACTGGTTCGGAGGACTTTTCTTTCTATTTGCAAAATGGCAATAAAGGATTTATGTTTTTATTGGGAGTAAGAAATGAAGAGAAAGGATTTATAAATCCATTGCATAGCCCAAAATTTGATTTTGATCCAAATACATTGAGATATGGTTTTGAAGTATTTAAAAATATTTTAGAGAAGATGAATGTAATATAGAAGTTTATTAAAGCTCAAGGATAGTTAAGGTTTAGTTATTCTGGAGCTTTTTTATTATTAAGATAGCTTAGAAAACTTGGAAAATCAATAAAAATATGGTATAATATAAAATCAATTGTATTATAATATTTGATTAAGGAGAAAGAAAGATGGAAGAGATAAAAATATCAACTGAATTTATAAAATTAGACCAATTTTTAAAATGGGTTGGAATTTGTGATACAGGTGTAGATGCAAAATTCTTTATTATAGATGGAAATGTAAAAGTAAATGGAGAAATTGAAATTAGAAGAGGTAAAAAATTGTATCCAGGAGATAAGGTTGAAGCTGCTGGAAAAACTTTCATAGTAAAGTAATTTAGTATTTTAAGTAGGGTGGATTAAGATTTGGAAATTTTAGAGATAAATTATATAAATTTTAGAAATTTAATTGATGGAAGTGTAAAATTTTTTCCAAAACTCAATCTATTCTTTGGGAAAAATGGACAGGGGAAGACTAGCTTACTTGAAGCGGTCTATTTTAATGCTACTGGGAAAAGCTTTAGAACTTCTAAAGCAAATGAAATGATGAAATATGGAGTTAAAAGAACAGGAGTCTATATAGTTTATAGAGATAATATAGGAGAGAAGACTCTAACTGTAAAGTTTAATGATAATAAAAAAGAGTATTACTATAATAATAAAAAAGTGCCCTATGATGAATTTTATGGAAAGTTAAATGTTGTTACATATATACCAGAAGATATAGTATTAATAACAGGTTCTCCATCTATAAGGAGAACTTTTTTTGACGGTGAAATAGCACAGACTAATAGTGAATATTTTCAAGATTTAAAAAATTATAACAAGCTATTAAAGATAAGAAATAAATATTTAAAAGAAGAAAGAACAAAGGATACAGAGTATTTGGTATATGAAGATGAATTTATAAAATATGGTGCTAAGGTTATAGAAAAGAGATTGGAGTATGTCCAGAAAATATCTATAATTTTGAATCTAAATTATAGAAAACTTTTTGATAATAAAAAAGAGTTGAGTTTAAGTTATGAGTGCCATTTAGGAAATATAAAAAAATTAAGTCTAAAAGAGATTGAGAAACTTTTAAGAGAGAAAATAAAGAAAAATTTTTCACAAGAGAAAAGATATGGTTTTTCACTATGTGGTCCTCAAAAAGATGATTTTTTATTTATTTTAAATGGACATGAGGCAAAATCTACTGCATCACAAGGAGAGAAGAAATCAATAATCTTCTCTTTAAAATTGTCAGAGATAGATATGGTAATACGTGAGAAAAAAGAAAATCCAGTATTAATAATTGATGATATCTCTTCATATTTCGATTCAAATAGAAAAGAGAGTATACTAAATTATTTAGAAAAGAGAAATATACAAGTTTTAGTAAGTTCAACTGGAGATTTAGGAATAGATTCAAATGATTTTTATGTGGAGGGTGGTGAAATAGTATATGACACAAAAGCTGAATAATATAAGTGAAATGATAGATACAGCTGTAGGAAAAAGTAGAAGATTGAAAGAAGGAATATTAAAGGCTGAGTGGGAGAAAATTGTTGGAAAAATTTGTGAAAAATGTCAACCAGACTATATAAAAGATAAAATTTTATATATTAGGGCTGAAAGTACATTTTTTATTCATCATCTGACACTTGAAAAAGCTAAATATATCAAAACGATAAATAATTATTTTGATGAAGAAGTAGTTAAGGATATAGTTATACGAACTGGAAAACTTGATGAAAATAGAGAAGAGTATTTGGATAAAGAGGAAAAAGAAGAAGAAAAATTAGAGGAACAACATATAAAAAAAGAAGAGGTATTAGAAAATTTAAATAGTTCTGATACATTAAAAAGAAATTTGGGAATAATGGAAAAGATAGAATATCTAAGAAAAATAGCTATGGAGAGAGAGGAGTATTTACTTTCTCATGGATATAGAAAGTGTAAAGTTTGTGGAATGCTCTATGAGGGAGAAGAAGAGTTTTGTAAAGTATGTATAGATAATGGAAAAGCTAAAGAGTATTTAAAAAAAATAGGAAAGAATATACATTCAAAAGAGTTTGAGGAAAGTGAAGAGTAGTGTATATCTTTTTAGAAAATAAAGTTTTGATCCCAAGCAAAAAAATTATACTTATTATTGATTATATACATATTACAAACGAAGAGAATAAAGGCTTTTATGAAAAACAACTGGCAGAAAAAAGATTAGTAGATTTAGCTGAAAAGAATAAAAAAACAGTTATAGTAACTGATGATAGTATATATATAACATCTTATGGAACACAGACATTAATGAGTAGAGGTAATGAATTTTTTAATATAATTGGAGGTAGAAAGTGAGCAATAATTATCAAGCAGAAGATATAACAGTCCTAGAGGGACTTGAAGCAGTTAGAAAAAGACCAGGAATGTATATAGGTACAACTTCTGAAAGAGGGTTACATCATCTGGTTTGGGAGATAGTAGATAACTCAGTTGACGAAGCACTGGCTGGGTATTGTACTCATATAGAGGTAAGTATACTTCCAGATAATGTTATAGAGGTAGTAGATAATGGAAGAGGAATTCCAGTAGATATCCATCCTAAATATGGAAAATCAGCATTAGAAATAGTTTTGACAGTATTGCATGCTGGAGGAAAGTTTGAAAATGATAACTATAAAGTATCTGGAGGACTTCATGGAGTTGGAGTTTCAGTAGTTAATGCTCTTTCATTATGGACAGAGGTAGAAGTAAGAAAAAATGGGAAAGTTTGGTATCAAAAATACAATAGAGGAATACCAGAAGAAGCAGTAAAAGAGATAGGAATAACAGAAGAACATGGAACAACAGTAAGATTTAAAGCTGACCATGAGATTTTTGAAACTTTAGTTTATGATTATAATACCTTAAAAAATAGATTAAAAGAGTTAGCCTACTTAAATAAAGGGCTAGTAATAACTCTTACAGATTCAAGAAAAGAACCATTTAAAAAAGAGATTTTTGAATTTGAAGGAGGAATAGCTGACTTTTTAAGAGAAATAACTGAAGATACAGAAAAGCTTATAAAAGAACCTATTTATATGACTGGAGAAGTTGATAATATAGGAGTGGAGATAGCTTTTCTATACACAGTAAATCAGTCTGAGATAATATATTCTTTTGTAAATAATATTAATACACATGAGGGTGGAACACATGTTCAAGGTTTTAGAACTGCTTTGACAAGAATTATCAATGATGTAGGAAAAGCACAGGGACTATTAAAAGATAAAGATGGAAAACTTCAAGGAACAGATATCAGAGAGGGAGTAACAGCTATAGTTTCTGTAAAAGTTCCACAACCACAATTTGAAGGGCAAACTAAAACAAAATTGGGAAACTCAGAGGTTACAGGAATAGTATCTACAGTTGTGGGTGGACAATTAAAAATGATATTAGAGGATAACCCTAATGATACAAAGGTTATTATAGAGAAAATATTAAATTCTAAAAAAGCAAGAGAAGCTGCACAAAGAGCAAGAGAACTTGTTCTTAGAAAATCAGCACTTGAAGTAGGTTCTTTACCAGGAAAATTAGCAGATTGTTCATCTAAAAATCCAGAAGAATGTGAAATATATATAGTTGAGGGGGACTCAGCAGGAGGTTCAGCAAAACAGGGTAGAGATAGATATCATCAAGCTATATTACCTCTTAGAGGAAAGATTTTAAATGTTGAAAAAGCAGGACTTCATAAAGCACTTGAAAATAATGAAGTAAGAGCTATGATTACAGCTTTTGGAACAGGTATTGGAGATAATTTTAATATTGAAAAATTGAGATATGGGAAAATAATACTTATGACAGATGCTGACGTAGATGGAGCTCACATAAGAACTCTTTTATTAACGTTCATATACAGATATATGATAGAGTTAATCTACAATGGAAATGTGTTTATTGCACAACCACCATTATATAAAATCTCTTATGGAAAACAGATAAAATATGCTTATTCAGATAGAGAACTAAAAGAGATAACAGAAGCGTTTGAAGGAGAGGATAAAAAATATACTCTTCAAAGATATAAAGGACTAGGAGAAATGAATCCAGAACAGCTTTGGGAAACAACTATGGACCCTCAAAATAGAACACTATTAAAAGTTACAATAGATGATGCAAGAGCAGCAGATATGCTATTTGATAAACTAATGGGAGATAAAGTAGACCCAAGAAGAGAGTTTATAGAAGAAAATGCAGAATATGTAAAGAACTTAGATATTTAATTCTGTGTATTATGAAAATCTTGGATTATATGGTATAATCTATTGAAGGGAAAATTATAGAGTAAGAGGAGTAATAATCAAATGTCGAATATAAATAATAGATATATAGAAGATGAAATGAAAGAATCATACCTTGATTATTCAATGAGTGTTATAGTAAGTAGAGCTCTTCCAGATGTAAGAGATGGAATGAAACCTGTACATAGAAGAATACTATTTGCTATGAATGAACTTGGTATGAGTTTTGATAAGCCCTATAAAAAATCCGCAAGAATCGTAGGAGAAGTTCTAGGTAAATACCATCCACATGGAGATTCAGCTGTGTATAGTACAATGGTAAGAATGGCTCAAGACTTTAACTATAGATATCCTTTGATTTCTGGACATGGAAACTTTGGTTCTATAGATGGAGATTCAGCAGCGGCAATGAGATATACTGAAGCTAGAATGGCAAAGATAAGTAATGAGCTTCTAGAAGATATAGATAAAAATACAATAGATTTTAGAAAAAACTTTGATGACTCATTAGATGAACCAACAGTGTTACCAGCAAAATTACCAAATTTATTACTTAATGGAGCAACAGGAATAGCAGTAGGAATGGCTACAAATATACCACCTCACAATTTAGGAGAGGTAGTAGATGGAACACTTGCTCTTATAGATAATCCAGAGCTTACTCCTCTAGACTTAATGGAGTATATAAAAGGACCAGATTTTCCTACTGGTGGAATAATAGATGGAGATAAAGGTATAAAAGATGCCTATATGACAGGTAGAGGTAAAGTAAGAGTAAGAGGAAAAATTGAGATAGAAGAGTTGAAAAATGGTAAAATAAATATTATAATAAGAGAAATACCATATCAATTAAATAAAGCAACTTTGATAGAGAAAATAGCGGAATTAGTAAAGGATAAAAAGATAGTTGGAATTTCTGATTTAAGAGATGAGTCAGATAGAGATGGAATAAGAGTTGTAATAGAACTTAAAAAAGGTGAAGAACCAGAGCTTATTTTAAATAAACTTTATAAATATACAGATTTACAAAGTACATTTGGAATAATAATGCTTGCCCTTGTAAATAATACTCCAAGAGTATTAAACTTAAAGCAGATAATAGAGGAGTATATTAAACATAGATTTGAAGTAATTACAAGAAGAACTCAATTTAACTTAGATAAAGCTGAAAAAAGAGCTCACATTTTACAAGGATATAGAATAGCTTTAAATAATATAGATAGAATAATAGAATTAGTTAGAGCTGCTACAGATGGAAATCAAGCTAGAGAGCAATTAGTAGAAAAATATGGATTTACTGATATACAAGCTAGAGCTATACTAGATATGAAGCTACAAAGATTGACTGGACTTGAAAGAGATAAAGTAGAAGCAGAGTATCAAGAGATAGAAAAATATATATCAGAATTGAGGGAGATTCTAGCTAATGATTCAAAAATATATGAGATAATGAAAACTGAGCTTCAAGAGTTAAAAGATAAGTATGATGATGATAGAAGAACAGTTATTGAAAAAGAGAGAAAAGAGATAAATCCAGAGGATTTAATAAAAGATGAAGAGGTAATACTTACATTTACAAATAAAGGTTATGTAAAGAGAATGGAGCTAAGTAAATATAAGGCTCAAAAAAGAGGTGGAAGAGGAGTAGCTAGCCAAAATACAGTAGAAGATGACTTTGTAGAGAATATAGAGTCAGCTATGAACCTAGATACACTTATGATATTTACAAACCAAGGAAGAGTATATAATATAAAAGTATATGAGATTCCTGAGACTTCTAAACAGTCTAGAGGTAGATTGATAGGAAATATAATAAATCTTAAGACAGATGAAAAGATTAGAGCTATTATAAAAACTAGAGATTTCTCAAATGAGAATGAGGTTATATTTGTAACTAAAGATGGAACAGTTAAAAAGACTAACCTAAGTGAATTTAAAAATATTAATAGTTCAGGATTGAAAGCTATTAAATTAAAAGAGAATGATGATATAATATATGTAGGACTTATAGAGGATATAGTAAATGAACAGTTATTGATAGCTACACAGGCAGGATATTCTATAAGATTTAGTTGTGAAGAGTTGAGAGCTACAGGTAGAGACACTATGGGAGTAAAAGGTCTTACATTGAGAGAAGGAGATACAGTTGTATCAGCTCTTCTTATAAAAGATATAGAAAATAGTAGTATTTTAACTATTACAGAAAATGGTTATGGTAAGAGAACAAAAATAGATGAATATCCACTACAATCTAGAATTGGTAAAGGAGTTATTAATTTAAGATGTAGTGCTAAGACAGGTTCAGTTGTATCAGTTTTATCTGTAGCTACTGATGAAGAGTTAATGGCTATTACTTCTTCAGGAGTAGTTATTAGAATAGCTGTAGATGATATAGTGCTATACGGTAGAGCAACTCAAGGAGTTATTATTATGAAGGTTCATGGTAAAGATGAGAAAGTTGTTTCTATAACAAGAGTAAAATCAGAAGAAAATGAAGATGAACAGGCAGAGAATATAGCATCTTTTAGCGAGGAAGTAACTTCAGATGAGATAGAAATTTCAGACGAAGAAATAATAGAAGAAACAGTAGAATAGTTATTGTTTCATATACTAAAATGAGGTGATATATATGAGAAGAGCATTAGTTTTATTTGGAAATGAAATAGAAAGAGGAAGCTTAGCTGAAAGTGCAGCTTTCTTAGAGAAGGAACTAGGATTTAAAATATACCCTCTTTATGTAAAGGATATAGCTAGAGAGAAACTTATGTCAGCAACAGATGGACTTATGTTAGCTGGAAGAGCACCATTTATATCTCATGGTTGGGAAGAGATAGAGCAAGCAGAAATACAAGGGATAAAAGAAGTATTGAAAGAAAAAAATATAGATGCTGAATTGTGTGTTGATATAGGAGATGTAGCAGAAGTAGTAACTGAGCATATGAAAAGATGCGATTTATTAGTTATGGGAAAAAATGATATATTGACTGAAAAAGAGATAAATATATTAAAAGGAAATTATAAATCAATGTTGTTAATTGGTGAAAGACCATTGAGTTCAATGGAAAATATAGTTATTGGTAATGATAATGGAGTTAAAGTCAATAGAAGTTGCAATCATTTTATAAGTCTTTTCCCAGAAATTAAGAGATTTTCATCTTTTGTAATTAATAAAGAGATAGAAGATAATATGTTAGTAGATTATTTAGTAGGGCATGAAAAAGAGGTTATTCATGAAGAACTAACAACAAATAACTATGAAGATGTATTAAAGAGAGTAGATGAAGCGGATCTATTTATTATGGGAAATTTAAGTAAAAGCTATTTCTTTGAAAAAATTATAGGAAAAAATGGTATAAAATTATTAGAAAAAGGAAAGGCACCTATATTTATAGGATAAAATTAGGTAGTAAAGATGAAAGTTTTGGTAATTTCAGATTCACATCAAAGATTAGACACACTTATAAGAATATATGAAAAAGAGAAACCAGATGTTGTTATCTGTGCTGGAGACCATAGCAAAGATGGAGAGGAGCTTTCCTTTGTATGTCCAAATTCTAAGTATTATATAGTACGTGGAAATTGTGATATATTTGATAGAAAATATGATGATGAGATGGTATTTGAGCTGGAGGGATTAAAAATCCTTCTGGCTCATGGTCATGAATACAGAGTAAAATATAATTATATCTCAATAGAGGAGAGAGGAAAATTATTAGGATGTGATATTGTTATATTTGGTCATACTCATATTCAATATCTGTTTTCAAAAAATGGAATTACACTATTTAATCCAGGAGCTGTATATGGGAGAGAATATGGTATATTGGAAATAGATGGAGGCAAATTCCAGTTTTATCATAAAAGTATATAAAAATTTTAAAATATAAAAGCCTTTTAAACTAGGGAGGAAAAATGAAAGAAAAGGTAGCACAGCTAAAAGAAACTGCTGGATTAAATATTGAAAAAGCAGAATCTTTACAAGAATTAGAAGAGATTAGAGTAAAATTACTTGGAAAAAAAGGGGAATTGACAGAGATTTCAAAGGGAATGAAAAATCTTACTCCTGAAGAAAGACCGGTTGTAGGTCAATTAGTTAATGAACTTAGAGAGTTTATCAATTCAGCACTAGAAAATAAAAATAGTGAATTAAAAGAAAAAGAAAAAAATAAAAGATTAGCTGAAGAGGTAATAGACATAACTCTTCCAGGAAAGAGAAATGTATTAGGAACTACTCATCCTATTACAGAGACAATGAATTTTATGAAAGAGATTTTTATAGAAATGGGATTTGATGTAGCTGATGGACCAGAGGTAGAGTTAGTAAAGTATAACTTTGATGCTTTAAATATACCAGATACTCATCCATCAAGAGATATTACAGATACATTCTATATAAATGATGATGTTGTTTTAAGAACTCAAACATCACCAGTACAAGTAAGATATATGTTAGAGCATAAACCACCATTTAGAATGATATGCCCAGGTAAAGTATATAGACCAGACTATGATATATCTCATACACCTATGTTCCATCAAATGGAAGGACTTATGATAGGAGAGAATATATCATTTGCAAACTTTAAAGCAATATTAACAGAGTCATTAAAGAAAATGTTTGGAGATACAGAAGTTAGATTTAGACCACACTTCTTCCCATTTACAGAGCCATCTGCAGAGGTAGATATTCAATGTGCTGTATGTAAAGGAAAAGGTTGTAGAATGTGTAAAGATAGTGGTTGGGTAGAAATAATGGGTTGTGGAATGGTAGACCCAGAGGTTCTAAAGGCTGTTGGATATGACCCAGATGAAGTAAGTGGATTTGCTTTTGGAATGGGAATAGAAAGAGTAGCTATGTTAAGACGTGGAATAAATGACTTAAGAGCTTTCTTTGAAAATGATGTAAGATTTTTAAAACAATTTAAGTAATTCTGGAGGAGAATAATGTTAATTTCTTTAGACTGGCTAAAACAGTATGTAGATATAAAAGAGGATATAAAAGAGTTAGATAATGCCTTAACTATGATAGGTCAAGAAGTTGAAGCCATAGATATTCAAGGAAAAGGGCTTGATAATGTAGTAATAGGACATATAGTTGAGTATGGAAAACACCCTAACTCTGATAAGTTAACACTTGTAAAAGTAAATGTAGGAGAGGAAGAGCCATTACAAATAGTATGTGGAGCTCCAAATCATAAATTAGGGGATAAAGTAGTAGTAGCTAAAATAGGAGCTGTACTTCCTGGAGATTTTAAAATTAAAAAGAGTAAAATAAGAGATGTAGAGTCATTTGGAATGCTTTGTTCTCAAGTTGAGCTTGGAATAGGAGAGGATGGAGATGGAATAATAATCCTTCCAGAAGATGCTCCAATAGGTGTAGAATATAGAAAATATGCAGGTTTAGATGATGTAATATTTGAACTTGAAATCACTCCAAATAGACCTGATTGTCTTTCACATATAGGAATAGCAAGGGAGATAGCAGCTTATTATGGAAGAAAAGTAAAATACCCATCAGTTACTTATACTGAGGCTATTGATCCTACTACAAAAGTGGCAAAAGTAAATATAGATGATAAAGATAGATGTAAAAGATATATGGGAAGAGTAATAAGAAATGTTACTGTAGGAGAGTCTCCAGAGTGGTTAAAGAAGAGAATAAGAGCTATGGGATTAAAACCTATAAATAATGTAGTAGATATAACAAACTTTGTTATGTTTGAATATAATCAACCTATGCATGCTTTTGACTTAGATAAAGTAGCTAATGGAAGTATAGTTGTAAGAGAAGCTAAAATGGGAGAAAAAATTACTACTCTTGATGGAGTTGAAAGAGAGTTAACTAATGGAGAGTTAGTAATAGCAGATGATGAAAAAGCTATTGCAATAGCAGGAATAATTGGAGGAATAGGAACAGAAATAACTTCTGAAACAAAAAATATATTCTTGGAAGTAGCATATTTTACACCAGAAAATATTAGAAAAACAGGAAGAAGATTAGGAATTTCAACAGATTCTTCATATAGAAATGAAAGAGGAATAGACATAGAGGGAATTCCAGATGCAAGTGAGAGAGCTATGGCATTGATAGCTGAAATTGCTAATGGAGAGATATTAGATGGTGCAATAGATAAATATATTGAAAAACCACAAAAATATGAGATTCCATTGAGCTTAGAAAAATTAAATAAATTTATAGGAAAAGAACTTTCTCCAGATGTAGTAGGAAAGATTTTAAGTAATCTAGGATTAGGAATAAGAACACTATCACAAGATACATTAGTTGTAATTCCACCTACATATAGAGGGGATTTAACAAGAACTGCTGATATCTATGAAGAGATAATAAGAATGTATGGTTTTGAAAATATAGAACCAGTAATGCCAATAGAAAATATTCAAGCTGGTAAAAAAGCTGAGAATATAGACTTAATAGATAATACAAAAGAAATTTTAAGAGAGATTGGACTTCAAGAAGTTATCAACTACTCATTTATTCCTAAAAATGTAGTAGATATTTTAAATATAAAAGAAAGAGTAATAGAGATAAAAAATCCTTTAAGTGAAGATATGGCAATATTAAGGCCAACACTTATGTGGAGTGTACTTTCAAACATAAGAGATAACATAAATAGAAACCAATTTGATTTAAGATTCTGTGAAGTATCGAGAGTATTTTCGCCAGCAGAAGAGTTAGCAAATGAAGATTTAAGAGTTTGTATAGGACTTGCTGGAAGACCAGAGAGAACACTATGGAATCCAAAACCAGAGGCTTATGATTTCTATACAATTAAAGGATATGTAGAAAAGCTTATGGAGTATATGGGAATAGCTAGATATAAATTAGAAAGAAGTACTAACTCTAATTTCCATCCTGGAAGAAGTGCAGAATTAAGAATAGGTAATGATGTAATTGGAGTATTTGGAGAGATTCATCCAGATGTTCAAGAGAAGATGGAAATAAAAAGAGAGAGAGTATATATTGCAGAGATAGATTTAACTAAATGTGTAAAATATATGAAAAATTCTAATAAATATGAGAAAATAGTAAAATATCCAGAGGTTACTAGAGATTTAGCTATTGTTCTTTCTAAAGATGTACTTGTAGGTAATATGATAGAAAGCTTGAAAAAAGTGTCTCCTATAATAGAAAAGATAGATATATTTGATGTATATGAAGGAGATAAAATAGAAGCTAATAAGAAGTCTGTTGCTATAAGTATAGTTTTAAGAAATAAAGAAAAAACTTTAGATGAAAAAGAGATAAATAGTGCAATTGAGAAGATACTTGTAACTATCTCTAAAGATTATAATGGAGAGATAAGACAGTAGTGAAATTAGAGAGTAGTAAAAACTTAGGAGAGTTTTAGCTACTCTCTTTTAAGATAAAATGGAGGGGGAATATAAATGGATACACTAAAAGAATTATTTAAAATTGGAAATGGACCATCAAGCTCGCATACTATGGGACCAGAGAGGGCAGCAAAAAAATTTAAAGCTAAAAATCCAAATGCGGCAAGATTTGAAGTAGAACTATATGGTTCATTAGCTTTAACAGGAAAAGGACATTTGACAGATTGGATAATAATTGAAACTATGAAACCTATTCCAACAGATATATTATGGAAACCTGAGGTAGTTCATAGATATCATACTAATGGAATGTTATTTAAAGCTTTTGATAAAGATAATAATCAAATAGATGAGTGGTTGGTATTCTCTGTTGGTGGAGGAACAATAATGGAGCACTATCAAGAAAGAAAAGGGGCTCAAGCTATATATCAGCTAAACTCTATGGATGAGATAAAAAAATGGTGTGAAGATAATCAAAAAGAGTTATGGGAATATGTTGTAGAGTGTGAAGGAAAAGAGATATTTGAATTTTTAAAAGAGATTTGGGAAGCTATGAAAGAGGCAGTAGAAAGAGGAATTAATACTACTGGAGTACTACCTGGAACACTTAAATATCCAAGAAAAGCTTCAAATTTCTATAGAAAGGCTAGAAATAATCATAGTAGAGGTGGATTTTTAGGAAGAATATTTGCTTATACTTTAGCTGTATCAGAGGAAAATGGAGGCGGAGGAAAGGTTGTAACTGCTCCAACATGTGGAGCTTGTGGAGTTGTACCTGGACTTTTATATGCTCTTAGAGAAGAGTATGACTTACAAGAGGATGAAATTATAAAAAGCTTAGCAATAGCAGGACTTATAGGAAATCTTATAAAAGAGAATGCTACTATTTCTGGAGCAGAGGGTGGATGTCAAGCAGAGGTAGGTTCAGCTTGCTCAATGGCAGCAGCTATGGCCTGTTTCTTACTTGGAGGTTCATTAGCTCAGATAGAGTATGCAGCAGAGATGGCATTAGAGCACCACTTAGGACTTACTTGTGACCCAGTAGGAGGTTATGTACAAGTACCTTGTATAGAAAGAAATGCAGCAGCTGCAGCAAGAGCTTTAGATGCGGCAGCATATAGTTTATATACAGATGGAAAACATAAAGTAACTTTTGACCAAGTTGTAAAAACTATGGGAGAAACAGGAAAGGATTTAAAAGAGGAATATAAAGAAACCTCATTAGGAGGACTTGCAAAATTTACATTTAATGCAGAGTGTTAAAAGGAGAAGTAAGGAATGAAGTTGATAGTAGGGCTGGGAAATCCAGGAAATAAATATGAAAAAACAAGACATAATATAGGATTTGAAGTGATAAACCATCTTCAGAAAGAGCTTAGTATAACAAACGAAAAGGAAAAATTTCAAGGGCTTATTAGTGAGAAAAATATTGATGGAGAAAAAGTGCTTTTTCTAAAACCACAAACTTTTATGAATCTTAGTGGAAATTCAATAATAGAAGTAATAAATTTCTATAAATTAAATCCTAAAACTGATTTAGTTGTAATTTATGATGATATGGATCTTCCAGTTGGAAAATTAAGAGTAAAAGAGAAGGGAAGTTCTGGTGGACATAATGGAATAAAATCTATTATTTCTCACTTAGGAGATGAATTTTTACGTATAAAATGTGGAATAGGGAAACCAAAAGATAATACTATTGACTTTGTATTGGGACAGTTTAGTAAAAGTGAACAAGAAGAGGTTACAATGATGATAGAAAATGCAAGTAAATGCGCAATTGATATTATTCAAGATATTGAAATAGGAAAAATAATGCAGAAATATAACAAAAAGTAATTAAAAAAATTTCTAAAAAATATTGAGAATTAGTGATAAATGTGGTAAACTTAGTTTAGTAACAGTTAACTTTAAAAAGAAAGGAGATTTATTATGAAATTTTTTGGTTTCAGAGGAGGAGTTCATCCGCCTGAAAATAAAGTTCAAACAGAAAATATGGCTGTTGAAGAATTAAAAGCCCCAAAAATGTTGTATGTAGCACTATTACAACATATAGGAGCACCATTAGATCCACTTGTAGCAATTGGTGATAAGGTTTTAAAAGGACAAAAAATAGCTGATTCTCAAGCTTTTATGTCATCACCTATTCATTCCCCAGTAAGTGGAACAATCAAAAAGATAGAAGAGCATGTTTTTCCTTTAATGGGAAGAATAAAAACTATCATGATTGAAAATGATGAGCAAGATACTTGGGCAGAATTACCAAAAATAGAAAACTGGGAAACTGCTGATAAAAAAGATTTACTTGCTATGATAAGAGAGAAGGGTATAGTAGGAATAGGAGGAGCAAGTTTTCCTACTCATATCAAATTAAATCCTCCAGCAGATGCAAAAATTGATACATTATTATTAAATGGAGCAGAGTGTGAGCCTTATCTTAATTCAGATAACAGACTTATGTTAGAACATCCAGAAAAAATAATAAATGGTATAAAAATTATTAAGAAAATATTAGGAGTAAATACTGCTATAGTAGGAATAGAAGAAAATAAACCTGAAGCTATTGCTTCTATGAAAAAGGCAGCAGAAGGTACTGGTATTGAGATAGCACCGTTAAAAACAAAATATCCTCAAGGAGGAGAGAAACAACTTATAAAAGCTGTTTTAGATAGACAAGTTCCATCTGGAAAACTTCCATCAGCTGTAGGAGTTGTAGTACAAAATACAGGAACAGCAGCAGCTATCTATGATGGTATTGTAAATGGAATTCCACTAATTGAGAAAGTAGTTACAGTTTCTGGAAAAGCAATAGCTAATCCTAAAAATGTAAAAGTAGCAATAGGAACACCATTTTCATATATTTTAGACTATTGTGGAGTAAATAGAGAAGTTGTAGATAAACTAGTAATGGGAGGACCAATGATGGGAATGGCTCAATTCTCTGAAGAAGCTCCTGTTATTAAAGGAACATCTGGATTATTAGCTCTTACGAAAGAAGAAACTAACCCATATAAAACAAGACCTTGTATAGGTTGTGGAAAATGTGTAGAAGCATGTCCTATGGGATTAGAGCCACTTATGTTTGCAAGACTTGCATCATTTGAGCAATGGGAACAACTAGGACAATATAATTTAATGGATTGTATTGAGTGTGGTTCTTGTGCATATATTTGTCCTGCTAACAGACCATTAACAGAGGCTATAAAAATAGGAAAATCAAAATTAAGAGCAATGAAAAAGTAAATTAAAAGATAACAGAAATTGTTATTGAGTTATCAGGAGGGCAAAGTGACTAATATTTTGAAAATGGGGCCATCACCTCATATAAGAACATCAGAAACAGTTGAAAAAGTAATGTATGATGTAATTATATCACTAATACCAGCATTCTTATTTGCTGTTTATGTATTTGGTATAAGAGCATTTATAGTAACAGCAGTATCAATACTTACTTGTATGGTTACTGAGTATTTATGTCAAAAAGTAATGGGGCAAGAGCCATCTATATTTGATGGAAGTGCTATCATCACAGGGATATTATTTTCATTTGTAATTCCAGTTATTATGCCATTACAATATGTAATTGTAGGTTGTGTAGTATCTATTGGACTTGGAAAAATGGTATTTGGAGGACTTGGACACAATGTATTTAACCCTGCATTAGTAGGAAGAGCATTTGTACAAGCTTCTTGGCCAGTAGCTATCACTACATTTGCTTATGATGGAAAAGCTGGAGCAACAGTACTTGATGCTATGAAGAGAGGAATCTCATTAGACTCAGCTCTACTAGAAGGTGGAAACCAATATGTTCAAGCTTTCATAGGAAGAATGGGAGGATGTCTAGGAGAAACTTCAGCACTTGCATTATTGATAGGTGGAATTTACCTAATCTATAAAAAACAAATAGATTGGAAAGTACCAGCAATAATAATTGGTACAGTATTTGTATTAACTTGGGCAATGGGTGGAGACCCATTAATGCATATCCTTTCAGGAGGACTTTTCTTAGGAGCTTTCTATATGGCTACTGATATGGTTACAAGTCCACATACTCCAAAAGGAAAGATTATATATGCATTACTTTTAGGACTTCTAATATCAATGATTAGAATGAAAGGTGGATATCCAGAAGGAGTTGCATACTCTATCTTAATTATGAACGGAGTTGTACCTCTAATCAATAGATATACTAAACCTAAAAAATTTGGTGAGGTGAAAGCTAATGAAAAATAGATTTGTACACTATGGACTAGTTCTATTAGTAATAGCTGCAGTCTCAGCTGGAGTATTAGGATTAGTAAATGATTTTACAAAAACAGTTATTGCACAAAATAATGAAAAAGCTCAAAATGAAGCAAAAAGACAAGTTTTAACAGCAGCAAATGAATTTAAAGCAGATGAAGCTGTTACAGCTGAAGGATTAGAATTTGTACCTGGATATGATGCTAATGGAAATAAAGTAGGATATGTTACAACTGTTGCTCAGCCAGGATATGCTGGAGATATAACATTTATCTTAGGAGTAACTTTAGATGGTAAAATTGCAGGAGTAAGAGTTACAAACCAAGCTGAAACTCCGGGATTAGGAGCTAAAGTTGCTGGAATTGAGTGGCAAGACCACTGGATTGGAAAAGATTCATCTTACGAGTTTAATAAATCTGTGGATGCTTTTGCAGGAGCTACTATATCTCCAACTGCTGTTTACACAGGACTTATCAGAGCTTTAAAAGCTTATGAAACTGGGGTGAGTAAATAATGAAAACTAATTATGGAAAAATAATAATATCAGGAATTTTTAAAGAAAACCCTATATTTGTATTATTCTTAGGATTATGTCCTACACTTGGAGTTACAAGTTCAGCTATGAACGGATTATCAATGGGACTTGCTGTTATTGCAGTTCTTGCTTGTTCTAACTTATTGATATCTGCATTTAAAAGTGTAATACCATCACAAGTAAGAATACCAGCATATATTATGATAATTGCATCACTAGTTACTATAGTTCAAATGGTAATGGAGGCATATACTCCAGATTTATATAAAGTACTAGGACTATTTATTCCTCTTATCGTTGTTAACTGTATTGTACTTGGAAGAGCTGAAAGTTTTGCATCTAAAAATGGTGTATTTGCATCTTTCTTAGATGGTATTGGTTCAGGACTTGGATTTACTCTTTCATTAACAGTATTAGGAATGATTAGAGAAGTTTTAGGAAACGGAACTGTATTTGGTATAAGAGTAACACCTGAATCTTATTCACCAGCTCTTATATTTATCTTAGCTCCAGGGGCATTTATTACTATTGCCTTTATAAAAGCTTTCCTTAACTATCTTGAAATGAAAAAGAGTAAGGAGGGATAATCGTGAGTTTTGGTAGTTTATTCAGTATAATTATTGGTTCAATATTTATAAATAACGTTATTTTTGCTAAGTTCTTAGGATGTTGTCCATTTATGGGAGTATCTAAAAAAGTTGATGCTTCTTTAGGAATGGGAATGGCTGTAACATTCGTTATAACTATTGCTTCTGCAGTTACTTGGCTTGTTTATCATTTTTTATTAGCTCCATTTGGATTGGGATATCTTCAAACTATTGCTTTTATTCTGATAATTGCAGCATTAGTTCAATTTGTTGAAATGGCTATTGCTAAGACATCACCATCACTATATAAAGCACTAGGAGTTTTCCTACCTCTTATCACTACAAACTGTGCAGTGCTAGGAGTTGCCATCATCAATATTCAAGAGGGATATAACTTTATTGAAACTGTTGTAAATGGTTTTGCAGTTGCAGTGGGATTCTCACTAGCATTAGTTTTACTTGCTGGAATCAGAGAAAGAATAGAGTATTCAGCAATTCCAGCTCCATTCAAAGGAATTCCTATTGCCTTTATCTGTGCAGGATTACTTGCTATGGCATTTATGGGATTCAGTGGTATGCAAATATAAAAATTATTGGAGGTTAATATGGAGGCAGTATTAATACCAGCTATTGTGTTGGGGTTAACAGGACTTGCTATGGGACTATTCCTTGCATTTGCTTCTATTAAATTCGAAGTGCAAGTAGACCCAAAAATAGAAGCAATCAGTGGAATTCTTCCAGGGGCAAACTGTGGAGGATGTGGATTTCCAGGATGTTCTGGATATGCAGCTGCAATAGTAGAACAAGGAGCACCAATGTCATTATGTGCACCTGGTGGAGCAGCTGTAGCAGCTAAAATTGGAGAGATTATGGGAGCATCAGTAGATGTTTCTTCTGAAAAAGTTGTAGCTAGAGTACTATGTCAAGGTGATAATACTAGAACTACTAAGATATATAAATTTGATGGAGAGTTACAAACTTGTGCTGCTATGATGCTTTATGCTGGTGGAGATAAATCTTGTGTATATTCATGTTTAGGACATGGAGATTGTGAGAAAGTTTGTCCAGTAGGGGCTATCAAAGTAAATGAGAAAGGTATAGCTGAAGTTGATGAAGATAAATGTATCTCTTGTGGACTTTGTCAAAAAGCTTGTCCAAAGAAAGTAATAGCTATGTTACCACAAAGTAAAAAAGTAACTGTTACTTGCTCTTCTAAAGAAAAAGGAGCAGCAGCTAAAAAAGCTTGTACTACAGCTTGTATAGGATGTGGAATTTGTGCTAAGAACTGTCCAGTAGGAGCTATTACAGTTGAAAATAACTTAGCTAAGATAGATCCAGCTAAATGTATCTCTTGTGGAATCTGTGCTACTAAATGTCCTACAAAAGCTATTGTTAGTGATGTAGAACCTAAGAAAGCTGAGATTATAGAAGAGAATTGTAAGGGATGTACAGCTTGTGCTAGAAAGTGTCCTGTAGGAGCTATTGAAGGAGCTGTAAAAGAAAAACACCATGTAATCACTGAAAAATGTGTAGGATGTGGAATCTGTTTTGATACTTGTAAATTCAAAGCTATAAAAATGAATGTTATAAAGTAAATTAATATGTAAAAGAAAGGGCAGGAAAGTATCCTACCCTTTTTTATTTATCTGTATTATCTTTAAAAAATAGAAAGTAAATGTTATAATAAAATAAAAAGAATGGAGATAAAAATGGGATTACCAACTAATATAAATACATTACTTTCTGGAAATGTTGTAGAGTGGGCTAGAATAGAGTTTAAGGAAAGTTGGAAGCCAGAAGCTTCTTTAAAAACAATTTGTGCTTTTGCTAATGATATTGACAATTGGGGTGGAGGATATTTAATATTAGGAGTAGAAGAAGAAAATGGACGTCCAAAATTTCCAATAAAGGGCATACCAATTGATAAAGTAGATGATATATTAAAAGATCTATTGAATAAATGTAAAATGATACAACCAGAGTATTTGCCAGTTGTAGAAGTAGTAGATTTTCAAGAAAGAAAACTAATAGTAATTTGGGCTCCAGGAGGAGATTTAAGACCATATAAATCTCCTAAAAGCTTTACTTATAGTAATGGAAAAGCGACTGCAAGTACAGAGAAAATACCATATATAAGAAGAATGGCTAGTACAATTATGCCATCTTTAAGTGAAGAGAATCTACTATATTCTCTAGCAAATAAAATACCTTTTGATGATAGAGTAAATCAACAATCAGAATTAGAGGATTTAAATGTAACTTTAATAAAAAGCTATTTAACAAAGGTAAAAAGTTCTTTAATAAATAGCATAGAAAATGAAGAGTTCTATAGCATTTGTCAAAATATGGGAATAGTAAATACTCTCCCAGAATATAGAAAACCTAAAAATATAGGATTACTATTTTTTAATATGGAACCAGATAAATTTTTTCCATATACACAAATAGAAGTTGTAGAATTTCCAGATGGAGTTGGTGGAGATAAAATAATTGAGAAAATTTTTAAAGGACCTTTAGATCAACAGTTACAAGATGCCTTGAGATATATACAAAATAATATAATTAAGGAAGAAATCATTAAATTTCCAGATAGGGCTGAAAGTGATAGATATTACAATTATCCTTTTGCAGCAATAGAAGAAGCCTTAGCAAATGCTGTTTATCATAAAGGATATGATGTAAGAGAACCAATTGAAGTGAGAGTAGAACCAGATAAGATAGAGATATTAAGTTTTCCTGGACCAGATCGTTCTATAACAATAGAGGGATTAAGAAACTATCGGGTAGTAAATAGAAGATATAGAAACCGTAGAATAGGAGAGTTTTTAAAGGAATTACATTTAACTGAGGGAAGAAATACTGGATTTGGAAAAATATTAAGAGCATTGGAAAAAAATGGATCACCAAAACCAGAATTTGAAACTGATGAGAATAGAAATTATTTTATAACAAGACTATATATTAAAGATAACTTTTTAAATAAAAAAAATTCTCAAAATGTCGTTCAAAATGTCGTTCAAAATGTCGTTCAAAATATTAAAATAGATGTAAAAACCAAAAAAAGAAGAGAAAGGTTATTAAAAATTTTAGAAATTATATCTGAAAACTCTGAAATAACAATTGAAGAATTAGCTATAAAACTAAATATAACTAAAAGAACAATAGATAGAGATATACAATATTTAAAAGAATTAAAGCTTTTAGAAAGAAAAGAAGATTCTCTTCTTTTAATTAATAATTTAAAAGTAGATGGATAAGAAAGGGCAGGAAAGCATCCTACCCTTTTTTTACTATTTATTTAAGAAATCTATGGCAAATTGAGCATATAATCCCATACCATATACTAAGCCATCTTCATCCATATTAAATTTTTCATGGTGATGTGGATAGTTAGCTGCTTTTTCAGGATTGTTTATTCCTACAAAGGCTAATACTCCAGGAACTTCATCTAAGAAGTAACAGAAATCTTCTCCACCAGTAATCTTTTCAAATTTTGCTACTCCCTCTCTACCTAGTAATTTTTCTACAGCTCCTTCAGCTACTTTAGAACAAGTTGTATCGTTGATTACAGGGGTAGTTCCATAAGTATAGAATACCTCTCCTTCCGCTCTATAAGCTTCACAAGTAGATTTTACAATTCTTCTTATTGCGTTTTCTATATTTTTACAAGTTTCTTTACTAAATGTTCTAACAGTTCCTTCTAATGTAGCTTGATTGGAGATGACATTGAATCTAGTTCCAGATTGGAAAGAACCAATAGTAACAACTGCAGATTCTAGAGGACTAATCTCTCTACTAACTATAGATTGTAAATTCATAACAACTGCAGAACCAGCTACTACTGAGTCTATAGCTTGATGAGGTAGAGAGCCATGTCCTCCCTTTCCTTTTATCTCTATTTTTAAAAGGTCAGCTGATGCCATTCTAGGTCCCTCTTCTATAGAGATTTTACCTACTGGAATATCAGCCCAAAGGTGTATAGCAAAGCATCCATCTGCTACTCCTTTTAAAGGTTCCTCTTTTAACATAAGTTTAGCACCTTGTGCAACCTCTTCCCCAGGTTGGAAATAAAGTTTAACAGTTCCTTTGATATCTCCTTCAATTTCTTTTAAAATTTTAGCAGCACCTAATAGCATAGAAGCATGTCCATCATGTCCACAAGCATGCATCATACCAGGATGTTTAGAGGCATAGTCTACACCAGTACATTCAGTAACTTGTAATGCATCAATATCAGCTCTAAGAGCTACTACTTTTCCAGGTTGTTTTCCACCTATTTCAGCAACAACACCAGTTTTAGCTACTACTTTGTATTTTATCCCCATTTTATCTAATTCTTCTTGGATTCTTTTAGAAGTTTCATATTCCTCTAGGCTAGGTTCTGGAATTTGATGAAATTCCCTTCTTAGATTGATAACATAATCTCTATTTTTTTCTGCTAATTCTTTAATATTCATATTTCTCCCCCTTAGTTCTATAACATTTTAGCAAATACTCCAGCAATAACAACTGAAATAATAGTAACAGAAGCAAATCCTCCAATTAACATCTTTGGCAACATTGACTCTATTAAAAACTCCACCTCTTCATCTGTTTTTCCAATGGCTTTAGCAGCGTCATTAGTTAGTGTATAGTTAACTGGGAAACCATATAGTGCATTTAAAGATATGGCTATTGACATAGGAATAGACTCTTTAAATATTTTTGCTGCTATGATAGAAAGAACTACTAAACCTATAACTCCAAAAGCGATAATTCCTATAAATGGAACAATTAACTCTTTTATCATCTCAGGAGTAGCTTGTGCAAGACCACCAAAGATAAAAGCCATTAGACCAGTCATAAAGAAACCAAAAGTTCCTGATAGATTAAGTGGTTTTCTCTCAATAAATCCAAGTTCAGCAGCTATAGCTCCAACAACTAAACAGATAACAAATTCAGATACTGCCTTGTTAGTAAGGTTAGCTATAAAAAGACTAATTTGAGATAAAATTCCTAGTTGTAGTAAAAATACATAAGTACTTTGAAATTTTTTAGGAATAGGTGGTATAAGTCTTTTTTCTACAGTTGTATTTTCATCTTTTTTTACAAGTTGAAGCTCCCCTTTTCTAAATTTTTCAACTAATCTTTTTCCTTCCATATTTAAAGTAATAGCAGTAAGTGGATATCCAGCAAATCCTTGCATAACATACATACCTACAGCTAGTACAGCTAATGTTTCTAATCCTTTTGCTTTTGCAGCTTCAGACATAATTATAGATGCAACAACTCCTCCAGTAAGTGGCGGAGTAGCAACTACTAGCATATCCCAAGAAAAGAAAAGTTGTCCTAGTAAAAGAGTACCAATACAGATGCCACAGATTCCAAATATAGATATAACTAGTGTTTTCCATTGTGCAATTAACTCTCTAACACTGAGCATAGTACCCATATGAGTTATCAAAAAATACATAGATAGATAAATTATATTTGTGGAAAATCCTGCCTTAGCAATGATATCTGCTGGAAATATTGTCCAATATCCCACTAAAAAAAGTACTGCAGTTATAAAAACTGATGGAATGATAGCTTTTGTTTTTGTAGAAATTATCTCTCCTATAACTAGAGCTGCAAGTACTAAAATAAAAGAAACTAATAAACTCATAATCTTTCCTCCCTTTTAAACTATATTTTTTATTTGTATTATTTTTTTAGTAATTTATTATTAAAAAAACAGCATATTTGATTGTATAATTATAGCACTTATAGTAAAAAAGTCAATAAGAAATTAGATAGTATCAGAATTCTTTTTCAAAAAAATATTCAAATTTTTTTCAACTATTTTTTTATATTATTTGCAATAGCTAAAGCTTCTTCATCTTTTTTCTTCTAAGTCTTACATTTTTAGAAATTTCTAATTGAATATCTTTTGGTGTTTTAAAATTAAAAAAATCAAATTCCATATATAATATATTAGCTAAAAATAAAGAAGTTTCTATTGAGTAATAATAAGTGAGATTAGTGCTATGCCTAATCTAGGTAATAGATATTATTCATATATTTGATACTAAATGTAAATAGTATGTTACTGAGAAATATATAATGTAAAAAAGAGAGATATTAGTTATCTCTCTCTTTGGTTGAATTATATTTTAAAAATATTAGAATTTGTAAGTTAGTCTACCAGTAGTTATACCTTCTCCAGTGGAATCAACAGTATAAGCAAGAGTAGTTTCTACTTTATCAGCAAAATCTAAAGTTAGATGGAAACCAGCATTTGCTACTCCAGCACTATGTTTTTCAACTGGTCTAGCATACTCTTTTTCAACATCTAAAATAGTAAATTTATCTCTCCAATCATCAACATTCATAAGTTCTTTATTATATCCAACATTTGCTCCTATTTTAGCAGCAAATTTTTCATTAAATCTTATGTCATGTTCAGCACTGGCTTTAAGGTATATCTCATTAGAGAAATTTGTAGAGCTATCAACATAAGTATCATTAAATCCATTTCCATTTTTTTCTTTTATATCATCATGTTCAAAGTAAGTAGTTCTTAGACCAGCAGTTAGATTAAGATTAGTATTTTCTTCAACTTTTATATCTTTATATATCTCATTTTTTAAAGATATACTATATGAATCAAAACTTGCTGATTTACCTAATCCTTCAGCCTCATTTCTATCTAATTTATTGTTACTATAGATACCATTTATTCCTAAATTATATCCAAAATCATTTTCAAATTTATGATTTAAAGAATAACCAATAACAAAGGAATTGATATCATTTTTACTTCCGTTTAGATAACTTAGTTTAGTATATTGATATCCAGCAAAAATATTATCATTATTTGTAATAACATTATCTTGAGAAAGTACTAAGGTAGTATCTTCAGTATTGTACTCTATAGTTCTATATACATCTTTACTATTTTCTTTAGAATTTTTATGAAAAGCTCCAATTTTATAATTACCATTTAAGATAACAGCTTCTACTCCAGAGTTATCTTGACTAGCATATTCTCCAGTTAAGTACGATCTACTAGCAAACAGTTTATCTTGTACATCAAGTAGGTCAGTACCTCTATTAAGAATTTGAGCGTTGATATTAGCATATTCTTTAGCAGAGATATCAAACCTTCTCATATCAATATCAGAATCTTCTTTTTTACCTTCATATAAGATATATAAATTATCTTCATCCATAGCAAGAGAAGTGTAACCTAAAGTTTTCCCTTCAAATATTTTTAAACTTTTACCTGTATTAGTAGTAATATATAAATCTTCTCTATTATATCCCCCTTGAATTTTATCTTGTATTGCAAAACCTACTATATAAACAGAATCATTTAAAGCTAAGGTACTAGTTTCACACATAGCAGCATCTTTTGGAATAAAATTTTCTTCAACCTTTTCCCATGTTTTTCCATTATCAGAAGTAGCATAAACTACTCTTCTCTTTTCAGTTCCAGAAGTAGCTTCATTATGACCAACTTCTGCTTTAGCTGCTAAATATATTTTACCATTATGATGGAAAACACTACTTTCACTAGTTACATCAATTCCTTGTTCAGCTAATAAACCAGATACTTTCCAAGTTTTTCCATTATCTTCACTATACATAAATCCTGAAGTACCAGGATTTTTGCCTGAATTAACAGGGTTTTCAGTATTATGCCAAGCTTGAATTGGAATATAAATATTACCATTGTATGTCATTCCGTTTCCAGGACCTTGGAGTATATACTTATAACCTTTGGGTAAGGTTTGATTTTTGATAGATACCCCGTTATCCCATGTTTTCCCCCCATCATTAGAAGAATAAACAAAAAAATCAAAATTTCCATTAGGATCAGTAATACCTTTATTATTTTGATAACCAAATAAGAAAGTTTTTCCAGTTATTTTATCATGAACAATAGAAGGATCAGTAATTCCACCTTTGGGGGATGTAAATTTAGATGTTTCCCAAGTATTTCCACCATCATTAGAGGTTTTTATTAAAAATTCAACTTTTCCAGGCATATCAGTATTATCATATCTGATGTCTGCAACTGCAACTATATTTCCTTGAGAAGTAGAAGTAATAGCAGGAATTCTAAATCCATTTTTATCAGTAATAGTTTTACTTTTAAAAATAGTCATTCCTTCATTCCAACCATCATTAGGTGCTGCAATAACTCCAGTAGCAAGTGAACAAAAAAGTGTAAGTAATGCTAATCTTTTCATAAATCCATATTCCTCCATTTAGATATTAGTATATTTATTTTTGTTTTTTGTACTCGAGAACATGCTTTGATTATATATTTTTCGTTCTCAAAAAGCAACTATTTTTTTCGGCAAAAAAACAAAATGTAAAATTAAAGGTTAAATATAATTAAAATAATATATTATATAAAACGGTTGTAATAAAAAAAGAAAGCTTTATTCTAAAAGTAAAACTTAAATTATAGAAAAATGGTGATGTTAAACTATATTGTACTTTTTATATCGAAATATAATTTAAAACGAACAATTTTATAAAAAAATGACATAGTTTTGACACAAGTGAAATAAAAAATATAAAATTAAATAAATTGAGCTTATTATGACAAGAAAGTGTGGTAAAATCTTTGGAAATTTAAGGAGGTGTATATGTATTTAGACTATATTAACTATTTTAGAGGATTTGCTATATTGCTGGTTGTGTTAGGGCATTTTCTATATTTTCCAGAGAGTACAGTAACAGAAAAATTGATAAAAGCAATTATCAAGGGAGGAACAAGTCCCTTTGTATTTATATCAGGTTTTCTATTTCATCATATATTCTATAGAAGAGGTTTTGATTATAAAAAATTTATGAAAAATAAGTTAAAAAATGTATTGCTTCCTTATACTATAGTAGTTATTCCAGGGCTTATCTATGCAGTACATCAGCACCAGTTAGATTTATTTATATATGAAAAAAATAAAATACTATATACATTACTTTATTATTTATCAGGGAATGCTCTTACTGCTACTTGGTATATTCCCTTTGCTATGTTATTATTTATAGCTTCACCTATATTTATCAAATTTATAGAGTTAGAAGATAGAAGACAAAGGATAATTATTTTTTTATTATTGATTATAAGCATGATAATTCAAAGACCTATTAGAGATCTTACAATAAATATTTTTCAAGCTTTTATATATTTCTCTCCATTTTATTGCTTAGGAATATATATATCTATGAATAAAGAGAGAGCAAGAGATATATTAGAGAAAAATATATTATATCTTGGAATTTTATGGGGAATAACTTTAGCATTACAAGTAAGATATAATATTTTAGAAACTATGCAGAAAAGTATTTTTGAAATAAAAGGAATAGATTTAGTAGCTCCAGAAAAATTTTTTATCTGCCTTTTCTTTTTAGGAGTTTTTATGAAATTGGAAAAAGTAGAGAATAGTTTAGGAAAGATGATAAAAAAATCTTTAAGTATATTAGCAGATTGTAGCTTTGGAATATTTTTTATACACAATTATTTTATCTTAATGTTTTGGGAGAGATATCATAATGGAATGGATATGTTAGAAAGTTTAGGATTAGGAGTAGTTACTATTATACTATCTACAATAATAGTGTTGTTGTTTAAAAAGATTTTTGGCAAAAAGAGTAGAATATTAATTGGAAGCTGAGGAAAAAATTTTTATTAAGGAGAAACTCTCTTTAGGAAATAATTTAGTTGTATAAGGGAAAGAGGATAGGGAGGTCTATCCTCTTTTAATAATTATATTAAATAGCTAAGTTATCAGGTAGTACAATACTTTTAAATATATTTTCTCTAGAGATAATATAATTATATCCTAAATATATAGAAATACCAAAAAAGAATAAAGAATTTATGGATAAAAAATATTGATAGAAATGAACAATTTTTAAATAAAATTAAAAAATAATTTTTGTTCTATTGACATTATTAAGAAAAGTAGTAAAATATATAAGAACAAAAAATTTTTAGGAGAACATTATGAATATCAAGATTTTTTATTCGGCACTACTTTTTATAACCTATCAGACAATGTTTATGATTACAGGATTTAGTATGAACACAGCAGCATATGGACTTTTTGTCTTGCTACTGTTTTTTTATCATTTGACAAATAATTTAGATTTTTCTAAAAAATCAAAGACACATTCTATTCTTGTAAATATTATGATATTTGTAATATTTCTCTTTTTCTATAAAGATATATCTATTTTTACAGCTTTCTTAGGATTTTCACTTATTCAGATGTTACTTTTTAAAGTTTTTAAAAGGGTATATGAGAGAAATAATAATCTTCCTACATATAACTGGATAAATAAGAGAAACTTTGTAAAGGTGTTTTTAGACTCATTGGGAATCATATTTGGTATTATTCTAGCCTTTATACTAAAATATGATTTTTTTGTCATATATGAATTAAGAGCAGAATATATAGCTACTTATTTGGCTATATTTTTAATAGGGTATATATACATAAAAATGAGTGATAGAAGCTGGAGCTATACAAATATATTTGATGTGCTAAACCTATTGGTACTAAATTTAGTAACAGCAGTGGTATTTGTAGTAATTATGTTAATAAATGAAGATAAGAGCTTTCCAATAACTACAATAGTAATGACATATATATTATCAGTGTCAATACAACTTTTATGTAGATATATCTTTAGATTAAAAAGATATTATGGAAAGCATAAGAAAATTGTTTCTAAGCAGAAGAGAACAATAATATATGGAGCTGGAGAAGCTGGAGCTATGTTAGCAAGAGAGTATCTAGTAAATCCAAACTTTCCATATGATTTGATAGGTTTTATAGATGATGACTCTAAAAAGATAGGAACATCTATATACAATATTCCAGTATTAGGAAATAAGGAGAGCTTTGATAAGGTAATAAGAAATGAAAAGATAGAGGAGATCCTTATAGCTATACCATCAATGAATGGTACAGAGCTAGGAAGAGTAGTGGATAGACTGCAAGGAATAGAGGGTATAAGAATAAAGACAGTACCTGGAATCTCAGAGATGATAGATAATAAGCCACTATCTAGTCAGATTAGAAGTGTAAGGATAGAGGACTTGTTAGGAAGAGATGAGATAGTAATAAATGATGGAAGTATAAGAGGACTTATAGAAAATAAAGTAGTATTTGTAACAGGGGGAGCTGGAAGTATAGGTTCAGAGCTTTCAAGACAGATAGCTAAATTTAACCCTAAAAAATTAGTAACTATAGATGTAAATGAAAATGATATATATTTTCTAGAGCTAGAGTTAAGGAGAAGATATCCTAATTTAGATTTGGTATCTGAGATTTGTAATATAAGAGAGGAAGAGAAGTTAGACTTTCTATTTAATAAGTATAGACCAAATGTGGTATTTCATGCTGCTGCCCATAAGCATGTACCTCTGATGGAACATAACCCAGAGGAAGCTATAAAAAATAATATATTTGGAACTAAAAAGGTAGCAGAGTGTGCTGATAAATATGGAGTAGAGAGAATGGTACTTATCTCTACAGATAAGGCAGTAAATCCCACAAACTTAATGGGAGCAAGTAAAAGAGCCTGTGAATTGGTTATTGAGCATATGAATAAGGTATCAAAAAATACTAAGTTTATGGCTGTAAGATTTGGAAATGTACTGGGAAGCAATGGTTCTGTAATACCAATATTTAAAAAACTGATTGAGGAAGGAAAAAATCTAACACTAACTCATAGAGATATAACTAGATATTTTATGACTATACCAGAGGCAGCCCAACTTGTAATAGAGGCTGGAAGCTTAGGTAATGGTGGAGAGATATTTATACTGGATATGGGTAAACCAGTGAGAATATATGATCTAGCTAAGAGGATGATAAAACTATCCAATGCCAATGTAGGTATAGATGTGGTAGGACTAAGACCAGGAGAGAAACTTTTTGAAGAGTTACTATATGATGTAAATTCAGCAATAAAGACAGATAACAAAAAGATATTTATAACTAAGATAGAGGATGGAAATGTAGATATTACTAAATTCTTTACAAAACTAGAAGAGTGTACACATAACCCAAATGTAGAGCATATAAAAGAGGTAATGAAAGAGTTGGTAGTATCATATAAAGAGGTTAAATACAATAATTAGGATATAAAGGAGGAAGTAGATATGTTTAAAAAGAGTGATAGCTTCAAGCCTTTTGAAAAAAGAGTATGGCTTTCTACTCCTACTATGCATGGAGAAGAGTTACAGTATATGACAGAAGCATATGTAACTAACTGGATGTCTACTGTAGGAAAAAATATAGATGAAGTAGAGAGACTAGCTTGTAAAAAAGTGGGATGTAAACATGCAGTAGCTCTTTCAGCTGGAACAGCAGCACTACATCTAGCAGTAAAATTAGCTGGAGTAAAACCAGGAGATAAAGTATTCTGTTCAGATATGACTTTTTGTGCAACAGTAAATCCAGTTACTTATGAAGGGGGAGTACCTGTATTTATAGATACAGAGTATGATACTTGGAATATGGATCCAGTAGCATTAGAAAAAGCTTTTGAACTATATCCAGATGTAAAAGTGATAGTAGTAGCTCATCTATATGGAGTACCAGGAAAAATAGATGAGATAAAAAAAGTGTGTGATAAATATGGAGCTCTAATTGTAGAGGATGCAGCTGAATCCTTAGGAGCTACATATAAAGGAAAAGAGACAGGAAACTTTGGAGATTTTAACTGTATAAGCTTCAATGGAAATAAGATAATAACAGGTTCATCTGGTGGAATGTTACTTACTAATGATAAGGAAGCAGCAGAAAAAGTGAGAAAATGGTCTACTCAAGCAAGAGAAAATGCTCCTTGGTATCAACATGAAGAGCAAGGATATAACTATAGAATGAGTAATGTTATAGCTGGAGTAGTAAGAGGACAGTTTCCATATCTTGAAGAGCATATAGCTCAAAAGAAAGCTATATATGAAAGATATAAGGAAGGATTTAAAGATTTACCTGTAAAGATGAATCCTTTTGATGAGGAAAACTCTGTACCTAACTACTGGCTAAGCTGCATGATAATAGATGAGGAAGCTATGTGTAAACAGGTACGTGGAGAGAGTGAGGTAGCATATATTCCTGAGGAAGGAAAGTCTTGTCCAACAGAGATATTAGAAACTCTAGCAAAATATAATGCAGAGGGACGTCCTATATGGAAACCTATGCATATGCAACCAATCTATAGAATGCATGGATTTGTAACTAGAGAGGGAAATGGAAGATGTAAGACTAATGCTTATATAGTTGGTGGAACATTAGGAAAAGATGGAAAACCACTAGATGTAGGAATGGATATATTCCAAAGAGGTCTATGCTTACCAAGTGACAATAAGATGACAAAAGAAGAGCAAGATAAGGTAATAGAGATAATTAGAAGTTGTTTTGAGTAGGAGAAATAATAATGAAAGATATAGTAATAATAGGTGCTGGAGGATTTGCTAGAGAAGTTGCTTGGTTGATAGAAGATATCAATAAAAAGGAACAACAATGGAATTTATTAGGATTTATTGATGATAATCTTGAACTTCAAGGAAAAGAGATAAATGGATATAAAGTTATAGGAACAATTGAAGATTATCAAAAAATGTCAAATGAAATTTATTCTGTAATAGCAATAGGAAATGGAGAAATTAGAAAAAAGATAGTAGAAAAGCTATCAAATAAGAAATATGGAATTTTAATACATCCTACAGCATTAATATCTAATAGTGTAAAAATTGAAGAAGGAACTATAATTTGTTCTGGAAATATAATAACTGTAAATATAACAATAGGGAAACATGTAATTTTAAATTTAGCAAACACTATAGGACATGATGCTATATTAAAAGATTTTTCAACTATTTGTCCAGGAGTAAATTTATCTGGAAATACAATTATAGGAGAAGAAACAACTTTAGGAACTGGAAGTGCAATAATTCAAGGTATAAAAATAGGAGATAAAGTTGTTGTAGGGGCAGGAAGTGTAATTATAAGAGATATTCCTAATAATTGTACAGTAGTTGGAAATCCAGGAAAAATAATAAAGGGAGAATAGAAAAGTGTATAAACATTTTTTTAAAAGATTGTTAGATATAATTTATTCTTTGGGATTTATTCTATGTTTTTGGTGGTTGTATATAATATTAGCAATACTTGTAAAGAAAAAATTAGGTAGCCCAGTACTTTTTAAACAACAAAGACCAGGATTAAACGGAAAAGTATTTACTATGTATAAATTTAGAAGTATGACAGATGCTAAAGATAAAGATGGAAAATTACTTTCTGATGAAGAAAGATTACCAAGATTTGGACAATTACTTAGAGCTACTAGTTTAGATGAGATACCAGAGTTTTTTAATATCTTAAAAGGGGATATGAGTTTGGTAGGACCAAGACCGTTACTAGTGCAATACCTTGAAAGATATAATGAAAGACAAGCTAGAAGGCATGAAGTAAGACCAGGAATAACAGGTTGGGCTCAAGTAAATGGAAGAAATGCTATATCATGGGAACAGAAGTTTGAATATGATGTAGAGTATGTAGAAAAGTGTAGTTTCTTTTTGGATATAAAGATAATCTTTATGACAATAAAAAAGATATTTATAAGAGAAGGAATTTCTCAAGAGGGAAACATAACTATGGAAGAGTTTAGAGGGAGTAGGAAATGAAGAAAAAAATATGGATACTTAATCATTATGCAAATGTAATGTTTCAAAATAAAGGAGGAAGGCATTATTGGTTTGCTGAAAATTTGATAAAACAAGGGTATGAACCAATAATAATATGTTCTTCATTTTTACATAAAGGAACTAAAAATTTTATAGAAGGACCAGAAAAAGTAAAAATAGATTATTCTAGTAAGATCCCATTTATCTTTTTAAAAACAGATAGTTATGTAGGGAATGGAAAGTCTAGAATAAAAAACATGTTTCAATATTTTTGGCAAACTTTAAGAAATTATAAAAAAATAGAAAAAGAATTTGGAAAACCAGATGTAATAATAGGCTCTTCTGTTCATCCTTTAGCTTGTTTGGCAGCTTTAATTATAGGAAAAAAATATAAGATAAAAAAAATAGTTGAGATAAGAGATTTATGGCCAGAAACTTTATTAATGATGGGAATAGTAAAAGAAAAGACTTTATTGAGTTGGTTATTATATAAAGGGGAAAAATATTTATATAAGAAAGCTGATAATATTATTTTTACTATGGAAGGTGGAAAGCAATATATTATTGATAAAGGATGGGATAAAGATATAGACTTATCAAAAATTTATTGTATAAATAATGGAATAGATTTAGAAAGATTTAGGAAATTAGAAAAAAATAGTTTTATTGATCGGGATTTAGATAATGGTAAATTTAAAATTATGTATACAGGAACAATAGGAAAGATGAATAATTTAAGTAGAGTAGTTGAAATAGCAGAAATTACTATGAGAAATGAAATAGAATTTCTTATTTATGGTGATGGAGATGAAAAAGATAAATTAGAAAAATTATGTTTAAAGAAGAATATAAAAAATATTAAGTTTAAAGGAAAAGTTCCAAAAGAAAAAATACCATATATTTTAACAAAAGCAAATATTGTTCTATTTAATGAACCAGATAATAAAAATCAAAAATATAATGTAGCAAAATATGGAATAAGTTCTAATAAAATGTTTGATTATATAGCAAGTAGAAAAATTATTTTACAAACTTTTGATGCCAGATATAATCCAATTGAAAAATATAATTGTGGATTTATTTTAGGAAGATATAATAAGTTTGAAGCAAGTAAAATGATATTAGAAATAAAAGAGATGAATAATAAAGAAATTGAAAAAAGAAAATTGAATTCAGAAATTTGTATAGAAAACTATGATTTTAAAAATCTTACAAAAAAATTAATAGAAGTTATAGAAAATTGATTTATTGAGGTGTAAAAATGTTAAAAAATTATTTTGAAGGAGAAGAAAAAATAGCAGTAGTAGGACTTGGATATGTGGGACTTCCGTTAGCAGTTACATTTGCTGAGAATGGATTCCAAGTAATAGGGTTTGATATTAATAAGGAGAAAATAGAAAAATATTTAAATGGAGAAGATCCTACAAATGAAGTAGGAGATGAAAGAGTACAAAAATGTCCTAATATACTTTTTACAAATGATGAAACAAAAATAAGAGAAGCAAAGTTCATAATAGTAGCAGTACCAACACCGGTATTAGAAAATAAAATGCCAGATTTAAGACCATTAGAAGGTTCATCTACAATAGTTGGTAGAAATTTATCTAAAGGAGCAATAGTAGTATATGAATCTACTGTTTATCCTGGGGCAACAGAAGAAGTGTGCTTACCTATATTAGAAAAAGAATCTGGAATGAAGTGTGGAGAAGACTTTAAGATAGGATATTCTCCAGAAAGAATAAATCCAGCTGATAAACAAAATACTCTAACTACAATAGTAAAGATAACTTCTGGAATGGATAAAGAGAGTTCAGATATAATAGCAGAGGTTTATGGAAGTATTATTAAAGCTGGAATACATAAGGCTTCATCTATAAAAGTAGCAGAAGCAGCTAAGGTAATAGAAAACTCTCAAAGAGATATAAATATAGCTTTTGTAAATGAATTAGCTATGATATTTGACAGAATAGGAATAGATACTCTTGAGGTTTTACAAGCAGCAGGAACTAAATGGAATTTCTTACCATATAGACCAGGATTAGTAGGTGGACATTGTATAGGAGTAGATCCATATTACTTAGCTAATAAAGCAGCTGAGCTAGATTATCATGCACAAGTAATATTATCAGGTAGAAGAATAAATGATGGTATGGCTAAGTTTGTAGCAGAGAAAACTATTAAAAAATTAATAGGAGCGAATATTAGAGTAAAAGGTGCAGACATATTAGTTATGGGACTTACATTTAAAGAGAATTGTCCAGATTTAAGAAACTCAAAAGTAAATGATATTATCCTTGAATTAAAGGAGTATGGAGCTAATGTACATGTAATAGACCCAATGGCTGATAAGTTAGAAGCAAAAAGAGAGTATGGAATAATCTTAGAAGATGAAGACCATATAAAAAATATGGATGCTGTAATAGTAGCAGTAGGACATAAAGAGTATAGAGAGATGAAACCAGAAGATTTAAGAAAATACTTTAACCCAGTATATGCTCAACCACTTTTAATAGATGTAAAATCTATATTTGATAAAGCAGAAGCTGAAAAAGAATATGATTATTGGAGATTATAGGAGGTAGATATGAATATTCCATTACTAAATTTAAAAAGACAATATACTTATTTAAAAGATGATATAGAAAAAGTTATCTCAAATATTTTAGAAAGTGGAGCATATATTAATGGACCATATACTAAAGAATTAGAGAGTAAGTTAGCTAAATATTTAGATGTAAAACATGTAATAGGAGTAGCTAATGGAACAGATGCTTTAGTTATAACATTAGAAGCTTTAGGAATAAAAGAGGGAGATGAAGTAATAACTACTCCATTTACTTTCTTTTCAACAGCAGAAGCTATATCAGTAGTAGGAGCTAAACCAGTATTTGTAGATGTAAGTTTAGATGATTTTAATATAGATGTAAATAAAATAGAAAAAGTTATAACAGAGAGAACAAAAGCTATAATGCCAGTTCATATTTTTGGAACTCCAGCAGATATGGATAAGATAAATGAGATAGCTAAAAAATATAATCTATATGTAATAGAAGATGCTTGCCAAGCAATAGGAGCAAAGTATAGAGGTAAGATGGTAGGTGGATTAGGAGATATAGCTTGTTTCTCTTTCTTTCCTACAAAAAATTTAGGAACATATGGAGATGGAGGACTTATTACTACAAATAGTGACGAGATAGCAGCTATATGTAGAGCATTAAAAGCTCATGGTAGTGGAGTAAATGGAGAGATAGCCTTTAATCTATTAAATAATATTAAGGAAGAAGTAGAAGAGGATAAGTGTACTAATGATACTGTATATAATCCTAAGAAATACTATAACTATTTAATAGGACATAATTCAAGGTTAGATGAGATACATGCTGGAATATTAAGTGTAAAATCAGATTATTTAGATAGATGGAATAATCAAAGAATAGAAAATGCTAAATATTTTGATGAAAATTTAAAAGATACAGATTTAAAATTAATGAAATTAGATGAAAATAATAAGAATGTATATCATATGTATATTGTTCAAAGTGAAAATAGAGAAGAGTTGACTAAAAAACTGGATGAAGCAGGAATAGGATATGGAGTATACTATCCAGTGCCTTTACATCTACAAAAAGTATATAAGGATTTAGGGTATAAGGTAGGAGATTTACCTAATGTTGAATATCTATCAACAAGAACATTAGCAATACCAGTAGACCCAGAGATGACAGAAGAAGAGAGAAAATATATAGTTGAGATTTTGAAAAAGTAGGTAATGAGTAATGGAATTCACATATTTAGCTTATGAAAAATTAATAAAGCAATTGAAAGACAAAGGGTACAAATTTTGTGATTATACTAATTATATAGGTGAAAATAAAGCAGTTATATTAAGACATGATATAGATACTTCACTAAATAAAGCTTTGGAAATGGCAAGATTAGAAAATAGTTTAGGAGTTTCAGCCTACTATTTTGTATTATTAAGTACAGATTTTTATAATATTAATTCGGAAAAATCGTTAAAAATTTTAAAAGAGATTAGACAATTAGGTGGAAGAATAGGACTTCACTTTGATGAGAAAAAATATAATTTAAAATCGAAAGAAGATTATATAAAATATGTAAACTATGAATTAGACATACTTTCTAAAATCTTAGAAGAAAAAATAGATGTAGTTTCTATGCATAGACCATCAAAAGATTTTTTAGAGATGGACTTAAAAATTCCTAATGTAATAAATTCTTACCAAAAGAAATTTTTTAATGATTTTAAATATGTTTCTGATTCTAGAATGAATTGGAGAGAAAATATTGAGGAGATAATTGATAGCGAAAAATATAGTCAACTCCATATTTTAACTCATCCATTTTGGTATAGTGAAAAAATGGAGAGTATGGAAGAAAAGTTAGAACAATTTTTGAAATTAGCAACCAAAGAGAGATATGAAAGTTTAGAAGAAAATATTAGAGATTTTGAAAAAATAATAAAAAAAGAGGAAGAATAATGAGAGAGATTTGTATATTATTAACTGGATGTGGTTCACCTGGAGCTAATGGAGTTATAAATTGTTTAAAAAAGAATGGAGAAAGAAAAATAAATATAATAGGTGTAGATATGAATGAAGATGCTTATGGAAAAGCTTTGGTTGATAAATTTTATAAAGTTCCATCAGCTAATTCAGAAGAATTTATACCTAAAATTTTAGAATTGTGTTTAAAAGAAAAAGTAACGATAATAATTCCAGCTGTAACAAAGGAATTAGAACAGTTTTCTAAAAATAAAGAAATATTTGAAAAAAATAATATTAAAATTTCTGTAATGGATTTAGATATTTTATCAATAGTGAATAATAAGGGAAAACTTTTAAATAAATTACAAGAAATAGGAATAAAAACAGCTAAATATGAGTTAGCTAAAAATATTCAAGAGGTAGAAAAAAGTATAAAAAGTTTAGGGTATCCAGATAATCCTGTTTTTATTAAGCCAACATTTGGAAATGGAAGTAGAGGAACAAGATTGTTAGATAATTCTTTAAGTAAATATGAATTATTTTTTTCTCAAAAACCGAATTCATATTTAATAGAATATGAAGAATTATTAGAAATATTATCAGAAAAAAAAGAAATTCCAGAAATGATGATAATGGAGTATTTACCAGGGACTGAGTACAGTGTAGATATATTAGCTGAAAATGGAGAGGTATTAGCTATTGCTTGTAGAAAATCTTTAAAAATATTAAGTAGTATTCAGATGGATAGTATTATTGAGAAAAATGAAAAGTTAGAAGAAATATGTAAAGAAATAGTAAGAAAATTGAAATTATCAGGTGTTTTTAGTTTTGATGTAAAAGAAAATGAAAAAGGGGAAAGCTTTATCTTAGAAATGAATCCAAGATTACCAGCAGGAATTATTCTAACAGCAGTAGCTGGTTATAATATGCCGTATTTAGAAATAAAAAGATTATTAGGAGAAAAGATAGAAGTTGGTAATTTAAAATATGGAACAAAAATGATAAGACATTGGGAAGAAAAATTTTTTGATGAAGAAAATAATTTTATGGAGTGGAAATGAAATTATCTGAAATAAATATAGGAAGAGTTTTAGAAGATATAGAGTTTGATTGGTTAGGACTTACAGCTGAAGAGTATGAAGAAAAAAAAGTTTTAACTTTTTTAAATGATATTAAATATTTAGATGAAATAGAAAAAAATAAAACAATAGTAGGTATTATTACAACAGAAGTGATAGCTAAAGAATTAGATAGAAAGTATGGGATAGTAGTAGTAAAAAATCCAAGAAAGGTATTTTTTGAATTACATAATAAGTTAGTAGATGAAAATTTTTATTTTAAAAAGGAAAGAAATAGAGTATCAGAAAAGGCTACTGTTTCAGAAAAATCTATGATAGGAGAACATAATATAGTAATAGAAGAAGGAGTAATAATTGAAGATAATGTTACTATCTATCCAAATACAATTATAAAAAAGAATTCTATTATAAGATCTGGAAGTAGAATAGGCGGAGATGGTTTTGAATTTACTAGATTAGAAGAGGAAGTCTTAAAAGTTAAATTTGGTGGGAGAACTATTATAGATGAAAATGTAGAAATTCAAAATAATACCTGTATAGATAGAGGTGTATTTAGTGATACTTATATAGGAAAAAATGTTAAAATAGATAACTTAGTTCATATAGGTCATGATGTTAAAATACAAGAAAACACCTTAGTAGTTGCATGTACATTAGTAGGTGGAAGAACAAAAATAGGAAAAAATAGTTATTTAGGTCCTAATTGTACAGTAAAAAATGGATTAACTTTAGGAGAAAACTCTAAGGTTAGTATGGGAGCAGTTGTAACTAAAAATGTAGAAAATAATGAAATAGTAACAGGTAACTTTGCTATACCTCATAGTAAATTTTTAAAATTATTTAAATATTTATTGAAATTAATAGGAGAATAGAAATGTATAAGGTAGTAATAATAGGATGTGGAAGAATATCCCATAAGATATCTGAAGGAGTTGCTGAAAATAGTAATAAAATGGAGTTAGTAGCTCTTTGTGATATTGTAGAAGAAAAGATGTTTAAAACAGAAGAAACATATAATAAAAAATTAAATGAGAAAAGAGAGATAAAAAAATATACTGACTATAAAAATATGATAGCAAAAGAAAAAATAGATATAGCTATTATCTCTACTGAAAGTGGTTATCATGAAGAGATAGGATTATACTGTCTTGAAAATAATATTCATACAATAATAGAAAAACCACTAGCTATGTCAATAGAAGGAGCTCAAAAATTAGTAGATAAAGCTAAAGAAAAAGGATTAAAATTAGCAGCTAGTCATCAAAATAGATTTAATTATCCTACTCAATTGTTAAAGAAAGCTATTAAAGAAAAAAGAATGGGAAAAATATTTAATGGAATGGCTAGAATACTTTGGACAAGAGATGATAACTATTATTTACAAGCACCTTGGAGAGGAACATGGGCTTTAGATGGTGGAACGTTAATGAATCAATGTATTCATAATATAGATTTATTAAACTGGATGATGGATGATGAGATAGATACAGTTTATGCTCAAACATCTAATTATATTAGAAATATAGAAGCAGAAGATTATGGAGTAATAATTATTAGATATAAGTCTGGAAAGATAGGAACGATAGAGGGAAGTGCTATTATATATCCTAAAAATCTTGAAGAAACTTTAACTATAACTGGAGAAAAAGGAACAGTAGTTATAGGTGGAATGGCAGTCAATAAAATTAATACTTGGAGAGTAGAAGGAGACAATGAAGAAGATTATCTAAATATAGATTGTGGAGACCCTAATTCTGTATATGGCTTTGGACATAGAGCGCTATATAAAGATTTTGTTGAAGCTTTAGAAAAGAATAGAGAACCATTAGTAAGTGGAGTAGCTGGAATGAATGCTGTAAAGATAATATTGGCAGCATATAAGTCACAGATGACAGGATTACCAGTTAAGTTTGATGAGTTTAGAGAATTTAGAAGCATTGATATGAAAGGAATTAATTTATGGAAAAAATAATTTTATTTCCAGGTACAATAGACTCACCATTTTTTTTGAATGAGATAGAGTATATAAAAAAAGAATTTGAAATAATGAAAGTTTATACTTATCAAGGAGATAAGAGTAAATTTGATAAAATATCACAAAAGTATAATTTTACTTATGAAGTTATACCAAATATTTCTCTTAAAAGTTTTTTTTCGTTACATTTTATTTATTGGTTTTTTTCAAAAGATGTGGTTAAAGAAATCAAGAATAATTTTTCATTTAATCTGTCAGGTATAAAAAAGATTTTCTATATGTTATATTATGGAAATTTTGCAGTAACAAATTATATTAAATTAAAAAAATTATTAAAAAACAATAATGAAAAAATTTATTTGTATTCATTTTGGTTAAGTAGAGGAGCTTATTCAATTTCCTATTATAAAAAAAAATTAGATAGTAAATCTTTAGTTAATATTTCAAGAGCTCATAGATACGATTTATATGAAGAAAGAAATGACTTAAACTATTTACCTTTTAGAAAATTTATAAATGATAATTTAGATAAAATTGCTTTTATATCAGAAGATGGTAGAGAATATTTTAAGGAAAAATATAAATTTAATAGTTTAGAAAAATATTTTGTAAGTAGGTTAGGAACGGAAAATAAATTAAGTTTAAAAAAGATAATAAAAAATAAAAATAAAATTTGTATTGCTTCTTGTTCATCTATTATTCAAGTAAAAAGATTAGATTTAATCATAGATATATTGAGTCAAATAAATATAGATTTTTTTTGGATTCATATAGGAAGTGGAGAGTTAGAAAAAGAAATAAAAGAATATGCTATTAAAAAATTAAAAAAAGATAGTTATAAATTTTTAGGAAAATTAAATAACTCTGCAATTTTACAAACATATATTGATTATGATGTAGATTATTTTATAAACATGAGTGATTCAGAAGGAGTACCAGTATCAATAATGGAAGCAATATCATTAGGGATACCAGTGATAGCTAGAAATGTAGGAGGAAATATTGAGATAGTTAATCATGATAATGGTTTAATAATAGAAAAACTAACAATTGATAATATTGATAATTTTTTTAGATTAAGAATTGAAAATGAAGAAAAATATATGAAAATCTCTGAGAAAGCCAGAGATACATGGAGGAATGAATATAATTCTCAAAAAAATTATGAAAAATTTATAAGAGAAATAAAAATATTGAGAAAGGGATAGAGAAGTGAGAGAAAAAGTTTTGTTAATAGCTCCACAATTTTATTCATATGAAATGGAAATAAAAGAAGAGTTAGAAAAAAAAGGTTTTCAAGTTGATTATGTTCCTTTATATGAGAAAAAATTTATAATAAATTTTTTTATAAAATGTTTAAATAAAATTCATAAGAATTTTGGAGTTAAGTACTATAATTTTTATTTCAAAAAAATATTAGAGAGAAAAAGAAATAAATATAGAAAAATATTAGTTATTAATGGAGAAACATTAACTAAAAAAATTTTAAGTTATTTAAGTAAAGAATGTTTATTAGAAAAAGGTGAATTAATTTTATATATTTGGACACCAATAGCAAGGTATCCACAAATTAAAGAAACCTTAACTTTATATTCAAAGGTTTTTTCTTTTGAATATGAAGAATGTCAAAAATATAATTTAAGATTTTTACCTAATTTTTATTCAAATAAAATGAAGAGAATAAATGTATTAGAAGAATATGATATTTTTTTTATAGGACAATATAGAAAAGAGAGATATAAATTAAAAATAGAATTAGAAAGATTAGGGTTGAAAACAAATATTAAATTATATCATAATAAGTTTTATTATTATTTATTTAAAATCTTTAAGTGGAAAGAATATAGATATATTAAACCTCAAAACTTAATATTTAAACCTTTGACAAGGAAAGAAGTTAATTATTATATGAATAAATCAAAATGTATTTTAGACATAGTTGACTTGAAACAATTAGGATTAACTCAAAGAATATTCGATTGTTTGTATTTAAATAAAAAAATAATTACAACCAATGAGAAAATTAAAATGTATGATTTTTATAATGAGAATAATATTTATATATTGAAAAAAGAAGAGAAAATTGAAGAAGAGAAATTAAAAAAATTTTTTGAACTGAAAAAAATTAAAGTAAGAATAGGAAATAAATATAGTTTAGAAAATTGGTTGAATACTTTATTGGAGGAAAGATGATTATACTATTGAATATATTAATAATAATCTTTATGATATTTGATATAAGACTCAATAGAAAGCTAACAACTCCATTAGTTGTATTGATAGGACCACAATTAGTTTTATTATCAATAGCAAAGTTATTAGAAAATAGATTAAATATTGAGAGATATTTAATTATATATTTTTTTATAGCATGTATGTTTTTTATTTTTAGTTTGATATTTAAATTATTATTTTCAAATTTAAAAACAAAAAATCAAATAATAAAAAAAGTAAATATTAAAAGGATGAGCTATCTGATTAGCATTATTTCTATAGTAAGTTTTATAATACTTTTATTAACATATGGAGTAGCACATTTAAAAGGAAAATCTGTAATAATATTAGGACATTTAGAAAATATACTGTTAGTATTTATACCGTTGTTTAGTGAAATATACAAAGATAGAAAAATAAAAATAATAGCTTATTTTATCTTTTTTTATTTACTTATAATAGGTGGAAAATATCAAGTTTTTATGTATATATTACCATTGATTTTATATAGAATAGATTCCTCAAAAATAAAATTAAGAAAAATAATTATATTATTAATTGGAATAGGTATAAGTATTTATGTTATATTTTACTCAGTTTATTATGTTAAATTTTTAAGTTCTAATATACATATTAGTTTTTTACAAATGAATAATTTTATTTTTAATCATATTAGGCATTATGTTTTAAGTCCATTTTATATAGGGGAATATTTTTTAAAAAATCCAAATTCAACAAATAATAATATAGCTTTAACTCCTTTTTTTAATATTTTTAATTTTATTACAGGAAAAAAAAGTTATATAAACCCAATTTTAAAATTTCAAACTTATTTTGGAATAACAAGTAATGTTGGAGGACTAATCCCAGAATTAGTATATACTTTAGGGTATGTAGGAATGTATAGTTACATGATTGTTTTGGGAATTATAAGTTATTTTTTAGATAATTTGACAAATAAAAATAAACTATGGATGTATTCTAATCTTATATTAAAATCAAGTTTAGTTTTATGTTTTTTTAATAATGTATTTAGTGTTTTTGGTTATATTGAAAGAATAGTAGGAAGTATTCTATTTATAATATTTTTAAAAATTATGAGAGGAGTAGAAAATGAAGGGAATAATATTAGCAGGAGGAAGTGGAACAAGACTTTATCCAATAACAAAAGCAATATCAAAACAGATAAATCCAATTTATGATAAACCAATGATATACTATCCTCTTTCTATTTTAATGTTAGCTGGGATAAGGGAAATATTAGTTATTTCTACTCCTAGAGATTTGACTTTATTTAAAGAGTTATTAGGAAATGGAGAAGATTTTGGAGTAAAACTAGAATATGCTATACAAGAAAAACCAAATGGTTTAGCAGAGGCATTTATCATAGGAGAAAAATTTATAGGTAATGATTCCTGTGCATTAGTTTTAGGAGATAATATTTTCTATGGACATGGATTAACAGGAATATTAAAGGAAGCTGAAGCAAGAAAAGAGGGAGCTACAATATTTGGCTATTATGTACCTAATCCTAAAGATTTCGGAGTGGTAGAGTTTGATAAAGATGGAAAAGTAATCTCTTTAGAAGAGAAACCTCAAAATCCAAAATCAAATTATGCAGTACCAGGACTATATTTTTATGATAATACAGTTGTAGAGAAAGCTAAGAAAGTAAAGCCATCAAAAAGAGGAGAGTTAGAGATAACTTCAATTAATGAAATGTATTTACAAGAAGAAAAACTACATGTTGTTAATTTTGGAAGAGGAATGGCTTGGTTAGATACAGGAACACATGATGCTTTACTTGAAGCAGCTAACTTTGTAAAAACTATTCAAAGTAGGCAAGGAGTAATGGTAGCTTGTCTTGAAGAGATAGCATATAGAAATGGATGGATAAGTAAAGAAAAAGTATTGGAGTTAGCTAAACCATTAATGAAGTCAAAATATGGAGAGTATCTAGTAAATTTAGTAAAATAGGTGGAGTAGATGAGTAAGTTTAAAAGAATAGAAACAGGGATAGAAGGACTATGTATAATAGAGCCTACTGTATTTGGAGATAATAGAGGATTTTTCTTAGAATCATATAGTAAAAAAGAGTTTGAAGAGATAGGAATAACAGAGGAATTTGTACAGGATAATCACTCAAAATCTAAAAAGGGAGTATTGAGAGGATTACATTTTCAAACTAAACACTCTCAAGGAAAATTAGTCAGAGTAATAAAAGGTTCTGTATATGATGTAGCAGTAGATATTAGAAAAGGAAGTAAAACATATGGGCAATGGTATGGAATAGAGCTAAGTGCAGATAATAAAAAGATGTTTTGTATTCCAGCTGGGTTTGCTCATGGATTTTTAACTTTAGAAGATGGAACAGAGTTTCAATATAAATGTACAGATATATATGCACCACAATATGATAGTGGAATAATGTATGATGATAAAGATTTAAATATTGATTGGAAATTAGAAGAGTATGGAATAAAAGAGCTTACTCTATCAGAAAAAGATAAAAAACATCAATCTTTTAAAGAGTATACAGAGAATTATCAAGGAGATTATGTATTACTTACTGGAGCTAATGGGCAACTAGGACAGGATTTTCAAAAGCTATTTGATAAGATAGGAGTAAAATATATAGCTACTGATTATCAAGAATTAGATATTACTGATAAAGAGAAAGTAAGAGAGTATATAGAAAATAGTAATTTTACAGTAGTTATTAACTGTGCTGCTTATAATAATGTAGATAAGGCAGAGGAAGAAGTAGAAAAATGTTATGCTCTTAATGCCTATGCTCCTAAAAATTTAGCAGAGATATGTAAGGAGAAAAATAAAATATTTGTAACTTACTCAACAGATTTTGTATTTGATGGAGAAAAAGAAATTCCATATACAGAGGAAGACATACCTAATCCATTATCAATTTATTCAAAAGCTAAATTAGAAGGGGAAAAATACTCTTTAGAGTATGAGAAAACTTTTTTAATAAGAACTTCTTGGGTATTTGGAATGGGAAATAATAACTTCTGTAAGCAAGTAATAAATTGGTCAAAGGATAGAGATATCTTAAAGATAGTAAACGACCAAGTGTCTAGTCCAACATACTCTAAAGATTTAGCAGAGTTTTCTTGGGACTTGATACAAACAGATAAATTTGGGTTATATCACTTCTCAAATAGTGGTGAAGCATCTAAGTATGAGCAAGCAGAGTATATATTAAAGAAAATAGGATGGAATGGCAAACTAGAGAGAGCTAAAACAGATGATTTTCCACTAAAAGCCAAAAGAGCTAAATATTCTAAAATAGATAGTAGTAAAATAGAAAAAACAGTAAATAAAAAAATACCTCATTGGAAAGAGGGAATAGATAGATTTTTAGAAGAGATGGGAATAATTAATGAAAATAAATAGTGTAAAGATAAACTTTATATTAAATACAACAAGAATGTTATTAGGAATGATATTTGTTTTATTAACAACGCCTTATGTTACAAGAGTATTAGGAGCAGAGAGTTTAGGTAAGGTAGAATATATTAACTCTGTAATTACTTATTTTCTTCTTTTTACAGCTTTAGGTATTCCAAATTATGGACTTAGAGAAGTTGCTAGATATAGAGAGGATAAAAGAAAGCTATCAAAAATAGTTTTTGAATTAGGAATAATTTTATTTATAACAACAACTATTGGTTATATGACACTTTTATTATTTTTGTATAATACTAAGTTATTAGAGTTAAAAAACTTAGTGTTAATTATGTCAATAAATTTAATATTTACTAATATAGGATTTGAATGGTTTTATCAAGGAATAGAAAATCAAATGTATATAACTATTAGGTATATTATAGTTAGATTTATATGTTTAATTTTACTATTTTTTTTAGTAAAAAATTATAATGATTATCTAAAATATGGATTTATATTAGTATTAATAAATAGTGGTTCAAATATTTTAAACTTTATAAACTTAAGAAAATATATAAGTTTTAAAGAGATAAAATTTAAAGAATTAGAGATACTAAAACATATAAAACCAATATTAATTATTTTCTCAGCTAGTGTAGCAGTAAGTATTTATTTACAATTAGATATAGTGATGATAGGAAATATAGATAAAAGTGCAGTGGCTCTGTACAATGTACCTAATAAAATAATAAGATTGATACTTACTACAGTAACTGCTTTAGGTGTTGTGATGTTACCAAGAATATCAAACTCTTATCAAAAAAATGATATAGAGAATTACAAAAAATATTTAAATTATTCCTTAAACTATATTTTGATGATTTCTTTACCAGCTTTATGTGGGACATTGTTACTTTCAAAAAATATAATTTTAATTATGGCTGGAGAAAAATTTTTATCTTCAATAAAAACAATGAATATACTAGCAATAATAATATTTATAGTTGGAATGGCATATTTTTTAGGATATCAATTGTTATATCCAAGAGGATTAGAGAGATATTATACTTACTCTGTAATAACAGCAGCAATAGTAAATTTTATATTTAACTATATAATGATTCCTAAATATTTACAAAATGGTGCAGCTATGGGAACAGTTATAGCAGAAAGTATTGGTGTTATTATGATGCTATATTTTTCAAGAAACATGTTAAAAAAGATAGAGTTTTTTGCTATAAAGAGATTAAAATATTTTATAGCAAGCTTAATAATGGGGATAGCAGTATATATAATAACATTACAAAATTTTGGTAATATCCTAACAGTTATATATTCTATCATAGTTGGAGTAATTGTATATTTTTTTATTTTATTCATAATGAAAGAAGAATATACACAGGAAGGAATGAAATTCTTAAAAGGAAAAATTAAAGAAAGGAAACTAAAATGAAAACATATTTAGTAACAGGAGCAGCTGGATTTATAGGAGTAAACTTTGTAAAGTATATGCTTGAGAAGTATGGAAAGAATATACAGATAATAGTCTTGGATAAACTTACTTATGCTGGAAATAAGGATAGTTTAAAAGATGAGATAGCAGAAGGAAAAATAGAGTTTGTAAAGGGAGATATTGGAAATAAAGAGTTAGTAGAAAATATCTTCTCAAGATATGATATAGATTATGTAGTAAACTTTGCTGCTGAATCTCATGTAGATAGAAGCATCTTAGGACCAAGAGTATTTTTAGAGACAAATATCCTAGGAACACAAAACTTATTAGAAGTATCAAAGGATAGTTGGATAATAGGAAAAGATGAAAATGGTTACCCCATCTATAAAGAGGGGAAAAAATATATTCAAATCTCAACTGATGAAGTATATGGTTCATTAAGTAGAGATTACTCTGAAGCTAAAGAGTTGCACTTAGATGAAAGTGTAAAAAAAGTAGTAGAGGGAAGAGATAATCTAAAAACTTATGGAGATAGATTCTTTACAGAGGAAACTTCATTAGACCCAAGATCTCCATACTCATCATCAAAGGCATCAGGAGATATGATAGTAAGATCCTATGCAGAAACATATAAGCTACCTATCAATATCACAAGATGTTCTAATAACTATGGACCATATCAATTTCCAGAGAAACTAATACCTCTAATAATTAAAAATATATTGGAAGGAAAATCTCTACCAGTGTATGGAGATGGAAGTAATGTAAGAGATTGGCTATATGTAAGAGACCATAACAAAGCAGTTGATATGATAATCAATAGTGGAAGACTGGGAGAAGTTTACAATATTGGTGGATTTAATGAGGAGAAAAATATCAATATAGTAAAACTTACAATAGATACAATAGCAAAAATAATGAGAGAAGAACCAGAGTATAGAAAAGTACTTAAAACAGATATAGAGAATATCAACTATAGTTTAATAACTTATGTACAAGATAGACTTGGGCATGATGCAAGATATGCAATAGACCCAACAAAAATAGCAACAGAATTAGGTTGGTATCCAGAGACACCATTTGATAAGGGGATAGAAAAAACAATTAGATGGTACTTAGATAACCAAGAGTGGGTAGAAGAGATAAAAAATATCTAGGAGCAACTTATGTTTAAAATCAGTCAAAATATATACAATAAAATAGGAGAGTTAGGTGTATATATCTACACCCTCTCTCTTTTTATATCCAAATCTGGAGTAAATATAGGACTAGGATTTTTAGTACTAGCCTTTTTACTCTATCTTTGGGATAGGAGAAAAATTAAATTGACAACAGAGGAAAAATATATATTGGTTATCCTTATTCTACTACCAATATTTAGTCTTTTCTCAGCAGGTGGAATACACTCTTTTCAAAAAGCTTTAGAAAAATCATATAGGTATATTGGAATCTTTTTTATACCTTACTTTCTTTATAAGGATAGAGTAGTAAAAATAGTTCTATCACTTTTTTCCCTTAGTATAATAGTATGTTTTATCAATGGTATTCTATACTACAAAAAACTTAAATGGAATTTTAATGTAAGATTTCTTAGCTTCTCAAGTAATACCTTAGATGAAGCACATATACTAGCTATGGGGAGTATGTTAATTTTAGTAGCTGTTGTCTACTATATCAAAGAGAGAAAATATATATTTACTTTACTATTTACACTTACCCTTATCTTAGCAGTATCAGCCTTGGTGATGACACAGGGAAGGGGAGCTTGGTTAGGTTTTGGAGCTGGATTATTTGTAGTTTCTTTCTTTCTCTTTAAAAATAAAAAAATCTTTACAGCTATAACTATTCTTACTCTTCTTTTAGGTTATGGGAGTATCAATAGTAAAGCTTTAGAGAATAATAGATATATTAAGAGATTTGAAAGTATAAAAAATAAAGATAACTCTAGAATACTTCTATGGAAAAGTGGAATAGAGATGTACAAAGCTAACCCAATATTTGGAGTAGGAAGAGATAATGCTGGAGTTTACTCTTTAGAGTATATGAAAAATCATTTTAAAGGGCAGAAACCTAACTATTTTTCTAAAAGAATGATGGAGTTAGCAGGAGCTGGAAATCTACATAGCCTATATGTCACATCTTTAGCTGAGGAAGGAATACTGTCTATTCCTTTTATAGGGATGTTCCTATTTATTCTATACAGACAGGGAAGATATTGTATCACTAGGGAGAGAGATTTTAATTTCTATCTTGTAGTAGGTAAAATGGGTATGCTTGTAGCCTTTTTAGTAGGTGGACTTACAGAGAATGTATGGAGAGAGATATGGAAATCTAATATGTTTGTCTTTATAGTTGGATTATATCTATCAAGAGTAAAACAAGAATGACTTTTATTTAAAGAGGTCATTCTTATTTTTTAATTATATTTCAAAAAAGTTGGTAAAACTATAGCAAACGTATGTCAATGCTACTGGAATAAAAAAATTCTTTTTGTTAAAATTTTATTAAAAGATTGAACAGCTATGAACAGATAGGAACCTGTTCTCTAGCTAAAGGGTAATGTTTTATGCTAAAATTTTAATGTAGGTGGAAGTGAGTGGAAGTGAGTTTTACTCAGTAGAAACTCATACAAAAATATGTTAGATTATAACAAAAAGAGGATGAGGAGGTAGCAAAATGGAAAGACCAGAATACTATGGAATTTTACCATCAAAGGTGAGATATGATGAGAGGCTAAAACCAATGGAGAAGATAATGTTTTCAGAGTTGACAGCTCTGGTACATAAAAAGGGGTATTGCTATGCTAGTAATATGTATTTTGCAGCTCTGTATGGGGTACATAAAAGTACTGTAAGTGCATGGATAAGTAACTTGGCAAAGTGTGGACACATAACTACCAAGTGTATAATGAAAGATAAGAGAGTAGAGGAGAGAAGAATATATATTGCAGAAGAAAGTGATATAAGTTATTTTCCTAAGTTGGACAAGGAAAAGAGTAACACAGTAGATGATAAAATTTTAGATGAAATTCTTGAAGAGAAGGTAGAGAGAAGAGAAAAAACTCCAGAGGAATTAGAAGATGTAAGAAAAAAACTTTTAAGGGATCTATTTGGATGTGGGGGAGAATAAAAAAATTACTAGGGTATCCATAAAAGAGTGGGGAGGGTATACATAAAAAAATCCCAAACCTATTCGTAAAAAGTAGAAGTATAATAGTACAAGAAGAATAATACAAGAGTAATAGTATAAAAAGAATAATATATAATTATATAAGTTTTAAAGAGTTTAAAAACAATTGTAAATATTTATTTTAAAAAAAACAATAAAAACTTAACATATTTAAAATAAATTCTTTGCATTTTAATAATTTTATAGTATAATGTAGAATGAAAAATTAGAATTGGGAGGATTGTATCTACAAATGTCTAGAAAGAAAAAGTATGAAGATTATGATGAAGAATTTGAAAACGATGAAGATGAGATAGATCTAGCTGACCTTATCTTTACATTAATAAGAAGATGGAAGCTGATAGTTCTTACAGCTATACCAATGGTAATATTAGGGGTAATATTTGCAATTACAAGACCAACTGTATATCAAGCAGAGACTACACTAATAGTATCTAACAATATGAGTAGTGTATCATTAGATAGTAGTGATATCTCTCTTAGCCAAAGACTAGTAATAACTTATTCAGAGATAGCTAAAAATAAATCTATCTTAAATAAAGTAATAAACAAATATGACTTAAAAGAAACAACAGAGCAATTAGCTAAATTAGTAACTATAACTCCAGTAGATAGTACAGAGTTAATATCTTTAACATATAAAAATAGTGATCCACAACTTGCAGCTATGGTAACAAATGAGATAGCTAATGAGTTTATGGATAAAGTAGTACAAGTAATGAGAGTAAGAAACGTAAATATAGTAGAGAAAGCTCAAGTACCTGTACAACCTCTTCCTAAAAAGAGAGCCCTTATACTTCTTGCATCAGTTGTTTTAGGATTAGCAGCTGGAACAGGAATGGCTTTCGTAATGGAGTTCCTACATAAAAAACTTAGAAAACCATCTGAGATACAAGCTATCTTAGGAGTTTCTATGATAGGAATGATACCAGACTTAGAGAATGTTATAGCTGAAAAGGATGAGGATAGTAATGAGTAAGAGAAAGATATTTTTTATACAAGAGGACAATATGGAGGCTACAGAAGCCTTTAGAACAGTGAGAACTAACCTTGCTTTCCAAAATGATAAAGAGATAGGTAGAAAGATAATGGTAACAAGCTCTATTCCAGGAGAGGGAAAATCTACTCTAGCTGGAAACTATGGTGCCAGTCTTGCTATAGCTGGGAAAAAAGTACTTCTAATAGACTGTGATATCAGAAGACCTAGAGCACATGAGAGCTTTGGAATAAAAGTAGAGAGAGGATTAGAATCAGTACTTACTGAAAATGTAAATCCTAAAGATGTAATTATAAAAGACCTAATCCCTAACTTTGACTTATTACCTACTAAGCATATGAGATACAATGTAACAGAGTTATTTATTGGAGATAAGATGAAAGAGGTAATCTCTAGCTTAGAAAATGAGTATAATACTATCATTCTAGATATGCCACCTCTAGCAGTAGCTTCAGATGCTGCTATCCTATCTAAATATGTAGATGGTGTAGTAGTAGTAGTAGCTTATGACCAAGTAGCAAAAAGAGAGCTTGAATTTACAAAAGAGATGCTATCTAATGCAGGGGCAAATATCTATGGATTTGTTGTAACTAAGGTAGATAAAGGTGGATTATCTTATGGAAACTATGGATATTACAATAATTACTATTCATACTACCAAGAGTACTACAGTGACAGTAATGGAAATAGAAAAAAACACACTGTAAAGAAACCTAAGAGTAAGTTTGGTAAATTTATACATGATATAAAAGAGCAGTATAAAAGACAATTTTCAGGAGACTTGAAAGGGAAAAAATAATGGTTGATATTCATTCACACATACTTTTTGGAATAGATGATGGACCAATAGAGATAGAAGAGAGCATAGATATGATAAGACAGGCAGTATCTGTAGGATATACAGATATTGTCTGTTCTTCACACTATCTGATAGGTAGATTTGAAAATCTTAACTATGATAAAAACTTTGAGATTTTAAAAAATAGAATCCTAGAGGAAAAAATTCCTTTAAATATTCATAAAGGTAATGAGTTTGCCTTAGATCCAGAGTTTTCAGCTCATGAAAATAGAATAAATAAGATGGCTGGAAGTAGATATATACTGGTGGAATTAAAGGATGAACTTATATATGGAGCCTGTAAAAGTTTTTTTAAAAACGTTATAGCTAAAGGATATATTCCAATTTTTGCCCATGTAGAGAGATATCCTCATATCAAGGTACAGGAATTTAGAGAATTAGTAGATATGGGAGTGGTCCTACAGATGAATATTAGAATGGCAGTTAACCCTATACCTAAGGCTAAATATCTATTGAAGAATGGGTATATCTCAATAATAGCTACAGATAGTCACCGTATGGGAAGAAGAGACTACAATATAGATGAGTATTTGAAAAAGTTGGAGAGTTCTTTAGGTAGGGAGCTTTTTCAAGTGCTTATGGAAGAGAATCCAAGAAAAGTGATAGAGGATAAAGAGATAGTTACAGAGATAAAGTATGAGGGAGATGGCGATGAAGAGAAGAAAGTTAATGGGATTGGCAGCATTTTTAGCAATTTGTTCAACAAGTTTTTCAAGTGATTTCTTTACTCTAGATGATGTACTAAACAGAGTAAAGGATACAAACCCACAGATTAGAGCTCAAAAGATGAATGAGGAGAGCAAAAGAGAGCTAAAAGAGAAAGCTTGGAAAAACTTAGTTACTCCACCAATAAATCTATCAAATGAAGATGAATGGGAAGTAGTAGAAAAATATGGAGTTGGACTTAAAGAATTGAATGTATATTTACCTATATTTGAAGGTGGAAGAACATTAAATAACTATAAAAAAGCAAAAACTCAATATGAGATAGCTCAAAAAGATAGTGACTTAGTAGGAATAGCAGCTCAAGAGGCAGCAGTGGCAAAATTCTTTGAAGCATTGAACTACAAAAAACAGATAGAGATAACTGATAAAGCAATAGAGGCTTTAGAAAAACAGAAAGAGAGAATAGCTGATCTATATAACAATGGTAAATTAGTACCAAAGTCAGAGCTATTAAAGATAGAAGCTGATATAGAGAATAATAGAGGTATTAACTTAGAGAATAAGCAGAAAGAGGAAGCTAGCCTAGGAGAGTTAGCAAGATTATTAAACTATCCAGTAAATAGTCCATTGGAATTAAAGGATTTTAATCCATTACAATTTTTAGAGGCAAAGGCTCATATTACTGAAGAAAATAAGACACCTGTGGAGAATACTCTATTAGGTTCTAAGGAGGCTCTAAAATTAGATAGTGCTAACTATGATGTAAAGATAGCAAAGGCTGCACTATATCCAACTCTTTATGCTAAATATACTTATGAGTATAGATATGTTGATGGAAATGGAAATTTACAAAAACATAAAGCAGATGATAGAGATACTTTTGAATTAGGATTTAGATGGGTACTTTCTTGGGGAGCTGACTTAGATAATGTAAGATCTCAGGAGTATCTATATGAGAAAGCTAAGATAGAGTACGAGGATAACTTAAAGGGAATATCTCTTGATATGAAAAATAAGTTAGGAGAGATAAAGGCTCTATATGGAAAATCTTTAGCTATGGAGAAAAGAGCTAACTTACTTCAGGAGAATATGGATATAGATAGTATGAGATATGAGAATGAATTACTTACAACTTTCGACTACTTGAACTCTGTAAATAGTTTTAGAGAGGCTCAAGAGGATTACTATGAGTTACAAAGAAAGCTTGTATTAGCAGTAATAGAGTATGAAAATCTATATAGATAGGGAGAATAAATAATGGAGAGTGGAATGAAGAAGAAAATAGCTATAGGAGCTATAGTTATTGCATTAGTAGGTTATGGAGCCTATAAGATGAATATTTTAGGAACTACTGAGGTAAAGGTAGCTAGAATAGAGGTAGGAGATCTTTCAGATATGAACCTATATACAGGAATGGTAGTACCTGGAGAGATAAAACCTGTATATATCTCAGCTCCAGCAGTAATAGAGAGAATCTTAGTAAAAGATGGAGAGGAGATTACAAAAGATACAGAGCTTATACTATTTAGTAACAAAAGTATAATGGAAAATGATAAGGCTCTTAGAGTAAATGAACTAGATATACAAAATGTGAAGTTACAGATAGCTGACTTAGATTCTGGTTCTATGAAATTGGAATTAGATAACAGAGAGTTGGAGATAAAAAATCTAGAAGAGAAGATAAAAGCTGATATGAGAAGATTACCAGTAGTGACAGAGGAAGCTAGAACTCTTCAAAAAAGAGCAGAAGCATATATGCAACTACTATCTAAAGATGGAGTATCAGCAACTGAAGCAAGTAGAATAAATACTGAATCGGGAAGAAAACAGGTAGAGTTAGAGGATTTAAAAACTAACTTAGAGTTAAATAGACAAAAACATCAACTTATGGTAGTAAGTTATGAGAGTTTAAAAAGAGAGTTAAATATAGAAGAGGCAAAATTGAGATCTAGTCTTGAAAAGTTAGAATTGGAAAATGAGACATTAAAGATTAGAGAGAAACAATTAAAAGAGCCGCTTACTGCTGGAGTAGATGGAGTAGTAGTAGGAATAGATGTACAGGAAGGAAGTGTAACACAACCTGGAGAGAGATTACTAGCTGTATCTACAACTGGTGGAAATAGAGTAAATGTAGAGGTACCTCTATACCAATCTTCTGCTATAGCAAAGGGGCAACCAGCTATAATAGTATCTAGAGATAGTGATGGAGATAAGCAATATAAAGGTAAGGTAGAGAAAGTTTCTACTGCTGCTGTAGATAGTAAATACTCTAAAACTAAGGAAAAAGTAATTCAGGTAGAGGTATCAATAGATGAGGAAAATGATTTAAGACCTGGATTTATAGCTGATGTAGAGATCAGTGGACAAGCTAAAACAGCTGTACCAGTTGTAAATAGTTTCTCAGTAATAGAGGAAGATGGAGAGTACTTCGTATATATCAATGATGGTGGAAGAGCTAGAAAACAAAAGGTAAATGTAGGAGCTAGAACAGTAAATAGCTATGAGATACTAGATTTACCAGTTGGAACACAGGTAATAGTAAATCCATTTAAAGTTAGAAACGGTGAAAAAATAAGGGTTGTTGAGTAAGATGAAGATGATATTCTGGTTTGCATGTAAGATGCTTTTGGGGAATAGTAAAAGAGCTATATTTCCTTTTTTAGGAGTAGTAGGAGGAATAACTGCACTTATTATGTCATTCTCACTAGGAGCAGGGGGAGAGGAGATAATATCTACTAATCTTTCAGCTATAGGGAGCAATAGAATAATGATAGGTGGGCAGGAGATGAGTGCTAGGGATATGCAGATAATAGAGAACTATCCCTTTGTAGAGTACACACTCTTTCCTGGAGCTAGAGAAAACAGTGGAAACAATATATTTATTGGGTATTCTCAAAAGGCACTTATGGCATTGGAACTTAGAAATCTAGGAGATAGAGAAGTCATACTAGATAAGAATCAGTTTCCAGATAAGCAGCCAGGAGATAGGGTAGACCTAGTTACAGAAAATGGAGTAAGAAGTTTTACTGTAGCAGGAATCTATGAAGAGAAAAACCCTTTTGAACTGATGAAACAGGGAAATAGAATAATAGTTTCTCAAGGATATTTTGAGAGGCTATTTGGAAAATATAGGTATAATGAGCTCATTGTATCTTTTGATAAAAACGAAGATGCTGAGGACCTAATCCCTTTACTACTAAAGAGATTTAATGAGGATAGAAGAAGTTATGGACAGGTGAGATTACTTGAAACACCTGAAGTATATAAAAGAATTGTTAAAATTCAAAGAATGGTAAAAAATACATTGGGTATTCTATCTTTTATATCTCTATGTATTGGAGGATTTGGTATAATGAACCTAATAGCAGGGGGAGTGAGAGCTAGAACTGGACATATAGGTATACTAAGAGCTATGGGTATGTCTAGAGAAAATATCGTGAAGATATTTTTAGCAGAGGGAGTTATTATCTCTATAATAGGTTCACTTTCAGGTGTTATAATAGGTGTAATAGGTGCTATCTTAAGTGGAAAACTTATAATGATACCACCACAATTTAATGTGTTACAAATTTTATTTGCTCTAGTAGTCTCTTTGGCATTTGGTATAGGAATGGGAGTGTATCCAGCAAGAAAAGCTGGGAACATAGCTATTACAGATGCACTAAGAGATATTTAGATATATTTATTACAATTAGGAGGGAAGAAAATGATGAAAAAATTATTACTAGGAAGTTTACTAGTTTCATCTGCCGCTTTAGCAGTAGGACCAGAAGCAGCTGTTACTTCATCAGCTGCAGTATCATCTAACGAAGTAGGAACAGGAAAATATTTCTACATAGCTCAAAATTATCAAGAGCTAGCAGCTGTTCCAGGATTTACTATGAGTGCTCCAGCAGGATTAGTTCCAGGTAAAGGAGTAGTATTTGCAGGTATTGGAGGACTTCATACTAATGGTAAGAAAGGAAACGATACTGACGGATCAATGGCAGTAGGATTTGGATACGGAAATCCTTATGAAACAGTAGGAGGAGCTGTATCATTATCACTAGGAAGTATCAATCCTGATGATGGAGGAGCATTCAACAGAGGATCTCTTAACCTATCTTTAGGACACAACTTCTCACAATATGGATTAGGAGTAGCAGTTGGGGTAAACACTATAGACTTATGGCATGACAATGGTAAAGATGAGATGGATGAAAGCTACTATACATCAGTAACTAAATTATTACCAAATGATGTAGCACCAGTTGTTGTAACAGCAGGATTAGGAAATAATGACTTTGCAAAAGTAAACGAAGATGGAGATAAGAAAGATCACGTATATCCATTCGTATCAGTTGCAGCATATGTAATGCCACAATTAAGCTTAATCGCTGACTATACAAGTGGAGTAACTACTTTAGGAGTAGGAATTGTTCCATCACCAAAATTACCAATAACTATCACAATGGGAGCTTACAACGTAAACAAACAAACTGTTGATACAGGAAATGACAAAGTATCTTTCGTAGGTTCTCTATCTGCATCATATGCATTCTAATTTTAGAGAAAATTAAAAGGAGGAATAAGAATGAAAAAATTATTAGTACTTGCTTTAATGACATTATCAGTAGCAGTATTTGCAGCTGATGAGAATACATCTTCTGATTCAACTACTGGAACTACAACTTCAGCTGAAGCTACTACAACTACTTCAGTAGGAGGAGCAGCACCTGCAGTAGCACCAGTTAGCGTTGGAGAATCTTTCATGGGAGCATTCGGAATGGGATCATCATCTCCAGCTGGAACTTCATCTTCAAACTCAGTAGGTTCAGTATCTTCTGGAATGTCTTCAATCGGATCAAACACAGTAAATAACGTAACTGTAACTACTCCATACTCTTACAAATAAGAGCTATTAAAGATTCTTAAATTGAAATCAAAAAATAGAATAATTCAATAATATAAAAGGAAAAAAGTTTACTTCCAATCGCTAGTGCTTACGCAATGCTCATTACAGTAAATTTTTTTCCTTTTTCTTTACTCTGATTTCAATTTAAGAAAGTTAGAGATATATAAAAATCATTCTTGATTTATTTTAAATTATATTAAAATTTTGATATTAAGTTTATAAATTTTTAGAAAATTTCTTTTCAACTTATAAAAATTATAGTATAATAGTAAAATATTATAAATTTAATTAGGAGAAAAGAGAATGGCAAAAGAGAAAGAAGAGTATGGATTATTTACTGCTATTGCTATGATAGTTGGAATAGTAATAGGTTCAGGTATATTTTTTAAAAGTGATAACATATTAGTATATACCAATGGAAGTATAATAAAGGGAGTGGCAGTATTTGTAATAGCCGCTATTGGAATAATATTCGGAAGTCTTGCTATAGCTGTTTTAGCAACAAAAACTACTAAGCCTGGTGGAGTTATTACCTATGCAGATGAGTATGCAGGAAGAAAAATAGCTGGAGCTTTTGGATGGTTTCAGGTATTTATCTACTATCCATCACTATTAGCTGTGGTATCTTGGATAGTTGGGGTATATATGTGTATGCTTATGGGGTGGGAAGCTACTCCAGAGAGAATGGCAATAATAGGAGCAATAGCATTTTTAGGATGCTATACTATCAACTATTTCTCAGCATTACTAGGAGGATTTTTCCAAAACTTTACTACTATATCTAAAGTTATTTTAATAGGAGTATTGGCTATAGCTGGATTTAAATATGGAGATCCTAAGATTATAACTAATGCAGAGATACTAGCAGCTGGTGGGTCACTAGCTTGGCTGGGAGCTCTAGCTCCAATAGCTTTTTCATATGATGGTTGGGTAGTTTCTACCTCTATATCACATGAGATAAAAAACTCTAAAAAAAATCTACCAATAGCTCTTATAATAGGACCTATATTTGTATTGGTAGCATATGTACTATATTTTGTGGGAATAAGTATCTTAGTTGGTCCAGAAAGAATAATGGAACTAGGGGATGCTCATGTAAATGAAGCTGTAACTATGTTATTTGGAACAGCAGGAGCAAAGATATTTTTAATCTTCATAATATTTTCAGTGTTGGGAACTCTTAATGGATTTACATTAGGATTTTTAAGAATGCCTTACTCACTAGCTATTAGAGGAATGTTTCCAATGGCAGAAAAGATTAGCTATTTAGAGGAAGGGCATCATGTACCTAAGTTTTCAGCTAAGATAGCTTTTGTAATTACAGCAGTATTTATAGTTATTAACTACATAGCTCAAAAGTATAATCTAATACCAAACTCTGATATTTCAGAGATTCCTATAGTAGCTAGTTATATTCTATATATTATTCTTTATTTCTGTGTAATTAAATTATATAGAAAAGGAGAAGTAGATGGAGCTATGAAAGGATTAATAATCCCTATAATAGCTATTTTAGGTTCTTTGATAATAATAGTAGGGGGATTACAAAATCCAATGACATTTATTTATTTAGGAATTTGTGCTGTTGTTATATTGATAGCTTTAAAATATTTGAGCAATAAAAAAATTGCCTAAATTAAATAAATACTGTATAATATCTCATGTGTAAAAAATTATGGAGGAAAAGAAAAGTGAGAGAGTTAGATGAAAGAAGGATTTATGAAGAAGAGGATGAGATAGATTTAATGGAGCTTTTTCATACAATATTAAAGCATAAGGTAAAGATAGTTATAGTAACTATAGTAGTTATGTTATTATCTACTTTAGGTGGATATATCTATAATAGATTAAATAGTTTTAATACAGCTATTATAGGTTTTAATTATCCAGAGTTACAAAAAGGAAAAAATCCAGATGGTTCAATATTTTTAAGAACTGATATTATACCTCTAGATGTAATTAATGATACTTATAATATGTACCAAGAGAAATTAGGCGGAAAAAAATTAGATGATTTTAGAAACTCTATAGAGGTAGAAGGAATAATACCAGATTCTACACAAACCCTTATAGATAATGCATTAAAAAGAGGAGAAACTCTATCTTTTACTGCTAGTAACTACAGAATTAAGATTAAAGAAAAAGATAAAGAGATATTAAATAAGTTAATAAATGATTCAATAAGTAGTTATATTACTAAGCATAAACCCAATTATATAATTCAAACAATAGGAGATGAAATATATAATTATGACTATAGTGACAGCTATATCTTATTGGATGAAAGATTAAAAATGATGGAAATGGCTATAGCTTCTTATGAAAATAAAAATTATATCTCTACTAAATTGGGATACTCTTTTGGAATGATAAGTGAAAGAATAAGAAATTTAAAAAATGTAGAATTAAAAGATTACTATTCATATTATTCAATAAATAGACTTTCAAAAGATAGCAATAATAAATTACTTAGAGTAGATTCTGAAATTCAAGATCTAATACTTGAAAATCAAGCTTTAAATGGTAAAGTAGAGGTTTTAGATGAAATGTTACACAATTTTAAACCTACTCAGAAACAAATAGTAATACCTAATATAGCAAATGAAGGAGTAGATATTGAGGATAAAAATGATTACTATTCAAAGTTGGTAGAAGATTATGTAGCATTAAATAATAATATAGAAGACAATAAAGTAAAAATACAACTATTAGAAAATAGTAAAGTAGATATTAAGGCACCTAGTGCTGAAGAGATTAAAAATTTAGATGATAAATTAAGAGTTGTTGTAGAAAAAGCAAATAAAATAATAGAGGATATGAATATTTTAAGTAGAGAGTATATTGACTCTACTTATTCAGATATGATAAAAATAGTATCTCCAGTTACTACAGACACAGAAGGAAAGCCATTAATATTATTTGTAGGTGTGGGAGCTGTGTTAGGAATAATGTTAGGAGTATTTTTAGCATTTATGGCGGAGTTTATAAGAAACTATAGAAATAAGTATTCAAAATAATAATATGGGGAATAGTTAAAAACTATTCCTTTTTTTTGATAACTAGGAGGTAGCTATGGAAAGAGTATTTCTTTATGATATGGACAGAGTTTTGCTTATATTTTTACTTTTAGCAGATTTAGAAAAGGATAATATTACTTATATAACTTATGAAGGAAAAGAGAAAATCTTAGAAAAACTTGTAGGACAAAAGATAGTATTAGAAAAATCTAGAATGTATGCTAAAAATCCCAAATTTAATAGATTTAAAATGGCTAGCTATATAGGAGATATAAGGCATGAATTAGCTCCACTTCTTAATAGGATAGAGAAGGGAGAGAGTGAGCTATATGGTATGGATAATCTTGAGCTTGGAAGAAGAGTATTCTATAAAGAGAAAATAAATGTTATAGAGGAAGGGACTTTAAACTATATGCCATATAAGGCAGCTCCTAGTGGTATGAAAGAGAAGATACAGGATATTATAGCCAAACTCTATGGAATAGGAGAGAGAAAAGTTTTGATGGGCTATGGAGATAGATGTAAAAAAATCTATCTCACATCTTCACTTTGTGAGAAAATACCTCAAGGGCTTGAAGATAAAGCTGAGGTAATAGATCTTCAAGAGCTATGGAATAAAAAAAGTGAAAATGAAAAGAGATTGATAAAAGATGTTTTTAGTTTTAATGAGGAGATATTTCAAAAGGTAGATGGAGAAACAGTTATGCTCTTTACCCAACCTATGTCAGAGGATGGAATAATTTCAGAGGAGAGAAAGATAGAACTATATAGTAAAGTATTAGCTAACTATTCAAATAAGTCTATTATAATAAAACCTCATCCAAGAGAAAAAACAGATTATTCTAAATATTTTAAAGAGTATTATGTGATGAAAGAGAAGTATCCAGTGGAACTTTTAAGTGTTATGGGAATAAAACTAGAAAGAGTGGTTACTCTTTTCTCCACAGCTGTATTTGGTTTTGGAAAAGATGTAGCAATAGATTTTTATGGAACAGAGGTAGATGATAAACTCTTTGAAAGATTTGGAAGTTGTGATAGTATAATGATAAGAAATGTAGAGCTTTAAAAATAGGAGAAAATAATGAGTAGTGGAGGAAAAATAACTAAAAATATAGCTTGGCTTATGTTTGACCAAGTATTTATACTGTTGTTACAATTTTTAGTAGGAATAAAAATTGCCAACTACTATGGAGCAGAACTCTATGGAAAATATAATTATGCTGTATCTCTAGTAGCATTTTCAGCAATACTATTTGAGTTGCTCAATAGTAGGGTAATAAAAAAGTACTATACAGAGGATAACTTCAACAATATCATCTTCAATGTGAATTTTTTTCGTAACAGTATGGCAGGGATAATAATATTTATACCTATAATTTTAAAATTTGCATTTGGTATGGATAATCTTCTTTTCTATATGCTACTGCTTATCTGTTTAGATAATATACTTACTACGGCAACCTATGGAATAGAAAACTTTTTTGAGTTTAAACTAGAATCTAGAAGAATAGTTATCTCCAATAATATAGTAAAAATAATATCCTATACGCTTCAATATATTGGAATGCTATTTGGAGTGGGGATAATAGCTGTTCCTGCTATAAGGTGTATAGGTAGCCTTATAAGAATGGGGATATTGAAATTTCAATATAGAAGAACCTACTTATCAAAACTTTCAAATATAGAGAGAAGGATAGATAAAAATCTACTCTATCAGATAATAGATGAAGGGAAATTTTTGTGGGTAACCTATATATCATTTTTAGTCTATACTCAAGTGGACAGACTTATGATAAAATACTATATGGGAGTAGCAGATGTAGGGATATATACAATAGGAGTTCAGCTCTCTACTATCTTAGCTATACTTTTAGGTCCTGTACAAAATTCACTTTTTCCTAAGATGATGGAGCTGTATAGAAAGGATTATAAGGAGTATTACCAATTTTATCTTTTTTCTAATACTCTAGTGACACAATTTTATTTTATAATAACCTTAGTATCAATAGTTGTAGTAAAATATACCTTTGGATATGTATATGCACAGGAATATAGTCCAGCAATAGGAGTTTATACTATTTTAGCAGTATCAATATTTATAAAGGCTAATGGTTCATTACAAACTGGGCATATGACACTTAAAAATATCACTAAAAAAAGTTTTTATAAGACACTTATAAGTCTTATACTAAATATAATCTTAAATGCTCTCCTTATACCTAGATATGGAATAGATGGAGCTGCTACTGCCACACTTATAACTCAGTTTACAGCTCTATTTTTAATAGATTTCTTTATAACAGAGTACAGGGAGCAAGCTTGGATTCAATTAAAATCATTTAATACTTTTTATCTTTTAAAGGAGATTATTAAAAAATATAGAAGTAGAAAGGAGAATCAAAATGTATAAAGGGAAAAAAATATTGGGAATAATACCAGCTAGAGGTGGAAGTAAGGGGATACCTTCAAAAAATATAATAGAGATATATGGGAAACCACTTATACAATACTCAATAGAGTGTGCTAATTCATCAAAATATTTAGATAGGACAGTTATTTCTACTGATGATTTGGAGATAAAAGCTGTGGCAGAAAAATTTGGTGGAGATGTTCCTTTTATGAGACCTGCAGAGTTAGCTCAAGACACATCTAAGACAATAGATGCAGTGGTGCACGCTATAAATTGGCTAAAGGAGCATGGAGAAGAGTATGATTATCTAGTATTACTTCAAAATACTGTACCTCTTAGAAAAGGTTGGCATATAGATGAGGCAATAGAAAAGCTTTTTGAAAGTGATGAGAAAAGCCTTGTAAGTGTTACAGAAGTTGATGAGAACCCAGTACTTATGAGAACTATTAATGAAGATGGAACAGTAAAAAATCTTCTTTCATTAAATAGTACAATGAGAAGACAGGATTTTCCAAAGTTCTATAGAGTAAATGGAGCTATATATATTCAAGAGTTAAATGAGGATTTTGGTTTAGATACAAGTCTTAATGATGGTAGACTTGCCTATGTGATGAATGAAAAATACTCAGTGGACATAGATACATATCTTGATATTAAAAAGATAGAGTACTATCTAGATCAAGAACTTAATAATAAATAAGAGTACAAAAATATTTATTTTCTCTATATATTATGATATAATAATGAAGAATAAATCTTTATTATAGTATAGGAGGAAAGAGAAATGAATGTTGAGAAAATTAGAAAAATCTGTGTAATAGCTTTTATTGTAGTTGGACTAGCTTGTATATTTGTGGAGAAAGCTAATGCACCTAAAGAGTATACTGGTGTAGGAGATGGATTTAATGATGAGATTACTGTAACAATACTTGCTAAGAAAAATTCTAAAGGTGAAGTTAGAATCTCTGATATAAAATATACACATGATGATACAGCAGCAATAGCTGATCCAGCAATAGGACAATTAATTACTCAAATAAAATCTACTCAAGATATATCAAAACTAGATACAGTAGCAGGAGCAACATATAGCTCAGAGGGATTTATAATGGCTGTAGAGGATGCTGTATCTAAGATAGAAGACTAGAATTAGAATTTAAGAAATTGGAATAAATTAAAATAAATCAAGAATGACTTTTGTTTAAAGAATAAAGAGTAAATATTTACTTTTATTCTTCTTAATCTACGTCATTCTTTTTTTATTTTTGTAATAAATTTGTCACAAATATTCAGTATAACAAAATCTGCTACTATCTCGCGTAATGGAAGTGGTAAGTATTTTATCTCTTTGTTA
>OGFE01000111.1_pt1 | contig 85995 bp, 93 predicted proteins | sample 1570811 | NCBI WGS metagenome assembly OGFE01 (sample SAMEA2581967, study PRJEB24529) | metagenome | biome: Human gut stool | place: China | collected 2011 | reverse complement strand
TCATTTTCATCAATATACTTATAAACAAACCCACCTGCCGTACGCTGTCTACCCACAACACAATCTCTAATATTTCTTGCAGAAGTAGAGTTATCTTTTAATATATCATCTAAATAATCATATACTTTTATAAAATTACCATTCAAATCATAACAAGCAATTTTCTTTCTTTTTGCAGAAGGGAGAGGTTTGTATTTTTCTACTTTTTGCGGTCTATAAGTAAACCATAAATATTTTCTATAAGGAGTTTCTCTATTTAAAGCACAATATAAACCACCTACGCTACCTTTTACACTTTCTGCGGCTTTTTTCTAAATTAGGGTAGACTTTTACAAAATTACCGTCTAAATCATATTGATATGTTGGTTTTTTATTTTTCCTATCTTTTTTATTTTTTACTTCATGTAACGCACTCATATTACCGCCTTTGGCTATATTATAACCATTTCCACCATACTCTTTTGTTCTAGTATTCAATTTATTTATCCAATACTTTTCTTTTTCATCCAAATCTTCTTTAGAGCATTGTTCTAAAACTTTTAAATTAAAATTTTCTTTGCCATAAACCAACATCTCTTTATAGAGAACTTCATTTCTTTTAAATAATGTTATTCTTCTTTCTTCTGTTTTAGCACCGTAAATTTTGCAATGTTCTCTCCAACGTCGAATTATATCAGTGCTTTTACCAATATATTTCTTATCGTTTATTAAATTTACTATACAATAAATACCACAAATTTTTTGTCTTTCACTCAAAATCACTCACCTCATAAAAATTTTAATTATTTTTGTATAAAAATTCTTCTAATTCTTTTGTTTTTTCAAAGAAAAATACTGTTTCTCGTTCTTTATTTTTTTCTTTTTTTGGAGCAATATCAATTACTTTAAATCCGTTTTTTATTAACTTTTTTGCAACAGATGGGTCTTTTATTACTTGCTTTTCCATTTTTTATCCGCTCTTTCTTTTAATATTCCATGAGTTTCGCTCAATTTCATATACTTATCTACAAATTTCTTATCAATCTTATAATAAGTTGCTTCTCTATCCATATACATAGGCATAAGACCATTTTCTTGTAACAACAAATTCTCTTGTGAATTGGTTACTCGCCAATAGTCTGTATCGTTTAAAGGTGTACTACGAAAAATCATAATTTCACCCCTTTGATACCCCATTTGCTAATATTAAAATCGAACTTATCAAAATCTGTAGGCATTTGTTGTGCTTTATCATTTAATGTATTTACTTGTCCCATAATGATATTGTATTTTCTAAATAATCTATACATATCGGAAGTTACGTTTCTATCCCTATGAGCAATAGCAATGTCTACTACTTTATTCATAATTTCATAAACTTCGCTAAACTCTTTTAAGACCGTAGAAAACATATCAGCTAAATTAGAATAATTTCTATCATCTTTATGGACTTCTGGGCGAATAGAAGATAAATTATAATTATCTTTAATTTCACTCACAACATCTGCAAGTAAAGGCATAGTATGACTTATGTTAAGATGTACAATTTCTCCTGCGTTTGGCATAGAAAAATCGTTTAACATAACAGAAGCTACTCTATCCAAAGTTGCGTTCAAATCAAAAAATGCTCCGTACAACACGTCTAACGCTTCACTTGTTTCTTCATGTATCAACAAATCAACTCACCTCTTTCAACCAGTGTTACTCACTGTTACTAACCAATACCCTACTGATTTCGTGACCTCTCAGCAGAATCAGAAATAGCTTCTTCACTTTGAGGTCTGCCAACTTGACCCCCGCCACTCATGGTATGAATAGATAAAAGTTGTGATAAGTTATCCAAGAAATCACTATTATGTGCTTCTTCCAACATTCGCTCAAAATCCATAGGTTTATATCCAAAAGCAGAAGCATAGGCACTTGAATTAAGCACCATACCTACATCTGCTAATTTCATAATAGCATCTTGTTTCTTTTTACGCCAAAATGGTTGTGTACAGCCATCAAACGTAAACTTAAATTTAAACTGTTTAGTTTTCTGATTAGCATAAAACTCTAAGAAATTGTTAAACTGAGTATATAATTTAGCTACAATCTCATAATCAGCAGTAATAGCCGCTTGAAGTTCTTCGTTTGACATTCTATCTGTAGAATAAATTAAACGGCTTGCGGAACTACCATATCCTACCGTATCTTTAGCGGCAGTAGTAGCCATATCCGTATTTTTATCCTCAAACTGTTTAAATTCAACTTCTTCAAGAGGTAAAGCAATAGAACGAACAATCTTGTCTTGTGTCATAGAGTTTTTCAATCCACTGGCAACAAGTTTCATCAATCGTCCTAATGTACTTGGTTTAACCGCAAATCTATCAGCAACCTCACCAGATTTTGCAGAATCTTGCATTTTCATCTCACCATAAAGTATACCAAAAGCACTGGCAATATCCTTATTTTTCTGTAATTTTGCAATCTCTGTATTATTGAAAACATTCTTTAAATACGGAGCCATAAAAGGAACACTTGCAAAATTACTTGTATCAAACTTGAAAGCCCAGAAACCATCATTAGGACTTGTCTGGTGATAAAGAGTGAAAGTACCATCACGATTACTTAAGCCATTTGACGGAATATAATCTTTAAAATCTTTACCGTCCCATACTTCTCTAAGATATTTCTTAAACACAGGAGCATAACAATCTATGTCTACACCTTGCATACCAATAAAGTACATCATATCGAAGTCAAACAATAAGCCACTTTCAAAATAACCAGTTAAGATACATCTATCTTGTGGTAATGTTTGCAGAGCATATTTAGGATTATTCCTATCCATGTTTGTTCTGAAACTTGTATAATGTACTTCATGCCTTAAAAGCTGTTTTACAACTTTTTTAAATTCACCCTTATAATCAAAATTATCAAGGAATTTATAAATTCTTGCTTTATCAGCTTTATAATTATCAGACTTATAATCTTCTTTCTTAGCGTTTTTACAAGTAATTTGCAAATCAAAAGAAAGGAGATTTGTGTAGTATTCAATAGTTCTGTTATAAATCATATCGAATACTTCCATAAACTCACTATAAGCCTGTAAGTTTGTAGCACCTGTTTTATACTCACTTAAAGCTTTTATAATATCGTCATATTTTGGAACTTTAGCGTTGTTATTAAGATTAACCAAATTTTGATTACTTAACCATGGGCTATATACCCCAAAACTATCCAATCCATATAAACTTTGAGCAAAACTTACTACATCATAAACCTGCTGTTCTGATAACATAACAGATTGTTCTACTTTAGGAGTTAATCTTTGACTATTTTTCGTTTTCGTCACTCTCCTTTCTTCAAATATTTTTTATGTAAAGGGCAGTCCTAACATAGCAGTTGATAAGACCACCCTTACACACTTAGAACACAAGTTGGTCTAACTCATCTAAATTTGTATCTCTTTGTTCATCCACTGCGTATTTATCACCTATTAAGGTTGCAATATGATTTCCATAACTCAAAGCCACAATCTTATCCTTTGTCGCACTGTTTCTATTAGGCTCTGATAATTTCAAAATACCATTATTCCATATTTGAGTTAAACTAATAGCTTCTGACATCATCAATGCGGTTTGAACATATGGTAGCTTAATATTTACCTTTTCCTCAGAACTCATAGTAAGATAGTTTACATCTTCTTCAAGTTCTGTTTCAATCGTTAATTCGTCCACCAAAAATTCAATCATTTCATTGTCTAAAGCTTTCTTTAAATCAAGCCACATCAAACTATTTCGTTCACTTGTACCAACAATAGGTATAATACATGGTATAGCTTCCGTATCAACTGTTTTGCCTTTAAGTTCTTGAATTTTAGCGTCTGGAACTATCTGTAAAGCAGATTCATAACAAACTGTAAATCCATGTGGATTCCAATTACTTCGTGATGGGTGTTCAAAAGGTTTAGATAACTCTGTGTAATAAAGAGTACCGCCACTTCTTTCATCCATTACGATATAATCTGCTTGGTAATCCCAAAAGAACTCTCTAATCTTTTGTTGAAATCCCTCACTATCACTAGCAGGGTGAGTACCAATATATTCTACTTTTCGTCTTGTCTTACCATCTTTCATAATGACAGCCATACAACCAATAACGCTATTATCGTTATCATTTGTGTTACTATTAACAAAAGCGTAGTCAATGAAAAGTAAACGTTTTTCAAATTCACCTTTAGGTCTGTTACCTAAATCAGTTGACATAAATATATCCATGGGTGTAGGTGGTTTATAGGCTCTTTTTATTATCTGATTCTTTCTAAAATCTTCAAGTAAGAAGAAAGCACCTTCTGTTTCACCATACATTTCATTCAAATCTTCTGTTACAAAATCAATATCTGAATCAAATTCTTTATCATGCCAGTAATCAGCCCATGTTTTAAGGTTAAATAAAATTGCAAGAAAAATATTAGAAGCAAAGAAATTATATGTATGGTCTTTTCGTATCATACTTTGTTGAACAACAAGTTTAAATTCTTGCCAGAAACTTTCACTTCTAAATCTTGCAGATGTAATACTTATAGTTTTACATTGCTCAACCCAACGTGGCAATGTTTTTCCATTACTATCTTTATATTCGTCCAACAACGAAAATTTAGATTGTCTTGGGTGAGCCATTTTAGAGAATACAGAATCTATTAAACTTTTCTTTAAAAGTCTACGTTCTTCATATATAAGCATAGTTGCTCTAGAACCTCTACTACTGTCTAAACAAGGTAAAACCGTTATCATACTACCATTTATTTTACTCAAATCTACTTCTACACAGTCATTATTATACCTAAAAACTATATCACCATGTTCGTAATAATATTGTAAAACAGGTGAAAGTTTTTTACAAAGTTCATCTTCTATCTTCTTTTTCACTAGCTTTGTAGCCTGTGGAATAGTAGAAGATGTAATAACAACTTCTGCAAACGGGTATAAACATGAGTGTATGACAGCGAGAAGTCCTGCAATCATTGACTTAGAAGCACCTCTCGAACAAATCGCATACCAATATTGGCTAATTCCTGCTAAATAAACCATAACATGCTGAAACGGATATAATTTAATCTTTAATCTTCTTTCAGCATATATATTCCAATTACGTCTATAGAATGTTGTCCATTCCTTAATATTTTTCTTTCTTTGTTCCCATGGTAATCTTCTGTCAGTTTTTTTCTTTTCTTCTTGTTTTTTCTTTCTTTTTTCCACAAGACTAATAATATCTATATCTTTGTTTTCTTCTAACATAGACATCACCCTAATCTTTCTTTCGTGGAATTAAAGGGTATTCCTTCGTACCCGCAATCAGATTCTTTACAGCAGAAACCACATACTTAAACCAATCTGCCTCAATATTACAGAAATCTTTATATTTTTCCAAATCTTCACATTCACAAGGTTCAGTATTCTCTATTTCCCAAATCTGATGTTCAAGCATTTGTTCAGTCAAAGTCTTTTCTTTTTTCTGAGTAAAGTTATCAAGTTTTAAGGTTTTCATTAATTTTAAAACCATATCTTGTTCTTCTTTACCAGAATTACCCACATCGACTTCTTTCTTATATCTTAATTCAGCAATACAAAGTTTACGATACAAACTTTCTTGTGCAGGTGTCAACTTAATATCATCAGTGTAGAAGCCCCATCTGTATTCAAGATAAGCATAATCTTCATCTGATTGTTCTCCCCAATCCAGAATTAAATCTTGTATATTCAATTTGCGTTGCGTTTCTTCGTCATTAGAAGTCATAGAACTTCTATCTACGTCTGTTTGTCCAAAACAATCCCATTTATCTGATTTTTTCTTTAAAGCCAAAAAAGTTACATAATACTGTCCCCAGTAGTTATATGTACTGGATAAAGTACCCTCTTCTTTTTCTTTTTCAACTTTTTCCATCAAACCATCATATACTTTTTGTATAAATGGTATTCCTATCTCAGCACATGTTGACCATAAAGCTAACTTAATATCACCATATTTGCTATAATAGTTTTGATAGATTGTCTTACAACAAGTAGTACAATAAGGAACTACTTTATTTGCGTGGTTTGGATTATCAGACTTATAGAACTTCTTAATTTCATAAGGTCTATTGCAACGAATACAAAACGATTCTGTTATGGGTCTTTCTTTTCTTATCATGGTTGCCATAACAATTCCCTCGTTTCCATTAAAAAAAGAAAGACAATATTATTATTTGTCTTTCTTTTTCTCTACGAACTCGACATAATCTGGTTCAAGCAATTCGGCTAATCTTTTTTGCTTTCTTGCTCTTTTTTGTTTTTCTATCATTACTTCTCTTTGAAATTCTGGTTTTACAGCTTCTTTTGCTTTAGCCGCAGATTTATTTTTTACTTTTAACGACGGTTCAAGGTTGTTTAAATATCCTTTGAGATATTCAGAGGTTTTAAATCTAACCATGTATGTCAACGGTATCATAACGTTATTTTTCTGCTTCGTATGAATATTGTAAACTCTCTTGACTGTACCACCACAAGTAGAAATCTTAAAAGTTCCAATATTAGGAATATTAAAATAACCGTTATTTTTTATTTCATCTGCCATAATTTCAATAAAAGTTTTCATACATAACTTAGCCATTTCAGTTGTGAAACTTGGTTTAGTTTTTTTAACTGAAATGGCTATCAATTCTGCAAGTTCGTTAGGGCTTAAAGACTTAACAATGACACCATCTTTATTAGGTCTTGCCATAACTTATTACTCCTTTATTTTATGATTACTCTACAAAAGGTGCGTCCTGTGTCTTTTCCTTAACGGTTTCTCTTAACTTCTTAGACATCTTAAATACTGGCTTAGTATAATCTGGGGTTGCACTTAACTGTCCAACTTCGCCAGTAGCAGGATTGATAATACCAGTTCTTTCTGGTCTACCCTTAATAGTAGTGAAATCAATCTTTCCAAAACCGTTCATATCAAACTTCTTACCAGAAGCAATGCAAGTAGCGGCAATCTCATAAAATGCAGTCAGAACAGCCTTTGTGTCCTTCTGAGTAGCCTGTGCCTTATATGCTACCATCTTTACTAACTCTGCGGTGCTAACCTTAGATACCTTAATTGCTTTCTTTGCCATAATAAATTACCTCATTTCTTTCTTTTTATTCGTTTTATTCATTTTTATTTCTTAGGGGATTTGGTGAGTGCCATATAGGTCACTCCCTTACCCCTTTGATTTTTAATTTTTGGGTTCTCTCTATCCATTAATAGAAAACGATTTTGCTCTTTCAAAAAGTGATTTAATCTTCAATACTTTTTATATAAAATAATTTTATTTTTGAAAACGCCTATTTTACACCCTTATTTCACCTTATTGAAAAAATTAGACTGTTTTTGAACATTTTTTACAAACTGCAAATAAAGTGTTGTCAACCTTAATAAGTTTACCGCATTTTGAACACATTGCATACCCCTCTTTGTAAGTCGCAATCAAAAGGTTCCCCAAATTCTCCATTTCACTGATTCTGAAAACTGGTTCCATTCCTTCATAATCATCTAACATTTTTACTTTAATATTTAGATTATCACAAGAGTTTGTAGTTTCAACTAGACCTTTTCTTTTTAATTCGCCAATCAGTTTCATGCGTTCAAAAGCGGTACAAGCCACGTTTGACAGTTCAAACCAATCGCCAATATCTTTTATGGTTTTAAGGTTTAACCAACCGTTAGCCGCTTTATAATGAGCCATAACATACGCAGAAAACATCAGTTTACGTTCTCGGTCTGTTTCTCCTTTGAATACTTGCGTCATATCCCATGAATAAACGTCAATATACTGTATATGACTTAAAGGTTTAATAACTTCGTTTCTTAAATTATCATATACATTCATAATCATTTTACGCCATTTTTCATGTACATATTCTTTTTGGTAAATTTTAGTCATTGCATTTCTTACTAAATCTTCCACATGATGTAACGCATAATCAAACTCTTTATCAGAATAGTATTTAATCAGCCATAGGAGAAATTTAAAGAAACCTATATCTGGTTTAACAATTTCCTCTGTTTTATCAGAATAAATATTTGTTAAAATATCTTTTATATATTGATTTTCATTAAGAATGATTTTGTTTTTCATATCTTATACTCCTATTTTATTACGTTTTAATTAGTTTGTCAAGTGTTTTCGTGTAATTTCTTTAAATTTTCTATTATTAAATCACCGACAACAGCCCAACAAAAGTATTTATTCTTATTCTGTCCATAGCATAAGTCAAGCATAATATTAACAAGTCTGTCTTTGTTCGGACAAATTTCTTCTGCTCTTGCTCTAAATTCATGCTGTATACTCATAACTCTTGTATTTGCTTCTTCCGTACTTAAATTTTTCTCAATCACAATTTTCTTAAACTGTTTAATACGTTTAATGTATTCTTTTTCAAGATTTTCAATATCCTCTTTTGTTTTAGGCGAACTTCTCTGAATAGGAGATTTAAGAAATTCATAATCAAAACCTTTAGATTTAAGTTCTACCACTCTGCCATCAAATTCACTTTCCACATATTGGCAAATTCGGTTCATAGTAGAATTAGAAATATTTACAGGCATTTTTATATCATACCATTCTAAAAATTTTTGCTGTTCTTCTGTAAGATTTTGTTTTTCTCTTAGTTCATTTACTTTACAACTATAAAGCATAACACATTTAAGGTCACAATTTTTTATATAACTATCATAATCTTTTTTTAAAGAAGAATAATTATAAATAAAGTAATAAGGCTTTTTATCTGTTACGATCACTTTATCTAAAGGCGTGGTACACAACTTTGAAACGTACCAATATTTAGGCATTTCCTTACATACGATTCCTTTTAGTTTCCTTTATACCCTCTGTCACCAGATATTTATTGGGGGAGTAGACTATCTCTTCACTTAATATTTCTATTAAGGTTCGGCACTTCCAAACAAGGACTTTCACCTTGAATGTACTGGTTTCATAATCTTTATACAAAGACCGTATACCATAGTCGTTACACCGTTCAAAAACGTCACCGTTTAAGCTTGGCACGATATTAAGTTTTAATATAACTCTTCCACCGTTAGCAAGATTTTTATAATCTCACACCCTATATTTATAGGTTCACCGAATTTTACTTGAACTCAACAAAAAGTCAATCCAAGGTATTTTGCTGATATAATTGTCCGCACAAAATACGTTTTGATAATTCTTTGTATTCATTTGTGTTTTCATTAAATAAAGCTAATTTATCTATTTGTGCTGATACTCTATTAGTAATTGTTCCAACTTCTGAGCCTAAACCCATACGGTTACTTTTTCTAATATCATTTCTTTTAACAATTTTCTTCTCGCCTTTACGTTGCACACAATCAATGGAATTTGTATATCTGTAAGCATTTAAAAGTATATTATTATTCGTGGAATAAATTGTGTCACTCATTTCTACCGCCTATTTCTAGGTACTTTAACATTGATTTAACAATCGGTTTAGGTCATATCATCATAGTTAAAAACTATGGAAGGCACTTCGATTTAAAGGAATCTCACCCACTATATTGCTATAGCTCTACTTCTATTGCTCTGTTTAACGACTGAGCCAAGGAATGACCGTCTAACTTTTATAAATAAAATATTTATACTTAGCACAGGATTGTCTTGCTGTTCCACTCAGTTTAGATTTCCCCTGTTAGCATATTCATTCATTGTCATTTCCTACAATTACTAATTCGTTGAATATACACCCAACTCTGTTGGTTCACACTTCTGCGTTGTACATTTAGTACAAAGGACTAACATTTAATCAAAGTCGCAACCATTCAATGCCATACATGTAGTATCCCAATCATTTAACACCATCATTGTATTAGAATATTTATACCATTCTTGACATTTTTTATCATTGTTTACTTTCATTTTTCTAATATTATTATGTGAAGTCATAGGAGAACGAAAACAAACCACCTCATTCACACCTTTATCTATCCAATATTGTGAATATATTTCATTAGCTTTAAGTAAACCAGTAACCTCTAATCCATATATGCTCTGCATTAAAGCATAAGAATCACCCATAACTATCTGATAATTCCCTTCAACTTTCAGTTTACCTATCTTAGCTTGATTAATCTTTTTCTTAATCATTTTATTGATTCTGTCAATCACATAAGGGTCATTCATCATTCTCTCATCTAAATATAAGGCTTGTGCATAATCTTTGGTTTTAGTTTTTTCACCAACACCCAAAAATTCTTTTGTTTTCTGGTAATCACCACCAAATGCCATTTTCAGCCAATCAACAGTAGGCTTACATAATTCCACAATCTGCTCATCTGTCAGTTCGTAACTTTGCAGATATTGATAATTTGTTTCTCTTGTATCTTCTAACTTTTTAGGTGTTACTTTTGTAGCAGAAAACCTATATCCATTTTCATAATAGCACTTATGATATTCTTCCCAACTAGAATAATTATCCCATAACTTAAGACTGGATTCAGTAATAATCATATCCACATCTCGAATATCTCTTTCGGTACCCCAAATATCTTTTACTTTATATCCCTTACCAACTTCCTCAGCAAATTTTATAATCTCAAAGACATTCAACATACCTTTCATATAAGCATTTCTTAAACAAATACCACTAGGCAAATAATCAAGACCTAGTTTATCAGCAACTCTCTGCATATATTCTGGTGTACAAAGATTCATGCCGTCACTGCCATTGTTTTCCAACTCTACACCAATTTTTTCCTCAACAATAGGTTCATCTGTTTCGCTATCATCAATCCTAACCACATCACCTTTAAATTTAGTGATACAATCTCGTACAACCAATACAGAACGTGGCTCTGGTATCTCAACGGACGCTGAATAGGTCAGAGCAATATAAGCCTCTAATTTAGCCGGTATAGCCTTGTAATCTTTCTTCCTACCACAATCAGTCCTTTTAATTAACTCTGGTAAAATATCTTCTCTCACAAACAATAAAGTATTATTTTTAAGACCACCAGTAGTTCCAACAACCCACAAAAACCTTTTACCATTTAAAATCACACCAGTTTTAGACGTAACTTTGTCATAGTCACTCATTGAGGAAATCTCCACAGCAAGCATTAAATCCGTCATATCTTGCTTGTATTGTTTGTTACCTATAATTGTAATTAAATCTATCAGTCGAAATGCTTGTGAATCAAATAAGTCAATCAATTCATCTAAACGAACCGCCAACTCTTTGGATAAAGTAATTTGCCAGTTGTTTATTCGGAAACGTTCAGATGAAACTTTGAAAATCTTTCTACGTTTATTTTGCATTTGTTGAACTCCTTTATAATTAGTGTTTATAAATATAATCTAAATTAGAAATATCATTAGGATAATCATTATTTTTAGCGTGTTCAATCATTTTATCACATTTAATATTCCTACGCTCTAACATACCTACAACTACAGAAGCCACAAAAGGTAATTCGTTTTTATCAATATAAGTTGTAATATCACCATGCCCACGTTCTTCAATTCTAGCAAGTAAATCTATACCTTGACGATATAACAATTCTTTTTCAAACAATTCCCAAGTATATTCATATTTTTCATTCCAATTTGTAGGGTCTACATTTACACTATAACATTCTTCATCAGTAATTGCATTTTTTAGTCTTTCTATCAGAACAAGTAAAAATCTATAAGTACACCATTCGTAACTTTTTAAATTAAGCAATCTTATAATAGTGTAACATTTTTCTATTTCTGTATTAGATTTTTCTAAATCTTTTTCTAATTTTTTTATTTGATTTTCTTTGTCAATATTTTCTATCTCTTTTTCTTTTAATAATTCATCTTTTTTAATTGGTGATACATCGCCGTTCTCACTACAAATATCAAGAAAAACTATTCTTTTTTTATTACATAAATCAGTAATACATCTTGCAACTTTTTCATATTTTTCTGTATCATTACTTACATTATAAATAAGACTATCATAACTTACAATATTACAATAATTTTCACCTTTTATCTGTTGCATTGTCATAAGGTCAATAGATGTTTTAGATTTAACATAAGGTGCAATAATATTTATCCAACAATCTTTTCTCATTTTTTTTCTTATGTCACCATTACTCTCTTTATATCCCATATAAACATTTTCGCAATATCTTCTTACCAAAGCATTGATTCTTTTATTTCGTGCTTGTCTTGTTGCTTCTTTTATAGTTTTTACTTCAGAATTTTTAGTCTTAACATTTTTCCCAAATCCCATTATAATATCCTCCTTTATACTTTTATTTATATTAATTATAATATTATATATATCATTTTTTATTATAAAAGTCAATAGTATTTATTTAACTTTTATTAATAATATTTTAATGTATAATATACTATATTATATTATATAATATTATATTATTATGTCTATTATAAAGTAAAGAATTAGCGAATTAGCAATCTTTGATGCCGTAATTAACAACACACGCTATGGCTATAATTTGAAAAAAGGCTACCCTCAAGGGTAGACTTTTGAAAATTTGTGCCATGTGTTGTTGATTACGGTATCAAACAAGCGGGGAAGAATGTAGAAATAACATGGTGCGAAACCCTTGGGTTGAGCATGCTACCATGTTATTTATATATTCTGGGGTGCAACGCCCAGAGACGGGGTGTGGGTGTCCTCAACCCCACCATAATAATATTCATTACTAATTTTATATTTATATTAATATTATATAATATATATTATACCCCTTGACATATTCTATATTATATGATATAATCGGAGTATGAAGTTAATTAATAGTAATGGAAAGTATAAGGGTTTTTGATACTTTATGGTACTCTAATGTTATAAGTAGTAAGTTTTATATATTATAACATTTAGTTACCTTAAACTATTAATAAATAATATAATTTCCATATATCTTTTATTATATTTATTTAGGAGGAAAAATATGAACCTTGAATTTAACAAAAGTTATAAGTACAAAGAATTATGCAATGCTTTGGATTTAGAGCCAAAAACAGGTAGGACAAAAATTTATCAATTAAAAAAGATTCAATCACAATACGAAATTTTAAAAAACGGTAATTACTTTACTGTATTAAGAGAATACACCGACCAAGAGAAAAGTATCATTGACCTTAAAGGAATGTACCAGAAATCTATTGAAGCAATTTTAAGTGACGTTTTATCTAAACAAAAAGAGAATCTCTTAGTTGTTTCTACTGGACAACTTATGCAAATGTGTGCTTTAGTTAATCAAGATTATATGTACTGCAAATATAATCCAGTATATGCTTCTTTAATTTTAGATACAGACCCAGACGTATTTGAAAATTACCTTAATACTACTTATAGTATGTTAGGTAATTTAATTAAAAGAGTTTTAGAACAGCTTGCTAAAAAAGATATTATTTTTTATAGAAAATCATTTAGAATCTATAAGAAAGAAAATAATTATACAACTTCTTTAGATATTGAGCCAGAATCAAAAGACGAAGAAAAAATTTTAGAAATTGAGCAGAGAATCATTAAAGAATTAGGTTGCAGAAATTTAAGAGATGTATATGCAAACCACAATAATATTCTTAATTTTCAGTTAAAGATTGCTATTGAAATTACTAAAATTTTTCCGGGGTATACAGGGTATTGTAGAGTTCATAGAATCAGTTTTAATCCTAAATTTATGGACTATAACAAGAAAAATGTTTGCAAAGAAATCAATATGCATATTAAAGAAAAAATTAAAACAAATGATAGAAAAGAATTAGAAGAATTAGATGAAAAACTGTTAAACACATATATTGAAGCAACTATTGAATTATCTTGTCCTTACAATTTAAAAGAAACTATTATGAAGTATAAAGAAAATAGAATAGACCCTAATTTCTTTTGCTTAGATAGTCCTCTTGATTAAAAACAACAATAGAAATATAGAAATATTTTAATATTGGTACGACCAAATGTATCTAATAAGGTGTTTTCTATATCTGATACATTTAATTGTACCAAAATTAAAATACCCTTATAAAAATCATTACTATTATTTAACTAAGAGCGTCCAAATGGACGTTCTTTTTTATTATTTAATTCTACTAATATATTTATTACAAAATATTTTAAAAAAATACTCTTGACTTATATGTTTTCTTATGCTATTATATAGTTATCACATACAGAAAGGTGGTACAATGAATTGGAGAAACCGACAAAGAAAGTTATTATTATCAATGGCTCTGGTGGAGTTGGCAAGGACGCTTTTGCTAAAAGAGTTATTGAAGAAACCATTAATTTAGCGAAACGTATTGTTCCAGTTGAAAACGAAGATTATTGTGTAAACCCAGAAATTTTTTATAGAATTGATAATATTACTACCAATAATATTTCTACTATTGATTACGTAAAAAATATTGCTAGAATGTTTGGCTGGAATGGTGAGAAATCTGAAAAGGATAGAAAAATGTTAAGTGACCTAAAGGATTTGATAACAGTCTATAATGACTATCTTTTTAAAGATATTACAACACAAATTAATGATTGGTTGTATTATGACAAAAAAAGACTAAATGATATGTACGATCATTCATTTCTTTTTGTTCATTGTAGAGAGCCTAAAGAAATTGAAAGGATAAAGAATCAATTTCCTAACGACACTTTTACTTTATTAGTACAGAATCCTAAAGTTGCAAAAGTAACTGGTAATCATGCTGATAAGGACGTTGAAAATTATAACTATGATTTTATTGTAGTTAATGATTCTGACCTTAGAGCATTAAGAAAAGTTGCTATTGACTTTTATAAAAAAATCTTTAATCAAGGTTTTACAAAGTATAAGTTTGTTGCTTCTGATTATGATTTCAACCCAGAGGAATAGGATATTTAAAAAATGATAGAAATTGGTAGGACTTATCGTTATAAAGAACTTTGTGAAGCTATAGGAAAAGATAATGTTATAGGGTCTTATAAAACCACTTTACTTAAAAGTATTTATAAAGATTATGAAGTAATTCATAAAAACGGCTTTTATAAAATCATAAGAGAATATTCACAGCAAGAAAAAGAAGCAAAAGAAATCAAAGGTATGTATCAAAAATTACTCGAAGCTATATTAAGTAATTTTCTATCCCAACAAGATAATTATTCAGTCTGCACTTCAATGATGGAATTGCTTATAGCTTGTGGAATTATCAATACAGACTTTAAATACTGTAGGTATAATATTGATTCTTCTTCTAAAATACTTAAAAGTGACCCCTATGATTTAGAAGAATATATCACAAAATCTTATAATCTTCTTAGTCGGATGTTTAAAGATATTCTTGACCAACTTGAAAGCAAGGCTTTAATCAAATGCCGAAAAGGTTACAAGCTGTTCAAAGTCAATAACATGGGGTTACAAAGTGGTAGCAAGGTGGTAACTCTTGGCTCAAAAGAGGAAACGATAATTATCAAGGCTGAGGAAGAAGGACTTAAGGAAATGGGTCTTACTAAGCTGTTTGAAGTGTATAGAAATGAAATTAGTATTGAAACATTTAAAAAAATCACAAACAGAAAGATAAAAGAACAGTTTCCAGATTATGACGGTTATTACAAAGTATATCATATCACTTTAAATCGTACAGGACTTTGGGAGAACAAGAATAATATCTATAAAGAACTTAATAAAAAAATTCAAACCAAGTTATTAAAAAATAAAGGTTTATCTGAAATAACGCAATTAAAGAAAATGGTAGACGCTACAATTAATTTGTCCAGACCATTTAAAATACAAGAAAATGTAAAACTTATGAAAAAGTTGGAAGGAGAAAATAACAATGAGTGAGATTAAAAAAACAAAAAATGGTGCTACAACTAAGTACAAAGGCGTATGGAACGCTACAATCTGTGTTGAAGAAAATTTTACAAGTGATGAATTTACAGAAGAAGATTTACATGATTTTATAAACAGATGTGGTAAATATACTGAGGAAAAATTACAGAAAATTATTGAAGAGATTTTATCAAAAGCTTTAGACGGTAAAGTAAGTGTAAGTAATTTCAATTATAATTTTAATGAAATTTAAAATAAATAATAATAAAACGGAATATATTAACGAAAATAAATAAAACAATAAAATAAATCAGAAAGGATAAGTTAGGGTAGGTACTAAAAATGAATAACAAGAAAGTATTAGCAGGTGCAAAGCTTGCAGGCGGCAATCCAGAAAATGGAAGGGTTGAAGATGATTACTATGCAACTAATCCAGAAGCAGTAAAAATGTTGCTGACTAAATATACATTTGATGCACATACAATTTTGGAGCCTTGTGTTGGTGGTGGGCATATCGCTAATGCAATCAATGATTTTTATACAACCAAGAGAGAAATTACAGGGATGGACTTAGTAGATCGAGGATATCCTGGAACAATTATTGCTGATTTTCTTACATATAAAACTGATAAAAAATATGAAGGAATTATCACAAATCCACCGTACTCGCTCGCAAAGGAATTTGTAGAAAAGGGTATGGAGTTACTGGAAGATGATGGTCAAATGGCTATGTTTCTCAAAATCCAGTTCTTGGAAGGTGCTAAGAGGAAGGAGTTATTTGACAAATATCCGCCGAAGTACATTTATGTTTTCAGAAACAGAATGGCGACTTGGAATAGTGGATTAGAGAAAGACCCAAAGACAGGAAAACGTTGGGCGACAACTATGTGTCATGCTTGGTTTGTTTGGGAGAAAGGAAGTACATCTGAACCGGTAGTAAGATGGTTATAGTATGTAATGCTACTATATATAGTGACTGCCATTAGGATAATATACAATATATATGGGAATAATTTGTATTCTATTAGTAATAACAGTAATTGGAATACTTGCATTACCAGATGTATTAAGTGCTTGGTCAGCAATGAGATTAAATGAAAAATGAGAGGAGAATGAAGAAAATGAATACGATTTTTAATTGGATTGGCGATGATTGGAGAAGAGTAAAGAATCATTGCCGTACAACAGATAACAAAGATTTTACAGAAAAAGATGCTACAGATATTTTTAAGAAAAAACTGCTTATTTCTGAGCATAGTCCTATTAGATTGCTTGAATTTGATTGGACTTGGAAAGCAATTAAATACTGGTTGAGTACAGAAATGAGCCGTCATAAATATGAAAAGTTTATATCTACAGCAAGAGATGATAGAGGATTTTCAGAGAGAAAAACAGAAGAGGGCTATACCGTATGGGACGAAGCTACAAAACAGAATATTGAATACCACCCATTATCCAGAGATGATGCTCCACAGAAAAATCCTGTAAATTTTGATGGTTACGCCAACATGCAGAATTTAATTGACGTTTGGCGTAAGAGATTGTGTTTCTGCTGTACTAAGGACGCAAGAGAATTAGCAGAAGATTTTAAATACGTTTTACATGAAACTCACCCTATTGAAGCTGATGCATTACAGAAAAATTGTATATACAGATGTGGTTGTCCAGAGTTTAAATCTTGTGGATATTGGGAAAATTTTTGCAAAAAACACAATAAAGAAGATTTGACAAATATTCAGACAAGATATGATTTGGCTAATAAAGAGTTTTATGAAAATTATAAGGAGAAATAATCATGTTAAAAACAAAATTTGAAAAATATTTAGGAAAACACATATCAATTAGATTATTTGATGGTAACGTTTATACTGGATATTTATACAAGTCTGGAAATAAAGAACGCTTTCCAAATGACCCTAACTTATATGTACCAAGAAATTATTATTTTTTAATAGACGAAAATGATAATGTAACTTCTTGTTTATTTAGATGTTCTCATGTTGCACGATTGCTTGTAAAAGAATAGGAGAAATTATGGCTAACAAATATTATTACACTGCTTGTCTTAAAAAAGATGATAATAGTGGGGTTGTTAAAGACAAAAGAAACGAGTACAACGAAGCCCTAAAAGATTTAGTTGAATTAAATAATGACTATAATTATAGAATACTTAATAATACTATTACTTTTATAGGTATAATTAAGCATAAAGCAAATGAAAGTCCTTTTGACAGAATAAGGATTATATAGTATAGTATGAAATATAATGAATAAAAAAATAATATTAAAGGAGATTAAAAGAAATGGATAGTTTAGCAATGAATTTAACAGATGCACAGAAGAGAGCAGTAGAGTTAAAAGATGAAATTATTAAAATTTGTGAAGAAAAGAAGTTAATTCTGGTTGCTCCTAAAGAGGGAATTGGTTTTTATGATTTAGAGTTAAAGGAACTGGTTGCTGTTTGGTCTGATAGTAAGGCTAACGAAGAAACAAAACCAGTTGATGAAGATGGCGAAGCACCAGAAGCACCGGAAGTTCCAGAACAGGAATAAACCGTTATGGTCAAGGACTTAATAAAAATAATTAAAAATTTTTAAAAAGTCCTTGACTTATCTAATAAAATATGTTATAGTATATACATAGCAAACGAGAGAACATGTAAATGAGTAAACGTAGTTAATTATTTAGTCGAAAATTTACAGAGTTTGACAGTTGCTAAAGTAACTAAATTTATAGGTTTAACATGAGGAAGAGTTGCCGTGTGGCGGAACGTAATTAAAATCTACGGAGAACAAACTCCGTTAGAAAAGCCCTTATATGAAAGTGGTATATGTCTTTTTTAGGGTTCAGCTTTTGCCTAAATCGTGTGTAGACGAAGAAAAGATGTATAAAAGCAAAAAATGAGATTTTTCCTCTAAATCATGTTAAATCGGCGGTTGGTTGGCTATTAAGTGTTATGTACAGACACATAATAACGCAACATGATGTGCCACTACTCACAACCGCTTTTGGTATGCTATCCACACATACCAAAGCCTCCTAATTCGCAGTACAAAAGATTAATTTTCTCCTTTTTGACTAGCATCTTTTCTGGTAGATGGACGTGACGTGAATAGTCAAAGGTGGTAACTTGTTTTTGTCGAGGAATAAGTTGCCACATACATAGTAATTGAAAACTGAATATTTGAGATTACTAAAAAATCCGTTAATAATGAAAATGCTAAGTATTCATAGATACGATAAATATTTAGCTTAAAATGTTATTAAAAACCTACTCTGTAGAGATATAAACCATGGCAGTGAGAACGTATCTAGTCTGTGATTACAGAATATTATCCTTTGGTAGCGGTTGAGGGGATATATGAATAATTAATGGGGTGTGATGAAGTGGTTTAACATATCTGCCTTTGAAGCAGACATTTTCGTAAGGTTCAAATCCTACCACCCCAGTTTTATGTTTAGGTCTTGTTGGAAAGAATTAGTAGATACTATAGGTAATCTATTAAACAATGCAAGTTCAACTCTTGCACCTAAATTTTTATCATAAACGGAACAATATTTCAACTGGCAGAAAGTTCGGCTCATAACCGAAAAGTTATAGGTTCGAGTCCTATTTGTTCCATTAGAAGAATAATCAATATTGCACACCACCACCTTATAATTATAATGACGTTCCCCCCTAAAACAACGTTTATTACCGTAATATTGATTGTTCTTCACAACATAAAACAGTAATACAGTATAACAACTCCCACCACCAATGTTTATGCTGTATTACTGTTTTTTATAGAACAGTAAGCCAAAAACCCCATTAGCTTTAGCTGATGGGAAGAATAGTGGAGAACAATTAACTGAGAGTGAGGTGATTATAGATGTTGGTAGCATACAAATACAGATTGTATCCGAATAAAGAACAACAAGAATATTTTGCTAAATGTTTTGGGTGTGTACGATTTATCTATAATCGTATGCTTTCAGATAAGATTGACTATTACAAAGAAACAAAGAAAAAGCTGAATAATGCACCTGCTCAGTACAAGAAAAAGTTTGAGTGGCTAAAAGAAGTAGATTCACTTGCATTAGCAAATGCTCAAATGAATTTGCAGACAGCCTATAACAATTTTTTCAAACGTCCAGAAGTGGGTTTTCCAAAATTCAAAAGCAAGAAGAATAATCACTTCTCTTATACTACAAATAATCAGGGAGGAAACATTTATGTGACAGACCGATACATAAAACTCCCTAAGATTGGACTTGTCAGAGTTCGGAAACATAGAGATTTTGAAGGATTAATTAAGTCTGTTACTATTTCTAAAAGTCCGTCTGGTAAATACTTTGTTTCAGTATTAGTAGACCAAAAAGATAAAGAAAAATTAATTCCAAACAATAACCAAATTGGAATTGATTTAGGTATTAAAGAATTTTGTATTACTTCTGGTGGAAAGAAATACGAAAATCCCAAAATTATCAGAAAAAACGAGAAGAAACTGGAAAAACTGCAAAGGCAGTTAGCCCATAAAGAGAAAAAAAGTCAAAATTACTACAAAACAAAGAAAAAGATAGCATTATGCCATGAGAAAATAACAAATACCAGAAAAGATTATCTTCACAAGATATCCCATGAGATTATCAGCGAAAACCAAGTGATAGTCTCGGAGAATTTGCAGATAAAGAATATGGTAAAAAATCATCATCTGGCAAAGTCAATACTTGATTGTGGTTGGTATGAATTAACAAGACAATTAAGTTATAAATCTGATTGGAATAATTGTCAATATATTAAGATTAATAGATTTTATGCTTCATCTCAGACTTGTAATTATTGTGGTTATGTTAATTCAAACACAAAAGATTTATCTGTTAGAAAATGGACTTGTCCTCAATGTGGTGCTATCCATGATAGGGATATTAATGCCGCAAAGAATATTCTCAATGAAGGTTTGAGAATTAAAACGGCAGGAACTGTCGAGATAGTCTAAGTAAACTTGTGCGGTTACGCATATTGATTAGAAAATCCAATGAGTTTTAACTCATGGGTAGTTCAGAGGTAAGTTAATGAGTAGATGTAGAGGTAAGTTAATGAGTAGATGTAATTGTCAGCATTGTGATGCTTATATCAACATTCCAGTAAACTGGTTCACAATGTATTTCTATGAGGACTTAACAAGATGTTGGATTTTTTGGCATATGAAAATGAATCATGATTTTCAGAATACAGAAGATAATTGGTTTACTTTTGTATTAAGGTTTATTGGATTGATGTTAAAATTTGATTTAGCTTGTGTGTTGATTCCAGTGAAGATTGTGTTATTACCATTTATAATATTGGACAGATTTTTATTTTTTGATGCTAAAAGAGATATGGATTTTGAATATTTGGATAGTGATGAAGTTGAGGAAGATGATAAAGAGAATAATAAAGATAAGGAAAGATAACAATGAAAAAATTACAAGTAAACAAAATTTATAATATAGATTTTAGAGAAGCATTTAAAAATTATGATTTATCCAATGTGAATTTAATAGCAACTGACCCACCTTATAATATAAATTTTAATTACAATAATTATAAAGATAACTTAGGAGAAGAGGAATATATTAATTTACTAAGTAATTTTAAAGATTTCTCAACGGCTATAATTCATTATCCAGAGGAAATGATGAAGTATGTAGTTCCTGCGTTGGGTGTACCTAATGAAGTTTGTGCTTGGTGTTATAATTCTAATTTACCCAAACAATTCAGATTGATTAATTTTTATAATGTTAAAGTTGATTTTAATAAAGTAAAACAACCATATAAGAATCCAAACGATAAAAGAATAAAAGAATTGATAGCAAAAGGTAGTAAAGGTTCAAGATTATATGACTGGTTCTCTGATATACAGCTTGTAAAGAATGTATCTAAAGAAAATATTAATCACCCTTGTCCTGTTCCAGTAGAATTAATGGAAAGAATTATTCTATTAACCACAAACGAAGGAGATACAGTATTAGACCCTTTTATGGGTTCTGGTACTACGGCAATAGCTTGCATAAATACTAAAAGGAATTATATAGGATTTGAAATAGATAAAGATTATTATTTATCTTCTCTGGAAAGAATTGATAAACACATTAAAGAAAAGGAGAACCAAAAATAAATGAAAATAAAAGGAACATTTCACATGAGTTTTGATTTTAAATTTGGAAATAAAGTAAAACCTGTAGACCTCTGCCAATATACTCTTGCTATTGATAGTGAAGTATATTTGCAAACTATAAGCAACATGAAAATAATCAATGCCAAAAGTCTTATCGCACTTAGCCAATTTCCTTATTTCCCCACTGAAACTGTAAGACTTATTATTAAAGATAACAAGCCAAGTGAAGCAAATAAGGCTTTAGAATATTTTCTAAGTCAGAATACAATTATTGTCAGAAAGCGAGTTGTTCAACATGATTGATAAGCTAAGAGAAGCAAAAAAAGGTAAACTTACCAAAGAAGAAAACGCCATTAAACAAGTTTCAGCATGTATAAAGGCATGGGAAAATAATGAGCCTGCGACACTTAGTACTGAAACAATGAAAACAATTCTCAAAACTTTAAAAGAGATAAAAGATTTTCGTGACGTTGGAAATGTAAAGACTATGAAAGAATTAAAAAAACTCAGCCTTAAACGTCAGCCAAAAAATCTTAATAAAAAATATTGTGATTACAAAGTTGATGATGAAGAAATTCATTCTTTCTATGGCATCTGCCCCAACTGTGAGCAACCATTAAATTTTTATTGGCATCAGAAATATTGCGGCAACTGTGGACAAGCCCTTATCTGGCGAAACTTAAAGTCAGTTATAAGCAAGAAAGACCTTGACAAAATCATAAAGTGATATGACCATATTTTTAAACCCCTTAGTAACACAAAATATAAGGGGTTCTTTTTTATTTTCAACCAAGTTATCACATTCAGAACAAAAATCCCCTATATCTACTTTCTACGGACTGTTACCGCCCTAAATCAGAACAAATCCCCCTAACTCAGAGCACGAGATTTCACCCTATATTGCAAAACGCCACATGAAGCCCAAGGGAGAGATTATTTGCAATGTCCTATAAATTGGACACCTAAAACACTAATAAAAATCATTTAAGAATTAAAACATTGCAATTCGCCCACTCGAAAATGCCTACGCAAAAACTATTACTTTTCGACTATAGGGGGTCAAGGCACTTTTCGCCAATAGTTCTTTTTAGAACCATTTTTCCGTTATTTATAAATTTTAATAACGAACAGTGAAATGACAAAACACCTGTCTTCACAACTGACAAGACAACTGACAAGACATTTCTCAATTTTCCACTATGGTTATGATATACCACTCTCCCCTAAACTTAACTACCTGTGACCACTCTCATATACCGTTACAACTCATTTAAGCACTCCTAGAAACGATTTTAATAGATAAGACGATTAAGTTATCATGTGCAGACTGAAATGCCCACATTTGTCTTGTACTGTTTCATATAAAAAGTGACACCTTGTCATGTTCCCTAAACACCTACAGAAATAATAGTCAAAATTTAAACCGATATACTGGTATACGGCGAATGACCCCTTGTTCTCAGTACACAATTATCCCCCCCTCTATCAGATAATATATTATCTATTGTAAAGAGTAGATGACTAAGAGATAGAACTACAAGAATTATAAGAATAGATAAGAGATAAGAGGATTGAGAACTGGATAATATGTTGGCTATTACATACTCGTAAATGTTGCAAAAACCCTATTCCGTGTTATCACCTACGCCTATAAAAACATTAGGGATAAAGAGTAAAATGATATACACATTTTCGTCACATATATCTTAAATACTCTTAGACGATTTACTGTGTGCTATTGTGGTGAGAAATTATATGAAAAATATAGGGGGTTAAGGTGGTGTGAAAATGGTCTGGGATAGGTATGGGGAATTTGGTTATCGTGCGTGTGCGTTATATATAATTATATAGTGGGAGTTAATAAGTAGGAAACGGTGAAATGATGAGAGATGAAAAACTAAGGATTGATATGAACATAAGGATTTAGGAATAAGAGATAAAGATATAGAGGGCAGAAGGATATATAAGGATATATGATATAAGGTGAGAAAGGGCGTGAGTGGGTGTGGAGATAATGATGATAGTTGGGATAGAGCAATGGGGATAGGGAGTAACAGGAGCAATAGATAGAGAGATAATTGAAATACTATGAATATTGGGTGAATATTGAGTTGTGGGAGTGTGTGGTGTATCAGCTATTCCACGGATGCAAAAATCGTATATACGAATTGTCTGAAAATAGCCCCGGTTAGGCATAGCTAATCAACCCCACACTCCTAGTTGGCAAGGTATTGAGTCGGTATACCTACTCGGAGAAAAACATAAGGTTAAAAAACATGTCTATAATAAATCATTATAGACACCTTTATGTGCAAGCGGTTGCATAAAATTGCGCAATACGTTGCACATAATGAAAAGTATTAGCGAAAGTGATATTTTTTATGAGATATATATACGATACTTATAAGAGTGTGTTAAATTAATGACGTAATAAGAAAGTGTTATATATGTGATACCCGCATACTACTACTCAATCATCTTCCCTTGTGCTTTCCTCTGCTCTCGTCCTCTCAATGTTTCACGTGAAACATTATATATAATCTAATTCATATCTATATTTATATTTATATCCCATTATATCACGTTCCCCCATTTCCCATCTCTTACTATACTATATACCATCTTCCACCCTCTCACCCTCTCATCACTTTCCATGCATCCCACTTCCTACTGTCACTTATACCAGATCCTTTTCAATCCCGTTTCCATTTCCTTTTATCATCATTCTTCACACTTTCCCATCTTACAATCAATCCCACTTGCTATCATATCTCAAACCATATCACGCCATAACACATACCACCACACAACATACCCATACCATCTTACATAGTAACCATTACTACTCATATAGTATTCAATACTACTTGTAATCCTACTCATATTCCATATCATGTTTTCAATTACTATCTCATATCCCTATTAATCTACTATGTTAATATGTTACTCATAAACCCATTATCCCTATAGGTTAATATATAAATCATAAACCCTATAACATACTATGTAATAGACATTTTATAAACCCATTAACCAACTATGTTATTAAATTGTTATACAATTATATGAGTTGTCGCTATTGTTATCATTTTAGGCAATACTTTTATCGCAACGGCTCAATTTTAGTCGATAGCTTAAAGTTATATGAAAACTATAGGCTTTTTATCAATAATGATACACACTAAAACGTTTAATATATATATTATATATGTGACGAAAAAGTATGTGCTATTGTTTGAAAAATTGCTACAATTTCCATTATGTTAGCACAACTCTGATTTTTTGATTTACATAAGACGTGAATATTCAGACGCAATTTGAATTTTAGAATAATTTAGCTGTACTTATTAATAAGTGGCGTTTTTAATAAGTGGTGCTAATAATAAATGGCAAGCGATCCAATGCCGGATTTATACAAATGCCGTTTTAAAGCCGTATAAGCTATTTTAAGACGTTTTGGGGCTTCCAAGGCATATTTTATCGCTTAATGTTTTCCAATCGAAACTATGTTATGTGGTATTGAAAACTACGTTATTATCTGATAATTTGGCACTCATTAGTGGTAAGTGCTAATAAGTAAACATATGTGAACGATTGCTAACTATGAATAGTAAATAAATGTTTACTAATGGGCTTCTGGTATAAAAAGCAGATTACTTTTATATAAGGGTTGGGGCTTTATATGGGGATTGCATATACTTTTATATATAGTAGTGTTTGCTTTTACTTTATATGTAAAATCCCTTATATATAGGAAGTAATACAATCGAACAAATGTTTTTTATGAAAAATGTATAGAAAACTATATGTTTTTTGGTAGTTTTTACTATTGAGTATAATTAAACATTTTGTTATAATTGCATTATCAAATGAAAGAAAAAGAAAAGCCGCTGTAAAAGAAATGGAGCGGTTAAATAGGGCTTTAAAAGCTCAAATTTACGATTTAAAATAGGAGGAAAGAAAAAATGAATGATAAAATGATGGTTGAAAGTATCTTTACAGAGTGTCAGAAAGTTAAAAGAGTATGGAAAGAATCGGGAGAAGATGACAATTGTTACAGTGCTTTTTGTGCGCTATATGGATTGATAGAAAAGTGGGATTTAACAGAAGTTTATAAAGCATGGGAAGAAGCTCAAAAAGTTCTTTCTAACAGTCCATTAACTTTTATATTAAACAATTGGCATGAAGTAAAAGGACAAGGAAACACGTTAAACGGGAAAGTTAAGCTTGAGTTTATTGCATATCTCTATCAAAAAAAAGAAAAAATTGTTAGAGTCTTTACATATTCAAACGATATAAATTTTGACTGATTGATTTAACAACTATTATAAGTCCTTTATAAATCCCGTATCCCTTGTATAGTGTGTGTTATCAAGGTTCGCAACCTTGCAAGGGATTTACCAAAAAAAATAACATATAAAAGGAGAAGAAAAAAACTATGCAAAAATTTTTAAAAGGTTCTACAAAAACTGGATGCCGTTGGATCGTATCTGCAAGAAACTGTGAAGGATACAACTTAAATGACGTTTACGGACGTTATAGCGATGCCAAAAAAGAAGCGTATGAAAATTGCTTTCGTAAATATGCTTCTGCGGATGGTTCAAAAAACTTTCGTATTTTTTCCCATAATACATTTGGGTTTAGTGTAGCATGGGAAGAAACATTGGAAGGAGAAAATTGTTTGCATATCGAAACGCCACAAAACACTTATTATGTAGCGTTAAATCAGTAATTATCTGAAAATTAAAACAGGAGGGTTTATATTATGAGATTAACAAAAGAACAAAAAGCAGAATATCAGAAAAAAGAACCTGTCGCAGTATATGGCTTGTCAAATTTCGGCGGTATTGCCATACTTGATATAATTTATGATACAGATGATTATATTGTATGGTATAATAATCAAATTGAATCTGAAAAGCGTAAAATACATGTTAGCAAGGTATATTATTCTGAAAATGGCGGATATTTTAAACCATATGGAAGTTTATATGTAAAGCTTTCAGAATGTTTAAGAGTATGAACATAAATAAAAAGGGATGCATTTTTTCTTGTGTCCCTTTTTTGCATATCTTTTTTGCTGTCTGGATACGATATTGTATTGATACAGTCATAAACCTATTAACATATTTATATTATAGGTTTATAGCTGTATGAGTGCATGAAAACAGATGATATATCGCATCTGTTTTTTTGTGTGTTCAACTTTGTATCTTTACAACTAAAAATGAACGATATACCTATAACGCTGTATAAGGGCTTTTATAGGCTTTTTTTGCGTTGCTATGGTTTATATGCCTTGTGTTAATGTATGGGCTTATACTGCCTTTTATGGGGTTTGTGTACTATAGTACGATATGGAATTTATCGGATGTTAGTAGGCAGATGTTAAACTATTGCTATATTTATGTAAACTTTGTTTATAAAGCGTTTAAAGACAGTTTAAAACGTTTATATGCTGTAAATGTATAAAATACCATGTAAAGTGTTTAAAAGGCTTTTAAATAGCTTATAAAGGGCTGTATCGTGTTTATCGGGCTTTATATGTCATATATATAGTGTACGATATGGCAAGCGATCAAAAAAGCAAGGTACAGACGTTTTTTGTTCCTCTGCGATATTATCAATTTATCGATAATGCGATATAACGCACGTAAAGCCCATTTACAGCCAGTTTAATCATTTAGGCGTACAAGGATAGGATATAGACATTTAAACGGCTGTATAAAGCTTGTATGGCGTTGTACCGTGTCCGGTGATCCGGTTTATGTTTGCTTTCTGTTTTATCCGGTATCATATCCGGTTTATACCGTTGTTACACTTTTAACGATTGTATACTATATTAGTTATGTCTAACTATAATTACAATATTTTTTGTGTTATCTCAAAATATTTTATGTTAGTAGTAACTAATTATAAGTTGTAGTTATAGTTAGGCATATCTAATCAAACAAGTGTTTGTGTTTACAATAGGTGAACAAGCGTTCTGTTAGTCTAGACTAATTGTGTCTATTGTAGCTACAATTTAATCCGAACAGACGTTTGGGTAATTTTGGCAACGGAAATCAGCAAGCGGAAAAAGGGAAATTTCCCCAGAGTGGGTAATATCGTTTTTTTAATTTTCCCCACGGATTTATAATCTACTTTAAAATTTGAAAAGTCAATTTGAAAATGAAAAGTTTTTTCTTTTTTATTTTTTTCTTTTCCTTTATAATAAGGAACTCTTTCATTTATTTTATTTTTTTAATCTTTTTATATTATATCTATTGACTTTTCTTTTCTTTAATGGTATAGTGTAACCATAGTAACAAAACAATGAACAATACAAATGAGTAATAGGAGGATTTTAAAAATGAGATTAAGAGAAGGAAAGCTTGTATCAGAATGGAAAGATGAACACGGAAATAGAGCATTAATTGAGGAAGTGGAAATTAAACCACATAAAGAAGCTAAACTGGAAAAGGTATATAGACTTTCTTGTTATGCGGAGTATGATGATAATTTTTGCTATCATATTTCAATTTTTGATTCCGCAGAAAGTGCGGAAAATCAGCTTAAAGAGTTTAGTTGCGGTAGTTTTAGAAATATTTTGGAAATCATGGTAGAAAATATTCTTGCAGGTTTTGACGAAAAATTTAAGAACTCAATTTATGAAAGTCGAAAATCTATGAAAAATTTTTTAAAAAAATACAATCGCACTGATAAAGATGAATGTATTGATAGAATTAAAAAAATTGTAAACGATTTAATTAATCGTTATGAAATAAGTTATGAAGAAGCAATGATATTATTTGATTATATTTGCGGAAAAGAAAAAACAAGATATTAATGATATTAAAAAATTCAAATTGCTTTTTATTTTTTAGACTTTGAAAAAATTAAATGTTGTCCAAAATTCAGAAGTTGGATTATTTACATGGTTTGACTTCTGATTTTTTTGTATTTGATAGAGAAAAAATATAAATCAAAAAAATATAAAAAACATAATGAAAAGTATTGACTTATTTATATATATGTGGTATATTATAACCATGTTAAACATAACATAGTTATATCAAAACCAAAGATAACAAAAAGAAAAGGAGAATGAATTATGGCAAATTGTTACAATCTGGACGGAGTTAAAAAAAGTATTGAAATAAGGCTACCGCAATCCCACTGGCTTTAGACGGTGGGTAGTTCACAACGCTACTTATTTTGGTAGCACTTACTTAGAGCAAGGATATAAAGGTAAAGTATTAGATCCAACTTTAAAAGTTTGTTTTAACACTAAATTATCTGGATATTGTAATGATGAATTGTTTTTATATAAATATGTAAAATACATGGATAATAACAAATTTATTGATAAAAGAGAAAAAATACTTTTAACGATGTTTATGTTTATGATTTAGAGGATATTAAACAGGCTGTAAATGATAGAATTGATTACCTTGAAAAATATATTGTTTCTTTAAAAAGGCAACTGGAAATTGCTGATAACGCTTATAATACTTTTAGAGAAGCATATAAAAACGCTATGGAAGTATTAAACAATGTTACAGAAACAACAGAAGATACTTATAGCACGTTAAAAAGTAATATTCGTGATACAATAAAAGAGCATTATCCATATTGCTAAAAAATCATAGTGATATATAAAAAATCAGAAAAGGAAAATAGAAAAATGGATTTTAAAAATATAACAGTAAAAAGTTACAATCTTACCAACAATCAAATTGTAACAGAAATTAAAACAATAGGAAATAAAACGTTAGCTTATTTTTTTAGTAGTTATGATTCTACGATTTGCAAGTTAGATATTGTAAACAATGTCATTTACGTCCATAAAAACTGGAATTATTCAACAACTACAACAAAGTGGTTTAACAAATTTCTTTCCGTTGTTCTGGAAGAAGAAGTCAAATTTAAAAAACAGAAAGAAATCAAAACAAAAAATAATATATTTACTGTAATAATGCTTGACAAATAGTAAAAAATACTATATAATTTATTACAGAAACAAAGAAAAACATTTATAGAAAAGGAGAAAATAATATGTATACAATCGCAAATACACAGTGGAGTTTAAAAAAAATTGCACAAGAGATTAAAAAAGGAAGTATTGATTTTAAATGTGGAGGAGTACAAAGAGGAGATGTCTGGGATAATGCAAGACGTTCTTTACTTATTCAGTCTAGTTTAAAAGGTGATATTATCCCTTGTCTTTATATCCGCAGAAATGGTGAAAATAAAGATAAATATGAAATGCGTGACGGTAGACAGCGTTGCACAACAATAGCAAAATTTATCAATGATGGTTTTGTAACATCTGGTATTCCAGAGTATGAAGAAGGTGATAAACTTGATTATCGTATTTGCAGGAATGGTGAAATGGTATCAGCAAACGGTATTAGTTTTGAAAGTCTTTCAGATGATGAAAAAATGGATTTTCTTACAAGAAATATTACAGTTTATTATATTGACGGTGCAACGGATGCAGAAGCCGATATGATTTTTTTGAAACTTAACAACGGAAAAGCATTGACTACAGCAGAAAGAAACAGAGCAGAAGCAAAATCAAGAAGTGAAATCATTGATATTGCGAACCATGATATTTTTAAGCTGATGTTTAGCGAAAAAACGTTAGATAATAACGCATTTGATACCGTTGTAAAATCTTATATTATGTTAAATAATGATAATCCGTCACTGCTCAATAAGGACGTTAAACCGTTAATGAAATCTATTGATATTACAGAAGCGGATAAAAAGGAGTTAAATGGTATTTTTGATTATATTTTAGAAACTTACAACGTTCTGGAAAGTAAGAAAGTTAAAAAAAGAATTGTTGGCAAGACAACATTTTTATCTTTAATTCCTGTTGCAGAACAGGCAATGAATGACGGAAAAATTGCAGAAGAATTTGCAAGTTTTCTTGATAAGTTTTTCTCTGGAAAAACAACAAAGGAACCAACAATTAGTGCAACTTATAATAATAACTTCTTTGATTCTTCCGCTAGTCGTATGAAGATTAGATTACGTCATAATGCATTAATGAATGAATATGAAAAAATGTTTAATGGCGAAACTGAAAATGTGTATAGTGAAAACGCAGAAGATTTACAAGAGGAAATTGATGAAGCGGAAATAGTGGAAGATTATATCAGCATTGACGAATTAAGTAAGCCTGATGAGGAAGTAGCAGAAGATTCTATATCAGAAGAACATACAAAGGAAAGCAAACCAGATACAAAAACAGATGAAGAATATCTTAACAATTAATCTATATGAAAAAAGGATATGTATAAAAGCATATCCTTTTTTATTGTAAAAAATATAAAAAAGTATAAATAAACCATTGACATTTTAATGTTTATATGGTATATTATAACCATAGAAATTAAAACAAAGGAGAATAAAGATATGAAAAAGATTTTATTAACAGTTTTAGGAACAGCGGGATTTATTGGAATGTTTGCTTATTGCTGTACACTTGCAAACAGAACAGAAGTAATGACTTGTGTTTCTTGTGAAGGTAATGACATTGTATCAACCTTTGAGGATGCAGACGGTAACTTGTGGGAATACGATCATTACTATGCTGTAGTTGGTGATGATTACAAGATTACAATGCACGATAATGATACAATCAATATTTATGACGATTTTATTGTTAAAGTTGTACCAGTAGAAGATTAAAAAATCAAAAAAAGTTATAATATACCATTGACAAAACTATAAATCAGTGGTATATTATAACCATAAGATTTAAGCCATTAAAGAAAACAATTAAAAAGGAGAAATCAAAAATGAAAAACGAAAAGATTCTGGAAATGTTAAATAACGGCGAAATTGAGGAATTGAAGAAAGTAATCTCAGAGGAAATCTATAATAGTTCTCTGGATAAAAACGGTAATGCAAAATCCAGATATAAAGCAATGAAAGATTTTTATAAATTTCCTAGTGACAAAACAGATACAAGATTTTTAAAACCATGTAAAAAGTCTATAAGAGGGCAACTTTATAATTGTTTTTTAAGTTCTGATGTTTTGGTATGTACCAAAGAAAGCACTGGAAATATTGAAATAAGGCTACCGCAATCCCACTGGCTTTAGACGGTGGGTAGTTCACAAATGATAACAAGTTTATTGTTAGTGCTTCTGGAAAAGCGGAAAAAGCAGTAAAATATATCATGGGAATTGAATAAAGAGCAGAGTAAAAGGGCTTGAAAAAGTCCTTTTATTTTTTTAAAAAATATTATAAAGCTATTGACAAAACTATGATAATCTGGTATACTTAAACCATACAAAAGATGTGGGGAATCCTAGCAGAGAAATAACAGAAGATAGGGCAAACAGCTAACGTACAATTTTTTAATTGTCTGATAATTTTAATGTTTTCTTATGGTATTCTAAACATTTATGTATTATATTCCATTGACTTTTATATATAAATTTGTTATACTATGTATGATTATGAAAAGAAGGAAGTGAAAAAAATGTACTTTACAAAGGACTACAGACAACTTGATGCTGTAGCACTGCACTTAATGTATAACAAAGATAAAAAACAGTACAAGACGGTATACAGCTTTAAACAGTGGTTAAACAAGTCTTTATTGACTGGAAATATTAAAAGGCTGTAGCAAGGTTTACAATCGTATATAGTGCCGATATAAAGCGAATATAGCATAGGCATAAGCAGAGGAATAAAAAATCAATCTTCTGTTTATGCCTATTTTTTATTCCAGAAAAACCAAATACAGAATTGATCGTAGTTGTTCAGAGTAAACACATTAAATCAGTATGAATTACTACAAGCTAAAATTAGACGTTTTAATGTGTTAATGGTAATTATATTGTAAAGTGTTTTAAAATGGTTAGAAATGGCTTGTACAGTGTTATAGTATGGTTTTGGTAATGTGTAGTCAGTTTGGAAAACTGAAAACAGTGTACTATATAGTATCCAGATTATCCGGTTTACTGTATGGGAATTTTTCCAGTGAATGAATGACAGTTTTCAATTTTAAACAGTTTAAGAGAAATTTGAATTGAATTGTCGAATTGTTTCAAACAATTCACAATCAAACAGGTGTTCGGAAATGTTTTCCAGAATTTTCTGAAATTTCCCAGAGGTAAGAAATTTCCCCCCAGAATATACGAGGATAATTTTCCCCACGGAACTAATGGTGTTTCGTTTTGGTAATAGCGAGATTTAAAAATTCCCCACGGAGTTTTTTAATTTATTTTTTATTTTCTTTTATTTTCTTTATTGTTTAAACATTTTCTTTTATAACTTTTATCTTATCTATTGACAAAACTAAATGTTTATGTTATTCTTTTGTATAGAAGTTATTAGTGTATAGCAAAAGGAGGAAAATTTTTATGAAGATGGAAATAGTTTTAACTGAGAAAGAGATTGAAAAAATGACCGCTAGAGATAAAGCAGTTATGGAAAAAGGTGAATTTAATAAATGTTATTTCTGTACTGAAATTAATAAATTTTTAAGAGATACAGTATTTTTTAGCGTTGATAGAGAAAAATATTGTGGGTGTAATGGTTGTAACGAAAATATTAATGTTGCTTTTTATGTAGAAAAAGAACTTAGTAAGAAAGAATATTTCCGTAGATTTATTAAAGAATCTCTTGATAAAGATATTTACAATTCTAATGTGAAAATTTTGAATTGTGGTATTATATTCGTTAGTGAAACAAGTCCAGATAAAGAATTAAGATATATTATTAGACAGGCTATCAATCCAGAAGTAATGTTTGAAGGGAATTTTAAAGATTTTAGATTTAATGGACAAATTGATAAGATTTTAGATTTTGCTGAAACAGTTGAAAAAGATGGTGTGTATATACTGAAAATGTATTATTATATAAGACATTAGAAAATCCGAAACGATTTTTAACATAGAAATTATGAAAGGAATATAAAAAGTGGAAACTACCCCCTCTATTGATAGAAAGAAACTAGCAGAAGAAAACCACAATCTTATCTATTGGTTTTGTTGGAAAAATCATTTAGATATAGAAGAGTGGTATGATATAATTGCTATTGGATATATGAAAGGTATTAATTCTTATGACGAAACAAAAGGTGTTAAATTAAGCACTTACTTAATTAAAATAATGAAAAATGAATATCTGCTAGTATTAAGAAATAAAAAATATGCTAAGTATATTCCAGACGAAGAGATTTTATCTTTGGATTTTGAATATAAATTTGATAAAGATAAAGAGAGTTATAATATTTTAGATTTTATTGTAAATGAAAATTCGTTTTTTGAAAATAATGTTTGTTTTAAGAATGATATTAAAAAAGCATTTAGTGAATTAAAAATCTCAAAACGAAATTATGAAATTTTCATAATGAGATTACAAGGTGACACATTAGAGAAAATAGCTTCTGAATTTGGAATAACAAGAGAAAGAGTTAGAATAATATGTAAAGATATAGGAAAAAAATTGAAATGTAAATTAGACGAAAATGGAGTTGATTATTTTGAAAACTAAAAAAAGACCTTTGAATTTTGATAGTGCTGACGAATATTTAAGTTATAAACGTAGACTATTAGATGAAAAAGATGAAGAAGAACAAAAAACAAATCCAACTTTTAATGTTTATGCTTTCTATTTTACTTATCTTGATGTAGAAACTCAACACAGAAGAACAGGAAAACCTATTAATATTGCCGCAGAAACTCAATATGAAGCTGAACAGATATTTGAAATTTGGGCTGAATTTCACGATATAAAAAATGTGGTTTTCAAAAATATTGTAGAAGTATTTTGGGTGACACGTTCTGGTAAGGATACAAGTCAAAATATTAATTTTGCTTACGATTACAATAAAAAAGAAATTACAGAGGTATATCAAGATGATTACTTAGAATGGTATTGGAACCATGTTGATACTTGGAATGAGGTGAGTGATAAATTTGGCGAGTAGGGCATTAATGACAAGACGCAAAGCAAATAAAAAGCGTAGTGAAGCCATGAAAAAGAATAGAAAATATACAATAGATGTAGATAGACGTATTGTACTGTTTTCTACTTATTTGTATCCAGGATTTTTAGGATTTGTTTTAAAATCAAAAAAATATGATGATAAGCATTTATTATTAAAAGTAGCAAAACTTAATCCAGATTATAGCGTCAATTTAAGACATGAAATAAAAGATATAATAGTAGAAATAGAAAAAATAAAAGTTCTTTGGCAAGGTGAAGCTAAAGAAGCAAGAGAAAAGTTGGATAAGATATTTAGGTCTGTTGAAGATGTAACTTATAAAGAAAAGGCAGAAGCAAGACGAAAAATGATGAAACGCTTAAATGATTTATACTGTCCTAAGTGTGGAAAACGTAGAGTTTCAATAACTTATCCAACATATAATACCGCTTGTTTACATTGTAAGATTTGCGATTATGATATTACAAGGGTGTTTATAACAGAAATTCCTTTAATTAGAGAATTTCTTGAAAGAAATAAAGATAAGAAAGATAAAAAATGTTTTTAACAAAAATGTAATACTTTTTATAAGAAAATGTAGCATAGGTATTGACAAAAATCAGTATCTATGCTATTATTTATGTATAAAAACAAAGGAGAATAAAAGTTATGACAAATATTACAAGATTTTTAAATGGTTTAAAGAATGAACATACAAAGGTAGCATACGAGAATGATTTAAAACAGTTCTTTGATTTTACTGGTAAAGACGAAACCGAAATTACATATGCTGATATTTACGATTACAAAGTGTCTATGAGTGAGTACAGCAGTGCTACAACAGCACGTAAACTGACAGCTATTAAATCCTATTTCAATTTTCTTTCTGACATGGAATTTATTTCTACTAATCCTTCTGCTAAAATCAAAATTCCAAAAGTAAAGAATCACGAAAAAGAATATATCCCTATGGACGAAGCAAAGAAATTGTTGGATGTTGCTAAATCCCCTAGAGATAAAGCTATCATTGCATTATACCTTTCAACTGGTATGCGAGTTAATGAACTGGTAAATTTAACTGTAGAGCAGTATGAGAAAGATGAAATCGTATTCGTTGCTAAAGGTGACAAAGAAAGAAAAGTATATCTTAATGATAAGTGCAGAGGATATATTGACGAATACTTAAAGGTTCGTAAGGATAGTGGTATTGATAATCTGTTTGTAAGTAATTATGGTACTCCTATGCGGCATGATTTAATTGCTAAAATGCTAAAGAAAAACGCTAAAAAAGCAGGGTTAAGTGAGGATATAACTAATCATAGTTTACGCCATTCTTTTATATCGGCTGTAGCTTTAGAAAACGGTGTTGCTGTTGCAAGAGAGGTTGTATGTCATGCGAATTTATCAACAACCCAAAGATATGTTCATAATACCGAAGAAACTATTAGAAAAGCTATGGTATCTGTATTCTAAGAGGTGAATATGACTAGAGATTATGAAAAATTATTAAGGGCAAAAATGCTTTTAGTCAAAGTACAAACATTGCTTTCTGAAACTTCTGGTGAGATAATTTCACCAGAAGAAAAGAAAACTTTGATTAACAACGTAGAAATTCAAATACAATTTTTGGAACTGAAATGTGATAAGTTTAGCGAAAGTAGGTGAAACTATATATGGAAGTTTATAAGTTGTGATATGAGCTAGTATAAAAGAGATAAAGGAGATTTTGTATTGAAGTCAATAATTTATAAGATGAAACTACTTGTAGCTGTTTTAACCATGTGCTACTTGTTTGTAACTACGTCATTTGCGGACGAAATGACTAAATTGAATCCGTATGACGAAATTGAAATTTCAGAAGAAGATATAGACCTAATGAGCCGCTTGGTCTACTGCGAATCAAGAGGTGAAAGTATTGAGGGGCAACGTGCAGTAGCAGAAGTGGTGTTAAACCGTTGCCTTAGTAGTGATTTTCCAGATAATGTGAATGATGTTATTTATCAGAAGAAACAATTTTCTACAGCTAAAATGTTAAGTAAAACAACACCTAACAAGGAAAATATTGAAGCTGTAAGATATGTTTTAGAGAATGGAAATACATCATTAGAAACAACTGAATATGTTTATTTTTCTACTGGTAAGTCTAACGGTCATGGGTTTACTAAGTTAGGTAATCATTGGTTTTCTAAGTGAGGGTAATATGAAAAGAATTTGTTATAGAGTGAAGTTTAACAATAAAGAAGATTTATTTCAATTCAATAAATGGGCTGATAGTTGTAGTTATAACATAGATGTCAGGTATAACAGTAAGACTTTGGACGGTAAGTCATTAATCGGACTTATGGGAATGGATATTTCTAATCCTATTTTTGTTATTTTGTATACCGATAACACTAATGATTTTGTTGAGAAATTTAGCAATATTATCCTTGACAAAATTGTAATGTAGTGGTATTATTGCTATATAAATCAATAAGAAAGGAGAAAATCAAGTTGCCAAGAATTAGTAAAAAGCAGAGAGTAATTAATCAGATTACAGAAAACTTGAAGCAGAAAGAAAAAGAAATTGCTATCAATGCGGCTATGGGTGGTTACTATTCAGCAATTAAGATTGTACAGGATATGATTACCAGAGGTAAGAATATCGCAGACCTCAGTACCTTTTGTGCCGCTGAGTTGTCAAAAAAAGAAATAGTAGAAAATGAAACAAAAAGTAATTATTTAAAATCAAATAATAAAGAAATCAAAGGAGATAATTAAGCTATGAAGAATGTAAGACAGACAACTAACACAGGACTTTTAATTGGTACTCTTTCTGAAAAGAATACAGAAATTAAGCAGATTGAATTAACCAAGGACGATAACAGTAAGTTTAAGTGTAATGCTGTACAGGGAAATATCGTAATTTCCACTGTAAATGGTGATTTTAACTTAAGAGTTAATTGTCCAGAGTGCAAGAAAGACGGTACAAAAACTAAGCTGTACGCAAACTTTGAAACACTTCATAACAGTTATGTATCTGCTGTAGAAGCCGCAAAAGATAAGTCACTTACACCAACTATTATTGGTGCTACTGTAGGACTTAGTTGTTGGGATAGATATAACCAGAATAGTGGCAAAATGGTTTCTTCGCCACAGATTAGATTAAGAGTTGTGAACAGAGAAAATTCAGATGCAGAATCTCAGACAGATTTTTCACTTGAAGGTGTTATCCGTTCTATCAAACCAGAAATGACGGTTCCTAAGAGCGATACAGAAGAAGCAGAAGAAACTGGTAGGTTACTTGTAGAATTTATTACAATCAATTTTAACAGTGAAGCAGAGCCTTATAGTTTAATTGTTCCAGAAGATTTAGCAGAAGCATTTGTAAATGGTTGGACTGATGAAGATGGAACAGTGGTAAATGGTTATGCTGTAGGTGATACTTGCTGTTTGGGCGTTGAACTTGTTATGCGTCATGTAGGTGGCGAAAAGAAGAAATCTGCGGGATTTGGTAGAAAAGCAAAGGTAGCAGAGGGATTTGATGTATTAGAACTGGTTGTAATTGGTGGTGAGCCTGCTTATACAGATGATACTGAGGACGAAAAGAAAAAGCCTTTCACACCAGAAGTAATGAAAGAACTTATGAATGAGCGTAAGATGAAACTTGAAAAGATTGAAAAGGACGCAAAAGAAAATAAAGACAATGGTTCTTCTCAGAAATCAAGTGGCAAAGGTCTTGGGGGACGTAAGCCAAATGTGAACATGGCTGATATGGGCGACGCTCCTTTCTAAAAAATAAGTGGTTATGAATTAGTATAAAGTGGTTACAAGCGGTTAGGATAGGTTGGATGATAAATTGGTAGTCTAAAAAATTCAAACCGCTTGTACTAATTTACGAAGTAAAAATAACATAAATAAAATATAATGATTTTATATGGAGGAATTTAAACGATGGCAGATGAAAAGAAAAGAAGTAACCCACTTTTAGACCTTGAAATTGAAGAAATGGTAGGAGGTTTAGCTGGTCAAAAGGCATTGGTTTATGGGTCAAATTCATTGGGGAAGAGCTACCAAGCAATGCACTGCGAAAGACCTATACTTTTAATGACTGAGAGTGGTGGTAACGGTCTTAAAGGATATAAAATGCCTATCAATTCTTGGGCTGAGTTTGTAACCAATGTTGGTTATCTTACAGCACCACAGACTAGTGAAGCCATGCATAAGAAGTTTTTTACTATTGTTATTGATACTACAGAAAATCTTGTTGACCTTTGTGAACAGTCTGTATGCAAAGAGTTTGGTGTAAGAGATTTAAGCGAAATTGAAGGAAAATCTAATGGTTATAAGATTGCCAGACGTAAGTTTGCGGCTCAGATTAACAAACTCACATCACAGGGATATTTTATTATTTTTATTGCCCATGAGGAAGTTGACGAAAATCATGTTGATGAATTAACAGGCGAAACTACAACTTTTGTTCAGCCTAAAGGTTCTGGAAATGTTAAATCTTCTATGCGTATGATTAGAGATATTTGTGATTTTACAATTTATCTTAAATCAAATGGTATCGACCCAGAAACAAATGAAACAATAATGTCTACTGGTATTTGTAAGCAGACTTCTCATGTATTCGCTAGAAGTAGATATGCTATGCAAGCATTTATTGACCCATTTACTGCAAAGAATATGTGTGATGCAATGGAAAAAGCTATTAAGAAATCTGCTGAGAATGAAAATGTAGGTCTTACTACATTTAAGCCTTACGAAAACGTAACAACTAAAGAGGAATGGCTAGCTTTAATTCAGCCATATGTACAGAAACTTTGGAAAACTTATCCAGAGTATATTAATCAAGTTGTTGCCGACCAGTTAGGAAAGGGTAGGAAGATTAGTTCTGCTACAGATGATGAACTTGCTTGTCTTGAAAGTATTTATAATAATTTTGTGGACTTCTGTTGTGACAGAGGAATTGTTGTAGAGGTATAAAAAATGCCGTTTCAATCTAAAAAGAAATCCAGATACAAGCAAGTAAAAATAAGTAGAGAAACTTTTATCAATCAGTATATAATGAGCATGAATACTGGATTCAAATATATTGCCGTACTGATTAGAAACGATGAAGAAATAAAGCCGGATATTCATATTATTATGAATGAAAACCAAGAAGAACGATTCAAAAGTTATCTGGACGATTATGATAGTAGTTTAAGAGAAAAGAGAAACAAAGCTAATCGGATTGTCGGTATCACAGCTTTTGATGAATTTAATGAGAATATTATCTCTCCATCAATGTTAAGGTAATAAAATCTATAATGAAACTCTTTACTTTAATCGGTAAAGAGTTTCATTTTTTATATTGACAAATCATATAATTTGTGATAGAATTTATATATATTGAAAGGGAAATAATATGGAAGAAAAAATAAAAAAAGGTGATACAAAAGTAAAATGTAGATACTGTAAAAATAGTATTTATAAGAGCAAAAGTTTTATAAGCCCAGATAAGCCAAGAATGTATTATTGTAATGAAGAATGTTTTAACAATGCAATAAAGGAATTATCGGCAAAAAAAACGAATAGTAATAATGCTGATAAGACAGCTACTTGCCGTTGTTGTGGTAAAAAAATACAAAAAGATAAAGCTTTTATGACAAAACAGGGTTACTATTATTGTTCAGAAAATGAATATAACAATAAATATGTTGGTAGTGAAGCATATTTTGAGGAAACATTTCTTGATTATATTTATTTCGATATGAGCAATAAACAATGTGATTTTCCTTTACTGCAAAGGCAAGCACCATTAATACATGATAAGTTTGGGTATAAGTGGACTGGTATGATAATGACATTGAAATTCTTCCATGAAACTTTAAAACTAGACTGGAATAATGAATGGGGGTTAGGACAGATTTTTCCAAAATATTATATACAAGCTAGAGATTTTTGGAATCAACAAAGAAAAATCAAAGATATTACAGATAAAATTGAAGAAGATAAAACAGTGTTTATTGAACGAAAGAAAAAAGAAATAAATATTCCTAAATGGGAGGAATTGTAAATGTTGTATTCAGCGTCAGATGCTTCAATGTGCTTGGGAGTATTATTACAGAATCCCTCTTTAACAGTCAGTAAGAAATTCCCTATTAATTCAGATGATTTTAAGCCTATTTTATTCCATGAGATTTTATATAAATCTATATCATGGTTATTTAAAAATGGTGCAGAACAAATAGACGAAATTGTTTTAGATAAATTTTTACAGAATTATCCAGAACAATTAGAAGTTTGTACAGATAATAATTATCTTGAATTTATAGCAACTATTAAGAAATTGGTTAATGTAGATAATTATGAACTACATTATAATATTATTAGAAAATATAGTTTGCTTAGAAAAGCTAAAGAGTTAGGTATCGACATTACAGAATTTTATGATGAAACTAAACCAGAAGAAACAGAAGTAGAAAAGTTTAATCGTTTTTCTATGCAAGAAATTCTTAATAAGATTGAGGGCAAAATGACCTCTCTTAGAATGGAATTTAATACAGAATTATGTAGAGAAACATTAAGAGCAGGCGAAAAATGGGAAGATACTTTAAACGGTTTTGAAAGTGAACCTGTTATTGGTGCTATACTTCAAAGTAAATATTTAACTACTTTATACAGAGGTTGGCAAAGAGGACATTTATTATTAAGGTCTGGTTCATCTGGACAAGGAAAGACAACAACTTCCATTGGTGATTTATGTAATGTATGTGCTAATCGTTATTGGGATTTTGATGAAGAAAAATATGTAGATAATCCTTATAAATCTGGTGATGGATTTATGATTAATACAGAAATGGATTTATCAACTGAAATTCAACCTAAGTTTATCTCATGGATAAGTGGCGTTCCATATCATAAAATCCTTGACGGAAAATATAACAAATTTGAAAAAGAACGTTTGATTGAAGCAGGAAAAATTCTTTATGAAAGTCATATTGAATTATTTGACCAACCAGATTTTACGGCTACAAAGTTAAAAGAAATATATCGTCAATGCCATTTATGGGGAGCGAGTTATTGCTTTTTCGATTATATTTGGGACAACTCAGAGTTTGGAACTGAATATAAACAAATGACAAGTATTCCTATTCGAGAGGATAAAGTTCTTTTTCAGATTACAACCACGCTTAAAAGCTTATCTGAGGAGTTTAATATAGGTACTTGTACAGGTTCTCAGTTAAATGGTAATGAACAAGTCAATGAACTTTTAGATGAAAGATGTATTTATGGTTCTAAACAGATTAAGACTAAACTAGATGATGGTGCTATATTATCTTATCTTAGACCTAAAGAATTGGAACTTGTAGATACATTAATCAATCGGAAGGGGTTCGGAAGTAAAAAAAGACCTACTCATATTCTTCATAATTTTAAAACAAGATTTTCACGTTATGGGCAGAACATTAAAGCATGGGTTAATGTAGATATGGGAACTGGCAGAATAAGTGATTGTTTTTGCACAGACCAATATAATCAGCCGATTAACGTGGATAAGACAGATATAAAACTAGGATAGGGGTTAGTAACATATGGTAACAGACGTTCTAAGACTTGTAGGCATACAAGTAATCAAGTTAAATCTGAAAGCAGTCCGTAGTTGGGTATGCTTTTTAGAAAAATTATATAATAAGATTAAATAAACAAGGAGGAAACGCAAATGGCAGTAACAGGAACTTTAAGGGAAATCACAGGAGAAATGATGCAGTTAATGATTATGCTTGAAGATGAGCCAGATTCAGATGTATTGAAAGATACATTAGAGGGCTTGTCTGGGGAATTAGATACCAAAGCAGAAAATTATGTGTACGTCATCAAAGAGTATGAGGGTCAGATTGAGAATATCAAGAAAGAGATTGATAGATTGACTGCAAGAAAGAAAACAGCAGAAAACGCTATCGAAAGACTTAAAAATGCATTATTATATGCTATGCAGACCACAAATACTAAAAAGTGCGGTGGTAATTTGTATACTATCTCAGTAAGAAATAATGCACCACAGTTAGGACAATTAGACGAAAGCCGTATTCCAGAAAAGTATTTCAATGTAGTAACAGAAAAGAAACTGGATAAAAAAACTTTGTTAGCTGATGTAAAGGTTGCAGAAAAAGAGGGAAAACATATTGATGGTGTTGACGGTTTAAGAATTAGTCAGTCACTTTCAATTAAATAATTTATATAAAGGAGAATAAAAAAATGATTCATGTAATTGACGGTTTTTATATTTTAGTAGACGCTTATCAGTATATCGCACAGGAAGATAGTGGTGCAAAATTATCATCTAAAGGTAAAGAATACATCAAATGGAATGTACTTGGTTATTATTCTTCTATTGATAAAGCCGTAGAAAGAATTATCACAGAACTGATTAATAGAAGGATGAAAAAGAAAACTTATGAATTGGCTGATTATATTGCTGATTATAAAGCTGAAACGTTAAGATTAAAGAAACTGATTAAAAATTCAATGAAAGAAGTAAGCAATGAAAAGTAAAGGTAAAGACGGTCAAACATGGGTATTGACGCAAAACGCTTAACTAAACAGTTAACTATAGATGATTATAGAAAAGTTGCTGTATCATTAGGTGCTACAGTGATTCACGAAAATGACAGAGAAATATTATTTACTTCTATATGCCATGAGAGAAATCCAGATGGTAAAAAGAATAAACTTTATTTCTATAAAGATAAAAAGATATTTCTTTGTTATATATGTGACATTTCTTATTCTGTTTATAGTTTAGTTCAGAAAAGAAAAAAACTTCTGGGAGAGGAATATACTTTCCCAGAAGCATTACAATATGTTTGTGATGTTTGTGACATTCCTTATGATGATATACAAAGGATTCATAAGAAAAGTACAAAAGTATATAATTGGGAAGATGATTTAAGTAGATATATCCGTATAAAGAATGGAGATTCACTCACACAAACTTATGATAAAGCTATCTTAGATTTTTTCCCAAAAATATATCACACTTCTTTTCTTAATGATGGTATAAGTATTCAGACTATGGAAATGTTTGGAATAAGATTTTATCCATATGCTCAACAAATAGTGATTCCTGTTTTTGATGAGAACGGGGAATTGGTTGGTCTACATGGCAGAAATCTCAATCCAGAGTTAGTAGAAACGGGGTACAAGTATCTTCCAGTTAAACTTATAGAGAACAACGCAGAATATAGGTTTAACGCTTCTACTGTCTTGTACGGATTAAACTGGACAAAAGCAAATATAGAAAACACCAAAGAAGCTATTTTATTTGAAGCACCAAAGAGTGTAATGCAAATGGAAGATATATTAACAATCAATAATACTGTTGGTATGTTTGGAATGAATTTGCAAAACGCTAAAAGAAATAAACTTATCCAATTAGGTGTTGAAAAAATTGGAATTGCTTTAGATAAACAATATCATACGGTATACGATGATAATGGTGAACTTACGGAAGAATACGTTAAATGGAAAGCAAAAGTAAATAAAATCATTGATAAGTTTAAAGGTTTTGTAAAAGAGATTTATGTTATCTATGACGATAATGATAAAGAACCTTTGTTAAGCTATAAAGATTCTCCTTCTGATAAAGGCAAGGAAGTATGGGAAAAGTTATATGAAAAAAGAGAAATTGTTGAACAGTAAAAAAGAATCATATAATTGGTTAAGATTTTTTGGTGAATTAATATTGGTTATTTTAATTTCACCGATTTTAATTATATTAACTATTGTATTTGTTATTGTAGAATGGTTAATAAAATTATATGAAAAATATTTCAAAAAGCATTGACATATCGTACAAAATATGTTATGATAAATCTATCAAATTAATAACGAAAGGAAAATATAAACAATGGCAGAGAACACAACTGAATTAAAAGAAGTAGAGTTAGAACTTAACAAGGTGGTTTTAACAGGAACTATCACAGAGGATTTTACTTATCACCATTCCACAAAAGGAGCAAATATTTATAAGAGTTTCATTTGTGTAAAAAGAGATAGTGGTACTGATGATGTACTTCCTATCATGGCTTCTGAAAAAGTCCTTAAAGAAGCATTTTCACTTACTGAGGAAAAGTCCTACGGCTCACAGAATTATACAGTCTGCATTGAGGGAATTATGGCTTCTTACAACGAGCATATTGAAAACGGCAAGAGTAAGTTAATTTTATTTGTTAAACCAAATAATATCTTAATCGTTGCTGACAATACAAAACCAAGTAATAACATTGAAATTACTGGTTATATTGTAAAAGATGTAATTGTAAGAAAAACCCCCGGTCTTAAAGATGAGAAAGGTATTTGGGTTAAACAGGAAAGAACTATTGCTGATGTTATGTTAGGTGTTAATATCAATACAAATAAGCGTAGTGTATCTTATTACATTCCTTGTATCTTTTGGGGCAAAGCCGCTTCTGCTATTGGTAAATTAGGAATTGGTACACAGGTTAATATTCATGGACGTGTTCAGAGTAGAAAGTACAATAAGCGATATGAAAACGGTAATGTTGAAGAAAAGATTGCTTATGAAATTTCTGTAGCAGATGCAATGTTAGTTAGCAAAAACGGTGAAGTAAGCAATTTAGTGAAAGTTGAACCAGAGAAACCTGTAAAAGAAAAACGTAATAAAGTCACAGTAAAAACTAGACATAATCCAAATGGATTCAACTTAGATTAATTCAGAAAAAAGTAAAAGCACTCTTATATAAGGGTGCTTTTATTAGTATAAGGAGTATATATGCAAGTAAAAGAAATTTTGCCTAATATTGATTTGTCAAGATGGGAAGAACAATATTTAGAAGCGTTTGGTATTAAAGATGTTGAAGAATATTTGTATCCTACTTACAAATACGTAGAACGCCCAGAACGATATGATAATATGGAAGAAGGAAAAGAATTATTACACAAGATATTAAGCAATCAGACTAATCATATAGGAATTGTACAAGATTGCGACTGTGACGGTTTGTTTTCTGCTGTTATGATGTATAATTTTCTTAAAAACGATTTAAAAGTTAAGAATCCTATTTTCATATATTTTCATTCAGATAAAAAACATGGTATTACAGAAAACGTACAGAACTGGGTACTGCATAATGAAATTAATTTGTTAATTGTGCCAGATGCAGGTAGCAATGACTATCAAACACAAGAAGATTTGAATTTCCTTAATACCCATATATTGATAATAGACCATCACAAGATTGCTCCGTATAAAAGGGAATATATTAGTAATTATGAAACAGTGGTGATTAGTAATCAGCAAGGTTGGGTAAAGAATAAATGCCTTAGTGGTACTGGTGTTGTGAATAAATTTATTAAATATTATTGTAATAATACCCAAAGTTGTAAAACAAGTGTAAGTGCAAAATATGTAGACTTGGTAGCATTTAGTTTAGTGTCTGATAATTGCAATATGCTTTCACAAGAGAATAGAGATTTTCTAATGGTAGGCACTTCTATAGCAAATATGCAGAATGAATTTTTAGCTTATCTGAATGAAAATTTAAACTATACTAATGAAGTTACTTGGAAGTCGATAGGATTTATGATATGTCCTTATCTTAACGCAGTATGTAGGAGTGACAACCAACAATTGAAAGCTGAATTGTTTTTCTGTTTTACCGATAGTCATTCAGAAATGTTTGAAAGCGTACTAGCCAAAATTAAAGACCGGAAAGCTATACAGGATAAGATTGTCGCTGAAACGGTTAAAGACGGCTGTAGCATGGTTCTACGCACTGATAACGTACCGTTGTTAGGTATCAAGTATCTTGAAAACGTGGAACAGTACCCTTACACTGGTTTGATTGCCAATAAACTGAAAGATGAAACTCCGATTGTATTTGCTACACATGAAAGTAATGGTTGTGTAACTGGTTCTTGCCGGTCTGATTATGAAATCCTTGAACTATGTCAAGATAGTGGGTTATTTGAAATTGCACAAGGACACGATAAAGCCTTTGGAATTGAATATAAAAAAGAAAATGAAGAAAAGATTTATAAATATATTCAAGATAAATTTACTAATGAAAAGATAGAATTACCGTCAATTCCAGTTGTAAAAAGTTATGATTTGGAAAAAGATAATTTGCCAAAATGTTTGTTTGGGTTTGCAGACCAATGGGAATGTATTTGGAATAATGATTTAATTAAACCAGTTTTTGCCATTGATTTTAAGTTGAATGTTTCTGATGTAGAGGTAATTGGAAAAGACAAAAAGACGCTACGGTTTAGTAAAGATGGGGTAACATTCATTAAGTTTAAAGAGAGTGAGAACTGGTTAGATGATATGTCAGAACGGCTTGTACTGGCTTCTACTATTTGCAACCTATCTATAAATTATTGGAATGGTCGGAAATATTATCAAGTCATTATTGAAGAATGGGAAATTAAGGAAATTCCACAAGAAGTAAAAAAAACTAAAGCGATTTCATGGAACGATGTATGGTAAAATGTATTGATTTTATATAAATTCTATGATATAATAGAGAATATGAAAGGAGAAATATATGGAAAAATTTAAAGACAAAACTTATGTTGTAGTTTGTAGTGATTTTGAAAAAGCTAGAAACGCCATGAGAAAAGAAATGTATAAGCATTATCAAAGAGATAGTGACGAGCCAAGTATTACCAGAGAGATTAAAAGTACAACGATTAATGGTAGTAAAATCAAAGAAACTTACAGAGGGAATTTAAGGTTAATGGAAAATGTTGATAAAAATTATCTTTTTGGATATATTTATTCCAGATTAAATCCTTTTGAAAGTATTAAAATTTCATGGCTGAATATTGGTGAATTTAAGAATCTGCCAAAAGTTAATTTTGGATTTTATGATGATGTTGTAAAAATTATTATTGTAGGTAATGACGGTTTATCGTTTTATCTTGATAATTTAAAGAAAAGTTTTGGTGCAGACGTAGAAATTGAAATTGTGATGTAAAAGGAGAGAATGTTATGATTAATGACGTAACTTATGAACTGATTAGAATTGTAAAGAAAATTGATTTAAACAATAGTCTGTTTGAGAGAACGGAAGAAAGCAACATTAGTAAAATTGTAAATAAGGATATTGAGAATGTTATTAAAGAAATGGTAGAAGCTGATAGCCAGTTCAGATTTAAGAAAAGCATTTTCGATAGACAATACAAAATGAGTGTTGATTATTCAAAATGTGGTGAAGTGGTTATTAAACCTAAAGAAGGGTTGGGGTTGGTAACTATTATGGAGATTGATGAATTTTTAGAGGTGCTGAGTTTTAGGATTTATAAAGGGATTGAGAAAGCAAAAGAAGAGCATGAAAATTGGAAGTTATGGAAAATGAATAAGGTGAAGTTAGAGAAATATATTTAAGTTGTACTAAAGGAGAATTAATATGATTGATACTTATACTACTTTGCATTGCCATTCAGAAATAAGTTCGGCTGTATTAAGATTTGCTGATGCTATATGTCATATTAAAGATAGTATGGAATGGTGTTATGAAAATAATCTTAGAGGTTATGCCATTACTGACCATCAAAGCTGTAGCGGATATGTCACTCTTGAACAGAGTTACAATGCTTTAAATGTCGAAAGACCATTTCAGCATATCTTTGGTAATGAATGTTATTTAATTTCACAAGACGAAGATAATTTAAGATTCTCAGAAAATCAACGTCCTTATTATTGGCATTATTTAGTAAATGTACTTGACCCAGAGGGTTTAAAGCAGATGTATGAATTATCTGCTAGAGCATGGCTACGGAGTTATACTTATAAAGGTTTACTCCGTAGACCTAATTTCTATTCAGATTTTGAAGAAGTAGTAGGAAATAACCCCGGACATTTAGTTGTTTCAACGGCTTGTGTTTCTGGATATTTACCACATTGTATCTTAACAGATGATGTGATAAATGGTGATAAATTTATTAAATGGAATCAGCAAGTATTTGGCAAAGATAATTTTTATCTTGAATGTCAGCCTTGTTATTCTGATAACGAAGAACAGATAAAAGTAAATAAAGCGTTATGGAAAATTCACGAAGAAAAAAATATTCCTATTATTGTTACTACTGACGCTCATTATCAAAGACCAGAAGATAGATTTATTCATACTACGTTTTTAAAAAGTAAAGACGGCGGTGATAGTAGAGAACCAGAAAAATTTTATAAAACTACTTATTTATTTACACCACAAGAATTAAGAGAAAGATTATACGATAGTGGTTTTAACGATAATCAGATTGATATAATGTTTCAGACCACTAATGAAATCGCAAATAAAGTACAACCTATTATCATTAAGAAAACTACCAGAGTACCAAGCTTACCTAGTTTACCAGATTTTGAGATTAAGCATAAATATAAAGAATATTACGAAAAATACGAATATATAAAATATTATGCTAATTCAGACGATATAAAAGAACGCCATTATTATTACGAAATAGAAAAAGGCTTGATTAAGTTATTTGATAAACACCCAGAATATGATTTAGAGAAATATTTGGCAAGAGCAAATATTGAAATGAAGCAAGTCTATGAATTAAGCGAAATATTCAAAGGTAGAATGTCTGATTATTTTACTGTTGTACAGAAAGTAATTGATTTAATTTGGACTGAGGGTGATAGTTATGTAGGGATTGGCAGAGGTAGCGCAGGAGCGTGGCTTACAAACTATTTACTTGGTGTTACTGGAATAGACCCTGTGCCAGATAACATAAAGGATTTCTATAGATGGTGGAGATTTTGTAGCACTTCTCGCTCCTCTTCGCTGATGGACATTGATATAGATATTCAAAGCTTTAAAAAAGAAAAAGTTATAAAAGCTATAAAGAATTACTTTGGCGAAAGAAGAGTTTGTCAATGTGTAACATGGGGAACATTATCTTCTAAGACAGCTTTTGAACGAGCAGGTAAAGGTTTAGGTATTCCAGAAGAGCAAATTTCTTACATTAAGGCACTCATACCTGTTAAGAGGGGGTTTATATATTCTATAGATGATTGTTTAAACGGCAACAAGAAAAAAGAAAGAGAAAAAGTTCCAGAATTTATAAAAGAAGTAAATAAATATCCAGAACTACTTAGAGTTGCGAAAGCTTTTGAGGGAATGATAGTTTCTTCGGGAACTCACGCAGGTGCTGTAAATATTCTTAAAGGTGATTTTACTGAAACTGGTTCATTAATGGTTTCTACAAACGGAAGTATAGTAAGTCAATATGATTTACACCAAGCAGAATACGCCGGTGATTTAAAATTTGATTTACTTTCTATTGATTGTCTTGAACTTTTAAGAGCGGAAATGGATAGTCTTTTAGAACATGGCTATATTAAATGGCAAGGTAATTTAAGAAATACTTATAACTATTATCTTGGATATGAACAATTAGATAAAACTAATAAATCAATGTGGAATGAATTACCTAAAATGTTAAAAGCTTTTCAGTTTGATAGTATGGCAGGTAATCAAGCTTTAAAAAAAATTAATCCACAAAATTTAACTGAATTAACATTAGCAAATGGTTTAATGAGATTGCAGACCGCTGAAACAGAACAGCCTATGGATAGATATGTTCGTTATAAAAATGATATTAATGAATGGTATAAGGATATGACTGCTTATGGTTTAAACAAAGAAGAGCAATCTATATTAAATGAATATTTATTTCCTTATTGTGGAATGTGTATTTCTCAAACTACAGTAATGTCTTTACTTATGGACAAAAGGATTTGTGGGTTTAATTTAAAAGAAGCTGACCTCGCCAGAAGAAGTATAGCCAAAAAATCAGCAGAAGCTTTAGCTAGGACAGAAACTAATTTATATGAAAAAGGTAAGGAAATTGGTAATAGAAAAGTATTTTTAGACTATATTTGGTTAGTACAAATTGCTATGTCTTGGAGCTATAGTTTTGATTTTTCTCATAGTTTTTCGTACAGTTCTGAGTGTTTACAAGAAATGAACCTTTATACAAAATATCCGAAAGTATTTTGGAATTGTGCTGTAGTAACAACACAAGCACAGTCAGAAGATGAAAGAGAACGTGCTTCTAAGACAAAAAACTATAGCAAAATTGCTCAATCCATTTACAAAGCGAAAGAAAATGATGTATTAGTTGATACACCAGATATTAATAAGTCCGAACTATCTTTTACTCCTTTAGTAGAGGAAGATAAAATTTTATTTGGACTTGGTGGTGTAACCAAAATCAATCGTGATGTTTATTCAGATATTTTATCTGGTAGACCATACAATTCATTCAAGGAATTTTATGATTATCATAAAACTCATAAATTTCCTACAAATAAAGTTGATGAAAGAGGTAATGTAATTTATCGTAATTCATCAGTGACACGTAGTATTATGATTGTGTTAATCAAGTCTGGTTGCTTCAATTATTATTCTACAGATAGGGTATCAATGGTTAAATGGTTGGTAACTTGGGAGTTTCCTGCTAAGACGGAACTTTCTACGTCTAATCTTCCTAAAGCCCTAGAATTGGGTTGTACTTTTTCACCTACTCTTGTAAAAGCATATAGATTTAGAAAGTATGTATTAAGTCCACAATTCTTTTATAAGAAGAATGATAATTTTAAATCCAAAAAAGATTATATACTAGAGCCTAAGTTTGCAAGACCTTACTTTGAAGAAAAATATATTGATAAACTTACAGAGGAAAAAGATTACTACTATGAAAATGATATGCTTATTGTAGTAGATAAATCTTTAGACAAAGTATTAAAACCAGAACTTGAAGCGTTATCAAAAGAAATGAATAACGAGAATATTATAAAGGAATTTAATAAAAAAAATTGGCAGAATGAATATCTCAATCTTGTTAAAACTGAAAATCAAGAAATGTGGTATTTTGATACTGTATCTTATTTTCCAGAAAAACATGTGCTATGGGGAATTGATAAAAATTTTTATAATATTCAAGATTATAAAGATTTACCGCAAGAACCACAGTTTATTGAAAAATCTGATAAGTCTGGTAAACGTACTTGGCGAATTTATGATTTGTCTAAAATAGCAGGGTGTGTTTTATCACGTCAAGATGATAAACATTATCTTAATGTTTTAACAACTGACGGAAAAGTTGTTATCGTTAGATTTAACGCAGGACAATATGCTTATTATAAACGTGATATTGCAGAAACAGATGAATACGAAGCGGACAAATCTTGGTTATCAAGAGGAAGTATATTGATTATCAGCGGCTACCGTAGAGGTGAGGACGAATTTGTAGCAAAAAAATATCGCAATTCCATTTACCGTCACAGTGTAATCAAAGTAATCAACATTAACCCAGATCGTAGCTTAGATTTACAGTTTGATCGCATTGATAAGCTAGACGAAGGAGATGATAACTAATGCCTAATCCAGTAGGTAGACCGCCAATCTATCCAAAAGAAAATTGCTCAGATTGTGACCATTGTATCTATGATAAAAACCATAAATTAGATACCTGTATATTCACATTTAATTTTTTTGAAGCAAGAAAAACTCCTAGATGTGAAAAATTTACTAATGAACATGGTAATCCGTATCGTAAGAAAAAGATTATTAAAACCACAAAGAAATTAAAAAAAATTAAAAGGAAAAGAGAGAATTAGTTCTCTCTTTTCTTTATTTCCTATTGACAAAATGCTTGAATTATGCTATAATTTCTCTAGGATTAAGATAGTATTATCAATTTTAAGTAAGGAGAAAATGTTATGGAAAACATTATTAAAAACATTAAATGTAAAATTGTTAGACAAATTTACGCTTCTAACAATTTCCGTACATTTGGTTGTATCTTAACAGACAACAAAGACGAAGATAAAATCACATTAAACAAATATGGCAACTTTACTATTTCTGGTGATTTACCTTTTCTCAATGAGGGAGAAGAATATACTTTAGACCTTAAAGAAACTATTCATCCCAGATTTGGTATTCAATATACGGTAGATAAAGTTGCTGATTATGAAATGATGAATGACTTAGACCATATGCCGGTAGAGCAGTCCAAAGAAATTCTTACAAAATTTACTACAGAAAAACAAGCTGATACATTACTTTCAGTTTATCCTAATTTCATTTCTATGATTATCAACGGTAAAGCTAATGAAATTGATTTGTCTAAATTGAAAAACATTAAAGAGTACCGTATGAATTGCTATATCAGAGAAATCAATACACGTTTCAAATATTACTATATACTAGCCAATAACAAGCAGTACAAGCTGACTATCAAGGATTGCCAAGAATTAGATAATCTTTATGGCACTGTAGAGCATGTAGATGAAAATATTCAGAAATACCCTTATAAAGTATTTATGGACAATCTACATAGGAGTTTTCCAACAGTGGATAAAATGCTTATGGAAATACGTCCAGAATTAAAAGAAACAAATGATAGGATTGAACATTTAGCATTACACATTCTTAATCTTAATGAAGAAGATAATAATACTTATATGGACGCAAATACAATGGCTATGTATTGTGCTGAAATTGACAAAGATTGTATCAAACATATCAAAGATATTTGTGTTAATAGTCCTCTTATCTGGTATGATGATGAAAGTAAACGTATTGCAAAAGCAGAAACATATATAGCAGAAAGTAATATTGCTAATTTTATTTTGGATAAGATTAAGAATAATAAAGAGTTGGATTTACCTTGGGAAAAGTATAAAAAGATTAAAGATGGCGAATTAACAGAAGAACAGAGTGAATTACTACATCAATTCTGTGAAAAGTCAATAGTAATGCTTACTGGTAGAGGTGGTTGTGTAGATTGTGAAACAGAGTTCTTTACTGGAACTGGTTGGAAAAAAATCAGTGAATACAACAAAGGTGATAAGGTTTTACAATATAATTGGAAAACAGGAATTACTGAATTAGTAACCCCTATTAATTATATTAAAGAACCTTGTAATGAAATGATACATTTTGAAACAAATCACGGGTTGGATTATACAGTTACACCAGACCATATTATGTTATTTGAAGATAAAAAAGGTGTAAGACATACGTTACCTATGTCAGTTATAAGAGATAAACACAATAGTTTATCAGATGGATTTATAGGAAAATTTATTACAAGTTTTAAACTTAACAAAGATAAAGGCATTGATTTAACAGATAACGAAATAAAAATTATGTGTGCTGTTATTTGTGATGGAACTTTTTATAAAAACATGGAAAATAATCAAAATGCTGATAGTTATATGCGTTGTAGGTTTCATATAAAAAAAGAAAGAAAGAAAGAAGCATTAAGGAACCTTTTTAAAGAAGCTAATATAAATTGGCGAGAGAAAGAATCCGTAGCAGAGGGTTATACAGATTTTTATATTAATGCTCCAAGAAGAGAAAAAGAATTTACAGAGTATTGGTATGGTTGTAGCCAACATCAATTACAAATTATCTGCGATAATATTTTACAATGGGACGGAACTTTACAAAAAACAGGATATAACAAAAAAAGTATTAATAAAATTTTTTGCACTAATAATAAAGTAACAGCAGAATTTATTCAATATGCTTTTACTTGTTGCGAATTTAAAGCTAGAATAAGTATAACAAACAGAAAAAATCAGACACATAAAAATTCAAATGGAAAAGAGTATATTAGAAAATCTATAGATTATAGAGTTATTATTTCTAATAGATATAAAGTAATTCTTAATGGAAAAAATACTTTAATGCAAACTGTTGTTCCAAAAGATAAAATGAAATATTGTTTTGAAGTTCCTACTGCAAGTTTTGTTGTAAGAAGAAACAATAAAATATCAACCTTAATGAACTGTGGGAAAACTTCAGCAATATTAGCACTTTTATCTATGTTAGATGATGTTGGAATTACTTACACACTTTTAGCACCTACAGGCAGAGCCGCACAGCGTTTATCAGAACAAACTAACAGACACGCTTCAACCATTCATAAACGTTGTCTTACTGGTGAAATTGATTCTGACGTAATTATCATAGATGAAGTTTCAATTTGTGGTTTAGACCATTTTTCAATGATTTTAAAGGCTTGTACTAATCCAAAAGCAAGAATTATTCTTATTGGTGACAATCATCAGCTACCGTCAATTTCTTTAGGTAATGTTTTAAATGATTTAATTAATAGTAAACTTATTCCGCAAGTTGAATTAACTAAAGTATTTCGTTACGGACAAGGCGGTTTATCAGCGGTAGCTTCTGATATTTACGATAAAAAACTTTACACAACACAACTTAACCCAGATAAACTTATCAATACTCTTGGTGCTAACAAAGACTACACTTTAATCAAAGCTAATGGTACACCAGAACAGATTGTAGATATTTATGTAGAGAAAATCAACAAAGGTATTAAGCCTATTGACATTGCTGTTATTACTCCATGGAACGTTAAAGAACTTGGCACTTACAACCTTAACAATATGATACAGTCGGCTATCAATCCGTCTAAAGCAAATGAACGTAGTGTTACAAGGCAGTACAGCAAAGTAACAATCACTTTTAGAAAAGGTGATATAGTGATGAACACTAAGAATAATTATTCCGTTCCTACTTATGAGGGCTATAAAGAAATGTTAGACGAGGGTAATAACGATACTACACTTATCACGAAAACGATTGCGGTATTTAACGGTGATATTGGAAAAGTGCTCGAAATCGACCAATTTAACAATATTATAATTCAGTTCAATGAAGATATGGTAGTATTTGATTATTCTTTGGCTCAGAATCTTGTGCTTGGATATTGTGGAACTATTCATAAATATCAAGGTTCGCAGTGTCCACATATCATCTTACTTACGGAAACTTGCCATGAAAAGAGTTATAATAACAATTTGCTTTATACTGGTGTTTCAAGAGCAAGTAAAGAAGTAACTCATATTGCTGATATTGGGCTTGTTAATCGTTGTATACCTATTGATGGAAACGAAAATAGACAAACACAGTTGAAAGACCTTTTACTTGACGGTTACAAGAAAATTTCAGAGGATTACAACTCAGTAACAGACAGTACAGACGTTTCTGATACGGAAGATGAAAAAGATTACGAAGATGAAGATGATAGCTTAGATTTAGATTTTGATGATTGGGATTAAATTGAAAGGAAGTGATAATATGTTTGAAAGGTCATATGCTATTACTATTAAAGATAAACAAGGTAAAATTTATTACCTTACAGAAGAAATGACTTCTAATATTTGGTCAAGAAAAGACGGAAGTAAAAAAAGTAGTAACGAATATAATTATTTCTTTAGAAAAAGAACAGAAGATGTATGTTTACACAATGTTAAACTTTTTTCAACAAAACAGATTGCTAAAGATTTTTGGAACGAAAAATTTGAAAACAATGAAAATGTTTGGAACCAGATTTACAGTTACTATGATACAAACACACTTGCTGTTTGTAAAATCGTCCTTGTTAGAAAGGTTGAAGAACTGTTATGAAATATTATATTAAAACATTCTGTGATATTTATGAAGATGAACAAAAACCCCTTACGCTAGTTTGGTGTAAGGGGGAATATTACGAAGTATATAGTGAAAGTGATAACTATATATACTGTGATAACGAATATTTAAGAAAACTTAATCAAGATAATTTACCTTTAAACAATTATATAGCCAAAGCGTGGATAAATATTAAAGGTATTAAAAAGGTCAAAGGCAGATTACCGTTGAATTTTATTAAACTTTCAGAGGAAGAAGTCAATGAAGAAAAGGAGAAAAATAATGCTAGAAAAGATTAAAAGTTGGATAATCAAAATATGGAATAACCATAAAGATAATTTAGAACCAGAGGAATATAAATTATCACATGATAAATTTGCAAAACTTATACTTACTGATATACTTGCAATGATACCACCACTTATACTGTCGGAATATAATACTATTTCAGTTCAATTTATTAATTTTAAAGAAAACAAATTTATGATTGTATCTTTTTGTAATGTCTATACTAATGATTATAATTCTGAAATTCAAAAAGAACGTGGCAATAAAGAAGAATATAAATGGAACTTAGATATTGTAATTGATAAAAATAATTTCGGCAATAGTTGTCAACAGTTAATTGCTTTTAGAGATATTCTAAAAAGTCTTACTAAAGAAGAACCACATTATTCACAAAATGAAATAAACAAATTAATGAGAAAAGCTAGGGAATTAGATAAAGAGAATATTAAAAAAGATGTAGATAACTCTTGACAATTCAACATATAGTATGTTATAATAAAAACGTGCCTAAATCTAGTGGTTTTATTTAAAATCCGATTAGGCACGTTTTAGTTTTGTGGTAACACTTAGTACAAGCGTTCCAGATTCACAGATGATAAAGTTATCATGTAAGTAGATTAAATAGATGTTAGCATGGTTATAATGCTTGATAACCTATTACAAAATAGAAAGTGAGGAAAAAATAATGAAAGTAACTTTGTACACAACTCATTGTCCTAGATGCGTGGTTTTAGAAAAGAAACTAAATGCAAAAAACATTGATTATGTAGAAAACACAGATGTAGATTTAATGATTGACAAAGGTATAATGGCTGTGCCAGTTCTTGAAGTAGATGAAAAACGATTAAACTTTAAAGAAGCTAATGAATGGCTTAATAATTATAGTAAATAAAAAAGAGGTAAAAAAGAATGAATATTAATATCAAACTTAATAAGAATTTTACAACTCAATATAATAAACTTCAAGAGGAATTTGGTACAGATATAGCCAAAATTAACGGATTTGACGATAATCAACTTAGTTATACAGATTTTATTGATAATTTTATTGACCAATCTACAGTAGCAGATGCAAGTATTGACGGAAATAGTAATGTATCTCATAAAGATATTGTTACTCTTGAAAAAGAAATGCCAAAACCCCATGAAAAATTACTTGCTTTTAATAAGATTTATTATGAATTACAAAAAAAATATGGATTTCAAACAGCTAATGAATGGTTACGTGCTGAATGGATTGGACAGTTATATATGCACGATGCTAATACAACTACGTTCAAACACTATTGTTTCGCTTACGATTTAAAGGATTTAGCTGAAAAAGGTCTATATTTTATTGAGGGAAGAAACGCAAAACCTGCAAAACACTTAATCACTTTCGTAGACTTTGTAAAAGAATTTATTAGTTATGCTTGCAATCGTAGTTCTGGTGCAGTTGGTTTACCTAATTTAATTCCTTATATGTTTTATTTTTGGAAAAAAGATGTAGATAACAATTATATCCTTCGAGATAAAGAATATTATGCAAAACAAGCGTTCCAAAGATTTATCTATGCTGTAAATCAACCTTATCTACGTGACGGCTCTCAATCAGCTTTTACTAATACCTCTGTATTTGACAGACCTTATTTTGAAGCATTGTTTGGTGGTTCTGAATTTCCAGATGGAACTTTTATGATAGATTATGAAGAAGAAATTATTGAGTTCCAAAAATGGTATATGGAAACAATGGCAGAAATCAGACATGATAATATGTTCACATTTCCTGTATCTACAATCAGCTTACTTAGACAAAACGGTGAATTTGTAGATAAAGAATTTGCTGAATGGGGTATTAAACATAATATGGAATGGTCTGACAGTAATTTATTTGTTGATACTTCTGTAAATTCTTTAAGTAATTGTTGTAGATTAAAGAGTAATATCAAAGAGTTAGGTTATTTTAATAGTGTGGGAGGCACAGCTTTAAAAGTGGGTTCAGTTAAAGTTTCTACTGTAAATCTTGCTAGAATTGCTCTTGATACAAATACAGAATATAAATATTTAAAAGAATTAGAAAAAAGAGTAATTATCAATTTAAAAGCATTAGATTGCGTAAGACATATTATTAAAAGAAATGTAGAAAAAGGTTTATTACCTAATTTTAGTCATGGGTTAGTTGACTTCCCCCATCTTTATAATACTATTGGATTCATTGGAATTTATGAAACAATGAAAAAGTTTGGTTATACTAAGTTAGATGAATTTGGAAATACTTATTATACACATCAAGCATCTGAATTTGGCAAAAAGATTTTTGAAGTTATGAGAAAAACTGCTGATAATTTCATTAAACAATATAACTGTGATTACCAGATTAACACAGAACAAATTCCCGGAGAATCAGCGGCGGCTAAACTTATGAAGAAAGATAAATTTTTCTATCCAGAAGCTAATATTTATGACTTACCTCTTTATGGTAATCAATTTATTCCTTTAGGTATTAAAACTACTGGGCAAGAACGTGTAAGAATTGCATCTGAATTTGATGGATATTGTTCTGGTGGTTCTATTCTTCATTACAATATTGATGCACCATTTGATTCTTTTGATAAAGCATGGAAAATGGTTAATTATATTGCCGACCAAGGCGTTACTTACTTTGCTTTCAATACAAAAATTCAAGCATGTAAGCATAATCATGCCTTTTACGGAAAAATTTGTCCTGTTTGTGGCGAACCAGTAGATACAGAATTTACCCGTATTGTTGGATTTTATACGCCAGTTAAAACATATTCACAAGAACGTAAAGCAGAATTTAAAATGAGAAAATGGGAAAACAATAAGAACTTAGGAGATTAATAATGAAAATCAAAGGTCTTATTTCAGAAGATTTTGTAAATTATAAAAAATCTGCTATGACTATTATGTTTCCGTACTGCACTTTTAAATGCGGTACGGACTATTGCCAAAACAGTTCTTTAGCACATGAACCTAATATTGAAATTTCTATAGAAGATTTAATACAAAAATATATTAACAATCCAATTACAGAATCAATAATAATGCAGGGACTTGAACCTTTTGATTCTTGGCAAGAAATGTATGAATTTATTTCTAAATTAAGATTGTATTGTGATGATGATATTGTAATCTATACTGGGTATAATAAAAATGAGATTTTAGATAAAATTAATATTTTAACAAATTTTAAAAATATTATAATTAAGTTTGGTAGATATATTCCTAATCAAAAATCACATTATGACCCTATATTGGAAATTAATTTAGCAAGTGATAACCAATACGCAGAAAGGATATGCTAACATGATTAAGTTAAATGAAGATAAAGAAATTGTAGATTTTATTAGAAAAAAACTTAAAGAAAATAAAGACAAATATGGTGAACAATTTTGTCCTTGTGTAATACCAACAAAATACGAATCTGAAAACAAGGAAGATTATATTTGTATGTGCAAAGAGTTTCGTGAACAAACCGAAGGTGAATGTCATTGTGGTCTTTATGTTAAGACAAAGTAACAAACCCTATCAACTCACACCTTAACACTTTATCAACCAGAGTAGTCAAACGCCTGTTACCATGGTTATACTGGTTAGTAGCCATATCAGAATAAAGTTTAAATTCACAATTTCAACAATTATATAAAACAAACCCTCCGACTTATTGCCGGAGGGTTATTTATTACTTTGTAATCGGTAATTTTAATTCCTTTTGTTTTTCTTTAATTCTTAAAGGAATATATAATTTATTATATTGTTTTTTACATAAATCACAATTTCCAAAACTATGACCCCAACACCAATTACAATATTTCTCAAATTGATTTTTAAGAGATTGTGAATTTTCTATATTAACGTATCCCTGCAATATTATTTCAGTATAAAAACTCAATTACGCACCTCATTTAATCAATCATCAAGTTCCCAACCGTCATAAGAACAATTCTTATCCTTGTGTTCTTCACAATACTTCTTAACGTTTTCTTTATTTCTAAACACTTTTTCAATTACTTGCATTGCTTCTCCTGCAATATTTTCAGTACCATAAACCACATAGATTTCTTTCTCTAAAATATCCATATTATTTATTACCTGCTTTCTTTTTTTATTTTTATTATACTGTTTTTTTCTAAATTTTCAATCAGAATACTAAACACACTAATTATATCAAGTCCCATAACCAAACTCCTTATACTCTTTGTTACTAATCTCTATCATGTATTAAAATTATATTCTTCTTTAGGTAAAAAACATTTAATACTTTTTCTATCTACTATACTAATATTTTTGTTTTCTTTATTATAAACAACAATATTCTTTTCGTTTATATCTATTATAATTCCATAAATATTAATATTTACAAAATTATTATTGATTACATTACCGTCAAAAATACAAACATATTCTTCATCACTCTTAATTGGATATTTTGAGCAATCATTTACATACACTATATTATCCTCGTTTTTGTTTGTAATTTTAACATTTTTTGGTAACATACTATCTTTCTCCTTCTCTTCTATATTATCTTCAACTTCCCAAATTCTATTAGGACTTTTACCAGTATACACTCCATTAAAAGTATAATAATCTGGTGTCGCTCCTCCATTTTCTGCCACGAAACACACACAAGTCTTATAACATTTGCGAGTAATATTACATTTACCGTTTGGTACTTTACTACAATACTCACACAATTCTTTTTCTGTAATTTCCATTTTATTTTCTCCTTTTTTATTTCCTGTCATCAACTCTACATTTATAGGTTTAGTTTTTTCAACTTTCATTTTATTTCTCCTTTAATATAATTTTATGAATATTGTTACATTCAGTTCTTTAAAAACTATTTTTATTATCTCCTTTTCTGTTATTTAACAAACAATCTACGATTCATATTAGGATATTTCATTTTTACAATAGCACCACTTTTCTTAGCACTTTCACTAAAAATTTTATGGCACTTATCGCATACCGTACTTTTACTATCTTTATCTAAAGGTGTACCACAAGTATAGCACAAATGATTTTCTAATCTATATTGTCTATTTTTAGTTGAGTCTTTTAATTCGGCGTTCTTTAAATTATGTCTTTCCCTATCTTTAGCAAGGCAAATGCCACAACGTACTCTATTGTTCATAGCTTTTCTTTTACCACATTCTGCACATAAACCTTTTTCTTTTCTTTCTAATTTAACCTTTCTCTTTTGCTCTAAATCTTTGTCACGATATTTTAACTTAAACTCTTTATATTCTTCCTCCGACATTGATTCTTTTCTTTTTTGTCTATATTCATATGCTTTTGCTTTACATAATAAACACATTCGTTCATCACCATAGGTACGTTCTTTAAAACAGCATGTACATAAATGATGTTCTAAAGCAAATTTTCTACTATCTTTACCCCATCGTCTACAATATTGAAGTCTTTTTTCTTTATCTTTATACATTTTATTCTCCTTTGGTATTAAGCACCCCCATATAGATTTCTATTATCTACTTTTCTATATTCCCAACCAGAATCAACATTATATATTAACTTAGCTAAACAACATTTATACTGTGGCTTTAATATATCGTAAGAAATATCATTGCACCAATCTAAACTTAACTCTTTCATTTTACTATAATTTTTTGTACCAGTTTTCATATACTCACCACCTTTCTTATATAGAAATTATACAACACTTCCTATATAAAATCAATAGAAATTTCATTTTAAATAGTCTGAATATTTAACATTTTTTATACGAAAGTCTAACACATAAGTTTATAAAATCCATTGACTTTTACTATAAAAAGTATTATGATTAACGTACAAAACAATACAAAATATATCAAAGGAGATTAATTATGAATGAAAAATCAGTAAGATTAAAACCAAAATTTAAAGTGGGTGATATTGTTGCAATTAAATTATTACCAGACATTTACACAAAATTAAAAGAATGTGGAATTGTAAGCACTGATACTTTTTATAATTCATTGCTATTAGATACTGGTGTAGTTATCGAAACTAACGCAAATAATATTTTACCTTATCTTATTTGGTTTAAAAATACAGAAAAGAAATTTTATTTACCAGAAGAATTACTTGAACCAATTACCACTTCTAATGAAGTATCTAATAATAAAAAAATCAAAATCAAATACCATGAACCTATCACACCACTTGAAAATATCAACGGTGCAAATTCAGATTGGATTGATTTAAGATGTGCTGAACCTAATGGAATTGACTTGAAAACTGGTGAATTTAAACTTATTTCTCTTGGTGTAAGTATGAAACTTCCAGACGGTTATGAAGCACATATCGCACCAAGAAGTAGTACATTTAAGAACTGGGGAATCCTTGAAGTTAATTCAGTTGGTGTGGTGGATTCGTCCTTCTGTAGCAATGAGGACATATGGAAGTTCCCTGCTTACGCAACAAGAGATACACATATCGACTTTAATGACCGCATTTGCCAGTTCCGTATTGTAAAGAAACAACCTATTATTATTTTTGAAAAAGTAGACCATTTAGACGGAAAATCAAGAGGTGGTTTCGGTAGTAGTGGTGTTAAATAAAAAATTCTATAAAAAAGGAGAAAAAACATTATGACACTTTTAGAAGCAATCAAAGAAGCAGAAAAGAAACAGAAAAGTTTAGATGCTTGTGGTAAAGTTTATATTCGTAGAAAAAGTTGGGAAAATTTAATTGACCCAGTTAGCTTTAGATGGCTTTATGGTGAGCCGCTTTTTAAAAAAGCTGATATTAGTTATACTCCTAGTAAAGAAAGTTTATTAAGCAATGACTGGGAATTATTTACACGTTATTATTATTCAGAAACAAAAGAAAAAGAGCCTAAACCAGAAACTACAACTATTTCAAAAGAAAACATTACAAATTCTATTGAGCAGATTATGCTTGTTAAAGGACTCCTCAAAGAAACACTTAAAAACGCAGATTTGATTGTAAAAGTCTTTCAAACTCGATATGGCATTAATTTTAATAACTTTGTGAAAAAACCAGAACTTATTACAGATAACGAAACAAGATTTTTATACTTGTTCACTAAACTTACAATGGAATGTATTGAGAATGTAGGGGGTTGTTTAAATAAAGTTATTGCAGAACTCGGTAATCCAGAAGTAGACGAAAAACCGAATAGATACGAATAAGTAAAGAGGGGCTAACACCCCTCTTTTATTTTGTTAATCAAGTTATCGTTTTTAATGTCGTAATCTTCCTAACTCTTTGTTACTAACTGATACCATGTAATTTAATTATGACATTCCGTATAATAAAAAAAGGGCTGTTTAAGCCCTCTTAATAATTTAACAAAATTTAAAAATTAGTACAAGTAAAACAATCATTATTAATATAATTCCTATTATAGATAACAAAGCCTGTGGTTCATTTAAACCAAGGTCTACTATAAAAGCAATAAATATTACAATTAAGAAAAATATAAGTATCACTGCCACTGCTAAGAGCATTAAACCAACGATTGATAACATACTCAAAAGTTATTTCTCCTTTAAACCTTTATTTATTGAACCTCACACCACTAAAGTAACGAGTGTTCTCGCCTTATTTAATAAAAACAGCTATAAGCATTGTCACCGTAGCAAATACTGATAAATAAGTAACAGCCTTTGCAAGTATAACAGCATAGTCATAATTACGTTTAGAAGAACTAATCATAAATATAATTACAAGTAAAATAAATGCAAATATTAAACTTAAAATAGAAATTGCCGATAAAATAGAAGCTGTACTCATATTTTTATTTTCCTTTCGCTTTTTATCTTAATCTTCTTTATTAGTAAGTCCACTAAATTTAAGACTTCCATCATCACTTGCGCTAAATTTAATATTAACGTCTGATACCATAGCACCGTTTTCATCAAGATAATACCAACTACCATTATCTTCTAACAGTCCTTTTCTCATAGCACCAGTATCATCTAAATAATACCATTTATCATGGTACTTATACCAAGTATTAGTTAAACATGCCCCTGCACCATCAAAATAATACCAATTATCTTTATATTCAAGCCACTGATTAGAAATCATACCACCATCACCAGACAAATAGTACCACTTTCCATCTTCATAAAACCACTGACTTGTGATTAATTTCCCCTCACCGTCCATAACATACCAACGGTTATTATCATTAACCCATGAGTTCACTACAATAATTCCATTTCTATAATATCTCCATGAGCCGTTTACCTTAAAGAAACCGTTTTTATATTCAGTAACGGTATTATCATATATAATATCTTTAATCTTAAATGCTTTTTTCCATGGTGTCGAATTTAAGTTACTCTGGATAACCCCGTAATTGATACCTTTTGCTTCGATTACATGGTTACGGTCAAGTACAATGCCGATATGACCTTGTTTCCACACTGCGTAACCCAGTTTATCATCTGTTAATTTAGACGGTGGGATTTTGCTGTTACCAGTCTGTTCAAACTGTCCAGAACCACGAATGATACCAGTATACCATGAAATTAGTCCAGAACAGTCAACAGCTTCTTCACCTACCCATTGTAAAGCCTTATTAATATAAGCTTGTGTGTAAATATTTGGATATTGCCTAGCCCATGAATAAATCTTAGTCTTAGTAAGAATCTCACCTTTAGCACCATAAACATAATGAACGCCTATTTTACTTTTGGCAAATTCCACTAAACCTTTTGCTGTTTTATTAGCCATTATTCTACTTTCCTTTCATATAATTTTAGAAAGCTATATGCTTCTACTTACGATAATAGCACATAGCTTTCTAAAAGTCAATAGATACACTTATATTTTTACTGATTTTTTATCCACACAAGTCTTACTTTACAGTTACAAGTCTTATCGTCACCTTGGGATTTAAGATAAATCAAAGCATTGTAAGTACCATCTGGTGTAATATCCAAAGAGCAATGACCTACAAATGGGTTAGTATCATCAATAACCAAAGTAGCAGATATTGGAGTATAACCACTTTGCATTGCTAAATCGTAACTATACCATTGTTCCTCGCCACTTGCGATTGTCAATTCATAAGCAACATCTGTATATTTAATAATAGAATTTACAGTATTTGCAACTTGATTTTCGTCAAAAGTCATTTTCCAAGCGTTCAAACTTTCAACGTCATGTTGGCATCTTTCAAAAGAATCCGCTAATGTTTTAAACTGGTTATAATTTACTGCGTCATTTTTCTGTTGTCCTGCCCTAATACCTCTTAAAATTACATCTTGGTTTGTATCACCAGTATGAACACCAGTAATAACCTTTACATATTCTGGAATTTCTGTATCAGTATTAATAGAAGCTTGTGAAGTTTCTCTGATAAAATACGTGTTATTTGCACTATCATTAATTCCACCATAAATCTCTACAGCAGAAGTATTGATTAATTTATACTGTTTCATATCTAAATCTTTAGTAGGAATAAAATCAGTGGGTAAATGAGTTTCAAAATATTTTTTATTAACAGCGTCAGTATCTTGAACAGGGGTATCTACACCTCTAACAATAACTGGATTGCCGTTTTTATCTGTTAAATCCAATATACCACTTGCTTCATCACCGTTTACAGTAAGATTAATACACATATTGGCGTTATCAGCTTTTTGAATAGTGACTTGATTTTCTGTAACAGAATTTACAATATCATCAACATATTTCTTATTAACAGCCATATTATCACCAGTAGGTTCAGCAATACCATCAATTTGAACTGGTACAAGTGTTCCATCTTGAACACCTTTAGGATAAGTACCAACCAGTAAATGATATTCCTCACCAGTCATAGCAGAAGTTATAAAAGGAACTAATCTACCGTCTGTTAATTATACTGGGTCAGCAAAATAAAATCTGTCCCCACTATCCATTACCATGGAATTTTTAAACACATAAGCCAAATCATTTTGACCTAAAACAAATTCTTCTTGACCACTGTCCAAAACTGGACTATGCTCAATCCCATATTCTTTTATATTATCAGCATATTTCTTATTTACAGTATCATTATCGTTTGTTGGTGTATCAATTCCCCTAAGTTCAGTAAATTTCTTTGTCTTAGGATTAGATAATTCAACAGTAGTTCCGTTATCAATTTCACTTGTAATTTCGTGAGGAATGATACCAACATATCCAGTTTCACCTAATGTCAATTCACTTGCGTTTTCAACTTGATAACCAGACATATTTATAGCACCTTGCATAGTACCACCAGATAAAGGCAAGTAATCACCAGTAGCAGTCGTTCCACCACCCGTTGTAACAGAAGTAACAGAACTAATTTTTTGCCATATGGAATTTTCTTTATCCCAACGGTATTCTTGCATATTATGGTCTATTTCATAAAACACACTGCCATTAGGGATTGTATCATCAGTAGGTTTAATGTCTGTGGAAATACCATAAAATTCAGTATAGGAAAGTCCGTTAGCACCACCAACTTTATTTACTGTTCTCATTATAAATCTCCTTTCAAAAAACAGAATTAATATATGTAGGCATGAAAAAAGAGAGGGCTAATAGTCCTCTCTCTAAAGTAAAATTTCTTCATCAATTTCCTCTTTATCCAAAATCCTTATCCGAAGAACTAGACACATGAGTTACTGTAGCCACATTTAACTAACTGTTTCGGCATCCTCGGTAGGCTCGTTTGTTTTGCTGTCTTTTGCATCCAGCGCATCATAATACGCCTGTGCCAGGGCTTCAACCTCGGCAATGTCGTATTCAGTCAGCAATCCACTGTCCAGATGACTGTAAGCTTTGTCCATCCAGTAGGCTACATCTCTGCCTGCTCCAATCTCATGCTTGATGCTACGTAAGGTTAAGTCATGTCTTGCTTTGCTTTTTACTGCCATAATTTACCTCCTTAATTTGTCATAGATGCGATTGTATCTGTCAGCTGCTTGATTACAATGTTTACATCTCGTTGATAATCCAGCTTAATGCCAGCACCATCGCTTACTTGCACCACGGTGTCAGGTGCATAAGCGGTGAGGGCTTTATATGCAGCTATCTCATCAGAGGTGAGTGGTGTTTCGATGGGGGAGGAGAGAATTGCATTTTGCTCGGCCAACGTTTTTGTGCTGTCGAAAGCCGTTTTATCAACCCTCTGCACCTTCACCCCTCTCTCCAAGTCCACCTCGTCACACACCCACTGCTGTCCCTGCGGGTCAGTGTAGTTGCCGCCAGAGGTGACAGGGATGCCGGGTAAGCCGTTGGGGGTGGGCAGGGTAAGGAACTGTTCACGGTATGGGGAGTAAGAGGTGATTCTGCTTTTCGTTAAAGTAACTTGCACTGTGGTGTTCGTTATTACCCCTTTATCCACCTCCAATAAAATAGAATATGAGTTATTAGTAGTAACATTTATTACTTTGTTTTGAACATCAGAAGTAAAATTTCCGACAAAGAAGAAATTAAGTTTAACAGAATTGCTTATTCCTTTAGTTGATAGATAGTATACACCACGTGGCAAACGTGACGTACGGTCATCGTGTAAATGATATGATGAGTAATTGCTTGCAGTGCCCGTAACTCGGACTCCGGTTTCATCAGCTGCATAAGTTATACCAGACAGAATTTTCTGAGAGCCGGGTTTAGTGCCCTCTAGCATGTTTATTCCCGTCACCTTCACCGTCACACTCCCACCGTCACCTGCACTCACGATAGGCACAGGATTATCAGGGCTGGGTGTTCCGTCCTGCGTACTCTTTCCGTATACATTCAGGCCGCACAGTGGGGCAGCAAAAGCGTCATTACAGCTTACCGGGTTGCCTGTCTCGCTTCCAACAAGCACATTCTGGCGCTTCTGCAACGCAGTAGTATCTTCATTTAGCTGATTAGTCTTATCATCTAATTCTGTCTTAATATCATCAGCATATTTCTTAGTTACAACGTCAGTATCGTTTACAGGAGTGCTAACGCCAGTAATAGTGCTTTTGCCATTAAATTTGACAACGCCTGTAACTGGATTGTCCTCTGTGGTTCCTGTCAAAGGTATATAATTATTACCCAGATAACGTAAATTAACCACATCGGTATCGGACAATGGGTCAGCAACGCCTGTAATTACATATTGTTTACTGGTATCATCAGAGTCAGAAAACTCTATAGCTTCATAAGAAAATGGCTCTCCTGTTTCTGGATTTGTTGTTTCAAGATGTACTAAATTTAATTCTACAGTATATTCACCAGTTTCATCTTTTAAAGTAATAGACTTAGCGTTAAGTAATGAATTGCCATTCATGTTAATGTCACCAGTCATAATACCACCTGATAACGGTAAATATTCATCACTTGGAGCAGTACCACCTCTAGTTATTGGATACCAAATTTTGTTTTCTTTATCCCAACGGTATTCTTGCATATTATGGTCTATTTCATAAAACACACTGCCATTAGGGATTGTATCATCAGTAGGTTTAATGTCTGTGGAAATACCATAAAATTCAGTATAGGAAAGTCCGTTAGCACCACCAACTTTATTTACTGTTCTCATTATAAATCTCCTTTCAAAAAACAGAATTAATATATGTAGGCATGAAAAAAGAGAGGGCTAATAGTCCTCTCTCTAAAGTAAAATTTCTTCATCAATTTCCTCTTTATCCAAAATCCTTATCCGAAGAACTAGACACATGAGTTACTGTAGCCACATTTAACTAACTGTTTCGGCATCCTCGGTAGGCTCGTTTGTTTTGCTGTCTTTTGCATCCAGCGCATCATAATACGCCTGTGCCAGGGCTTCAACCTCGGCAATGTCGTATTCAGTCAGCAATCCACTGTCCAGATGACTGTAAGCTTTGTCCATCCAGTAGGCTACATCTCTGCCTGCTCCAATCTCATGCTTGATGCTACGTAAGGTTAAGTCATGTCTTGCTTTGCTTTTTACTGCCATAATTTACCTCCTTAATTTGTCATAGATGCGATTGTATCTGTCAGCTGCTTGATTACAATGTTTACATCTCGTTGATAATCCAGCTTAATGCCAGCACCATCGCTTACTTGCACCACGGTGTCAGGTGCATAAGCGGTGAGGGCTTTATATGCAGCTATCTCATCAGAGGTGAGTGGTGTTTCGATGGGGGAGGAGAGAATTGCATTTTGCTCGGCCAACGTTTTTGTGCTGTCGAAAGCCGTTTTATCAACCCTCTGCACCTTCACCCCTCTCTCCAAGTCCACCTCGTCACACACCCACTGCTGTCCCTGCGGGTCAGTGTAGTTGCCGCCAGAGGTGACAGGGATGCCGGGTAAGCCGTTGGGGGTGGGCAGGGTAAGGAACTGTTCACGGTATGGGGAGTAAGAGGTGATTCTGCTTTTCGTTAAAGTAACTTGCACTGTGGTGTTCGTTATTACCCCTTTATCCACCTCCAATAAAATAGAATATGAGTTATTAGTAGTAACATTTATTACTTTGTTTTGAACATCAGAAGTAAAATTTCCGACAAAGAAGAAATTAAGTTTAACAGAATTGCTTATTCCTTTAGTTGATAGATAGTATACACCACGTGGCAAACGTGACGTACGGTCATCGTGTAAATGATATGATGAGTAATTGCTTGCAGTGCCCGTAACTCGGACTCCGGTTTCATCAGCTGCATAAGTTATACCAGACAGAATTTTCTGAGAGCCGGGTTTAGTGCCCTCTAGCATGTTTATTCCCGTCACCTTCACCGTCACACTCCCACCGTCACCTGCACTCACGATAGGCACAGGATTATCAGGGCTGGGTGTTCCGTCCTGCGTACTCTTTCCGTATACATTCAGGCCGCACAGTGGGGCAGCAAAAGCGTCATTACAGCTTACCGGGTTGCCTGTCTCGCTTCCAACAAGCACATTCTGGCGCTTCTGCAACGCAGTAGTATCTTCATTTAGCTGATTAGTCTTATCATCTAATTCTGTCTTAATATCATCAGCATATTTCTTAGTTACAACGTCAGTATCGTTTACAGGAGTGCTAACGCCAGTAATAGTGCTTTTGCCATTAAATTTGACAACGCCTGTAACTGGATTGTCCTCTGTGGTTCCTGTCAAAGGTATATAATTATTACCCAGATAACGTAAATTAACCACATCGGTATCGGACAATGGGTCAGCAACGCCTGTAATTACATATTGTTTACTGGTATCATCAGAGTCAGAAAACTCTATAGCTTCATAAGAAAATGGCTCTCCTGTTTCTGGATTTGTTGTTTCAAGATGTACTAAATTTAATTCTACAGTATATTCACCAGTTTCATCTTTTAAAGTAATAGACTTAGCGTTAAGTAATGAATTGCCATTCATGTTAATGTCACCAGTCATAATACCACCTGATAACGGTAAATATTCATCACTTGGAGCAGTACCACCTCTAGTTATTGGATACCAAATTTTGTTTTCTTTATCCCAACGGTATTCTTGCATATTATGGTCTATTTCATAAAAAGCACTACCGTTAGGAACATCTTCTGTTGGTTTTACATCTGTGGTATTGCCGTAAAATTCCGTAAAAATTGTGCCATTAGCACCACCAACTTTATTTACTGTTCTCATTTACGAACCCCTTTCTAATTTATGACAACAAAAAGAGAGGAACTATTATTAATTCCTCTCCATTGTAATATATTTATTTAATTATCAATCCTTAACAAGTCTTTGGGTCTGAGGTCTTACACGTTCATCTGTTTTACCAGTTGCAGGGCCAGTTGTTACATAGGTTATATCCTGTGCGCCCTTTGGTCTTTTAGTCTGTGCTAAATCATTTGCCATCTGTTCCTTGGTTCTATGGTCTGCATGCTTTCCAGTTGCTACTGCCATAATAATTACCTCCTTTAAGGTTAATATACAGAAATACATAATTTTTAAAATAGTTTTAGAACAATTTTTATAGCACTTTATTTTTCATTTAAAACAGTAAGTCTGTAAACTTTCTATATGAATTGTTCTTTATTTATAATACTACTTGTCACCTTATTTGTCAAGCGAATTTTAATCACTTTATGATAATTTTATCCATTTACTTGTAGTTGGAATTTCATCTTCAACACTTGTCAACATAATTCCATTATCATCATTCTCAAATGAATTAGTAACAGCCGTTTCCTCACCAATTTCCTCTTTATCCTTAGAATTGGACACATGAGTTACTACAGCCTTGTATAACTCACCGTACTCGTTAGTAACCCTATCTCCCTCTTTATATTCAACGCCCTCAGTCCATACTGGATAGAGTTCTGGAACTTCTACGGCTTGTTCGTCTGTGAAATTTTGTGCTGATAATTTAGCTGTTTTATAAAGGGTCTTATTAATTTGTTGTAAAGTCGCAACTTGCTGTTCTTGTGTTGGAACGTAAGCAATTTCATTATCTTCTAAGTCATAAAACTTGCCGTTTTTATATTTGCAACCTATAAAACAAGGGTATTGTAAACAGTCTACTGCGATAGTTTCATTGCCGTAAGTACCTCTTGCAATCTGATTAGCAAGTTCATAATTGTCGCATACAATAATATTCTGTACAGTTTCCTCATGTACAATAGCAAAAACTTGATGTACAATCATATCATTTCTATCCTTTCATTCTATATTAATAAGCGAAAATACTATTCACTGTTAAAGTGCCAGTTTGTTGGGCTTGTGGATTAGTGGTATAAAAAGTTGTACCAGTTAATACTTGATTTACATTGGCGTTACCAGTTAATTCAAGAGTTCCAGTTTGTTCATCATCAGAACCTAAACCAAGAAAGATATAACCTTTCATAACTTCTGATTTGGTTGCAGTCAATTCAGAAGTATCAACGCCACCAGATATAAAATTATTAATTATAGCCATATGATACTCCTTTCTTTATTTGAAACGGATAAGGATAATTCCAGAACCACCAGTACCACCGTCCCTACCACTATAAGCATAGCCACCACCGCCACCACCTGCTCCACCACCAGTATTAGCAGAACCATTGCCGCCCGCACTAGCGAGAATGTAATCTGATTCACTAGAAGAACCTCCACTTCTATAGGTACCATTACCACCATGACCGCCACCTATAGAACCACCAGAGCCACCCCAGTTACCCGGTGTTAAAGCACCTAATCCTTGTCCACCAGAACCACCACCGCCAGAATAAACAGTACCAGAACTTTCACCAAATGGGCGAGTTGTTGTTCCTTGACCTAATCCTTGACTATTTGTGACACCAGGACTATTACCACCATTGCCACCATTACTACCGCCATTATTTCCATAAGTATATCCATACGTTGAACCACCTACTCCACCGCCACTACCGCCACAACTAACACGATAATATGGTGAAGTAGTTTCACCGTCACCGCCATATCCACCAGAAGCAGTACATAATGTAGTTCCGCTTCTTGTTACAGAAGTAGTGCCACCAGTACCCCCATTAGCGCCGCCACCGCCACCAATAGAGCATACTAAAGTTTGTCCAGAAGATACACTAACATTAGAAGCAGTTTTAGTGTAGCCACCACCGCCACCACCGCCACCATAAGTTGAATTTCTATCTCGACTTTCTCCATGCCCGCCACCGCCACCACCACCAACACAAAATATATCAACTTGACTATATCCACTTGGTACAGTTACATTTATACTACTTGTAATCGTCTGTGTATATGTACTACCACTTACAATATTACCTTGTATTGGTGTTCCTATCAATTCCCCATTACTTGTCACACAATAACTATACACACTTATGTAATACCTAGTTCCAAGATTAGGAAACCCCAAAGTAACACTACTTCTACCACCACTTGTAGTATTATTTCCAGTACCTTTATAAATCTGAGTACCACCAGTCCCAGGATTTCCACTTGTGCTATATTTAACATATACACCACTATAAGGTCTACCAGTAGTTTGTATAGGGTTAGACCAAGTAACAGTAATATTTCTACCACTAGAAACAGCTAAGTTTAAATTACTTACATTACCAACTTCCATTGTGCCAGTAACCTTAATTTTAGCGTCTGTATTATAAAACGTAGCACCTTTGATAACATGACTTTCTATAGCGTTTCCAGTCAGTTCCAATGTGCCAGTTTGTATATCGTCACTATCTTTTCCTACGAATGTATATCCTTTTAATACATTATTTGGTTCAGCAGTTGCAATATCAGAACTACCACCACCAGTAGGAAATCTATTCATAATTGACATAAAATCACCTCTTTTTGTTAATAAAACTTATCCAATAATCAGCACTTGAATGGGTAAATCTTTCGTTGGCTTATTCTTATAAGCTGTAAGAGTAATCTGATTTTCTGCTTGTGCTGTACACTGAATGATACATTTCATGGATAGTTTAATTTGGTCTAAGGTTGCATTTGAAGCTAAACCAACCTCAATATTATTCTCAGCCGTAACACCATTTACTGTTAAAGTTAATGTATATGGTGCATTATCACCTTGCCAATCTGCACTAGGAGCATTTACTTGCACACTTACAGATTTAGAAGCACCATTTTCTACATTTTCTATTTTAGTCTGAGGATATAATTGGTCATATCCAGTATCAGTTTTTACATTCATTTCTATGTTATAACTTGCCATATTTTCACCAACTTTCTTTATTAAACTTCGATAGATAAAATTTTCCACCATTGACCACCAACTTCTAATTGTTCGTCAGTTGGTTCTGTTTCAGATACAATAACTCTTGCTTTTGGAAACTTCATAAATACCTGCCATGTGCTAGGTGTGGTATCTGGTTGAACATTTGTATTCGCTTTTAAAGCAATATACATTACATTTTCATAAGTAACAACGTCATTAATAGCATAATTTACTGTTTTATCCCAAACATCTTTTAACTGAACGTCAATACTTGTCGCACCAACCTCACCTTTTAAGCCAATCAACACCCAGTATTCCATATCAGTAGGCAGATTTCCAGTTGATTGTTTTAAACACATATAAACTTGTTTGTCATAAACAACAAAGTTATACATTTCATATTGTATATCAGCTTGATATTCTTTCTTATTTATGTAATTATTAAGCATTGTCTGAAATAATTGTTCATCTTCTGCAAGTTTAACCTCTACTGCATTGTAATATAAATTCTGTAAATATTCAAGAGCCGTATGAATCATATTGAAACATATTGGCATAACTGTTTCGCTATCAATATCATCATTATTCATAATCAATGCTAATGCTTGACTAAAATAACCCTCTCTAAAATATTGAGAAAACTGTTGCATTAAGTTTCTATTACTTAATGATAAGTCTTGCCAACGTCTGACTTCAAAACTTGCCATTTTTTCTCCTTCCTCAGTTTACAATTCTAAACCATAAATCACCAGTTTCTTGCTGACTTGGCGTTCCCTCTTGTATTGGAATTTCTCTAGGTCTGATAGAACCAATATTAACCCAGTATTGTGAACCCTCAAAAGGTGCTTGATTATTATTAGCTTCAATACAAGCCCACACATAGTTACCATATGTTACTACGTTCTGTGTAGTATAATTAACCGTACTATACTGTTCTCCTAAGAAAGACAACCCCTCACCAGAATCACCTTTTTCACCACGAATAGAAAGCACTCTCCAATAAGTTGTGTTTGTAGGGACTGTTCCCAAAGGTGGATTAGTAACAGCAATATACACATAGTTTACACCATTATAAATATATGTTACAAAGTTATTCTTAGAATAGGTCACAGTAGGGTTATACGCTCCCTTATAACCAAATAAGTTGATGATATTTTGCCACTCAACTTGCTTGCCCTCTACATAAGGTTGCACATCAGTTTTGTAAAAATTTTCCAATGCTTCACAAGTGTTGATAATCGTGTTTAACTTTTGGGCGTTGATAATCTTTTGATTGCCGTTTGGAATCTGTGCAAATATATTTTGTGCAGTTTCATAATCATTAGACTGAATAGCTGTCTGATATTGTTGAATTAATTGTGCGTCAGAAGCCGTAATATCCAAAAAAGTTGTAAATGTTTGTATTTGATTAGGAAAAGTCGTACTCGGAAATTGAGGGTAACGTTCACTCATAAATCACACTTCCTTTCTATGTAATCTAAATATTATTATATATTATTCTTTATTTTATTACAACAAAAAAGAGTGAATCTATTAAGAAACACTCTTTCTTGCTACCAAAAACGTATTACAGGAGGTTTAATGAAAATAAGAAAAATATGCTTAGTTCTTTTTTCCAAGCATTACGTCACCATTCACCTTTTATCTCTCGCACATAAAAGGGTTCAGCTTTTTGTGACTAACTACCTATCTAATCATAGGTTAGTTTGAATTGTCACCATCACAGGCTTTTTTCAACTTTAGCTGAATTAATTTCATTATCACTATGGCAAGTAAATGATAATGAAAATCCAGTTAAGAAAAGGAACGTTGTGGATTTTTCGCACATGGATACGAACAACAATGTATACAATTTATAAGGAGAACATATATCTTTTATTTCCTTTCCTTAACTTAATTATATCTTACCATACTTTACACCATATGTCAACAATTATTTTTGAAATATTTCTATTTATTTAGAAACTTTCGTATTCTGGATAATAGCTTATCATACTAATATTCATTGAACCACTTTCCTGCATATCGGCACTAAAACTCTTAACAAGATATTGTTTCGGTATAGTTGAGTCTTTAGGTGTATATGACACAACGATATTAACATCCAACCACCATATAGGAACACATGTTAAACTCACACTGTCATTCATTCTGGTTCGTAAATATAATTCATATTTAGCACGTTGTCTTGCTAAATCATTAGTGTAAATATTGTCATATTCACCCCCAGATAAAGGAATTGCTATCTCACCTATTGTGCTTCCCACATAATAAGGACTTTGCGGATTATCGTCTTTCGCTTCACCATATATCTGTTGATAGCCTAGGTATATAAACTTACCATTCTGGTATCTGGCAACGTAATACTGGTTGTTACGGTCTAGTACCGCCGCCGTTCCGTCCTCATTAACCAAAGGTAATGCGCTGTTATCATTCACTTTAATATAAGGACTTGCAACCGCTGTACTTGCAGTCCAACCTACTGTAAAACTTGTACTTGCATCAAAAGTTGTTGGATAATCTGCAATAGTAAGAGTATAAGTATTCCCACTCTGAGTTATAGCACTTGGATAATACGTTGGATCTAGTGATTTTCCAAATACTCTTACTACATTTTTAACGCTTTCAAAATCAGATGTAATACTTTCTGATGTTACAACGCTATCCCAAATATCATCGTCTAATAAACTTGGTTCATTATGACCGCTTGGAATTTTCTGATATCTAAACACTCCGTTGATGTCAAAGAATATTTCCATAGTTGCATCTACATCTCTTAATTGAGAAAGTAATGAATAAACACTATCTCCAATGTCAACTTGTATATCATATGGCAAAGCATATGGCAATTCTTCAAGGACATATTTAGTTACTCCTACTAACTTTAACACACTAATCATAGCGTTTCTCACGTTACTACCTTGTGGAATCGTTGTTGGCATATCTGAAATATAACCATTTCTTGTACCATTCAGTCTTGCCATAAGGTCAAGTCCCTCAAATGATAATGAATTAGTAGAAGCGTCATAATTCCATGTAGGGGTATTGATAAGATAAATACCTAAATTTACCCATTCCCAGTCTTTTGCAAGTATATCATATTCACCTATATAAATCTGAACATATCTATCCAACCATATTCTTCCACCAGATTTTATCTCAAAATCAGCGGTATCTTTCAGTGCTAAAGTAATACTACATGAACGCCTTTGGTCATTGTTACTATCACAATTTATATTACCACTGATAACATAACCCTGTATTTCATTTACGGTCTGATACTCATAATTGAGCAGATTTATCTTTATTTGACGTTCTCTCATTCGTTGTTTTGCGATATTGTATAAATTCTGCGTTATATTTAATGGCATAATTTATCCTCCCTTACGTTCCAGTAGTAGAAACTCCACTTACTACTGGTTCTACTAATCCAAATTCCATAAGGTCTTTTTCGTTATTTGCGTCACCAACCTCAACGTAATCAAAAGAAATATCTATTTTTCCCATACCCCAGTTATTATCATATGTAATGTTTGGTTCTGAACTTGGATAAATTAAGAAAATATTTCCATTCCAGTCCTTTATAATTTTCGCTTTATTGTCTGTGATATAATTTAGTATTTCCTCTGTTAATTTATTGATTTCATATCTATCCATTATTCTATTTTTTTCATAATCTAAAGGTAAAACAGTAAAACTAATACTATTACTATAATAATTCGTCTTAGCATTAGCAACAATTACTGGATATTTACTACCATAAGGCTCAAACACTCCTATTTTCTTAACACGTTTACCAGTACCATATGCTACCCCAGCGTAGAATTTATATATACTATCCTTTTCACAAATGAATACGCCCTTGAATTGAGAAGTAATACTATTGGTAATATAATCGCCCTCAGCACCGTTCAATATAGGAACTAAAGCATATTCATAATCTGTATTATTAGCGGCTATATAATCATTAAAAGCAAAGTTTAAATCTTCAAATGCTTTTACTGTAACTGTCTTTAAAGTAACCCAGTTAAACATACCTTTAATTCTACGTTTTACTTTAATAGCGGTCAAATATTGCAGTAAGAAATCTACATTACCGCCATTGATATTACCGTCAAAATTAGCAACAATAACATCAAGATAAGCCCATTCAGTATTTTTAATAGGTGAATAATCACTAGTTACATTACTAGTTAAACGAAAATGGTCAAAGATACCGTTCTGAACTTGAACTGTTGTTACATTATTTACACTGGTAGGTGCAATATCTAGGCTGTTACCGTCTTGTACGAAATTGTACCCTAAGAAAGAAAACATATTATCCTCTCACCTACTTTCTATTTATTGTTATTATTAATTTGTTGCAGTAGGAATTACGCTACCTAAATTTATCAAAGAAATATTATAAACATTTCCTATTCTTCTCACCCATAAAGTAAGATAATCTGTATTTTGTGGTAATGGAATATATTGAGAATATCTATAATAAACATCTTCTGCAATACCACTGTCCACAGTCATATCTACATAGGCTTTAAGTTCTGTTTCGTTTCTATAATATCCGTTCCTATAAGTAAACGTAATCTTTTGACCTTGTGAATTAGTAAAAAATGAGATTGGTGTGTCTACGTTCATATCTCTAAACCACCATTGAGCCGTAAAATCTCCATTTAATTGGAAACCACTTGTCCACTTTACCCAGTAACCATCTGGTTTTAAATCAATTTCTTTGCCGTCTACATTATTGATATATGTTGGTTCTTCTGGATTGCTTGAACCCTCAATGATACTAACAATACTTTCGCCAGTAATATAACCATTGGTGCAATCATTAGTCAGACCAAGAATACCAAACACAGTCGGACTGGAATATGTAACAGTAATTAATACTTCACCAGTTGTTACATAAGTTCCGTAAATAGTATATCCCTTGATTTCAATATAATATGTTGCTTTATCATCTAAACCAGTCAATAAATAACTTTTGTTTACTGGCGGTTTAAGGCTTTGTCCACCATAAATCTCGCCACTGTTATTGATTTCAACATGATTTGAATTATACAAAATTACATTGTAATAATTTAATAATTCACCCTCAATCTGATTATATGTAAACTCAAATAAAAAACTTGAAGAATTAATAATATTGTTTGCAGGTAAATTGGTAAATTCTATCGTAGGTTGAGTATAACACCAAAACTGTATAGGGTCACTTGGGGTACTTGCTTCGCCTTGTGCGTCATAAGTAGTCACATAAGCGTTATAATATGTACCATTAGTTAATGTATTAGGTGGAACAGTATGCTCAAACTTAAATGAGTCCACAGACTGTTGGTATACAACTTGGTTTGTGGTGTTGTTACGAATTGTTAATTGGTTCTTTACAACTTGATTACCACCAGTTGAATAGAATGTAAATATTGACTTTTGAGAAGCGTCAAATGCATTTATTGAATATAATATCGGTTTAGTTGCCATAAAATTTAATCACCTACTTTTTAAGATGTTCTTTGCCAAATATAACAACAAAGATATGGCTGTACAGTTGAAATAGTTTGTTTTGTTAATGTTACATCTCCGTGTGTATGTCCTTGTCCTCCACCTGCACCTAATGTAGTTGTAATAGTACCTTTGCTCCAATCATTAAACCAACCACCGTTGTTATGAATTTGAAAACCATTATTAGCCGAAATTGGAGAAAACTCATTAGGTGCCGCAGAGTCATATTTTACTGCTATAATACTTGTATTGCCATCCATACCATGTTGATGGTCTGGAATTTCATTTATTGTTAATACATGATTTTGCGTTGTGTGTGCGTGAGTATAATCATTACTATACACACCGCCCAGTTTTCCTGCTTGATTAAAGCTATCTTGATTAGTGTCAACGCCTACTAAAGTTCTTCCTTGTCCTATTAACAACCAACTTCCACCAAAAAAAGTTGAAGGATTAGTAGCAACCAAAGAAAGATAAATTGAACCAATAGGATAAACATCTAAAGCACTAATACCACCAGATTTGCTACTTCCACCACCGCTTATATACATATTACTTGCTTGATTTTGTGGGTATGTGACTTTTACAATATCATTTATCTTAAAGTTTGCGACAGAGTAACTAGGAACTCTGCTATATTCTTTATTATCTATAACAACATTATATGTACCATCAGAATTTAAACTTTTAATCAAACCAGTTTTAGTAATATCTCTAGGTGCTTTATTAACTTCCTGTTTTGCAATAATTCTCATAGCTTCAAGTATTTCTTTATTTATATCCCATGTTTTAGCATCAAGGCTACTATTCCCTCGCTTAACATCGGTTCCTTTATTGTTGTATAAATTTTGCATAATTCAATTCACTTCCTTTACCAAAACAAACAAAATCTTTATAGTAAAAGGAGAGAATTAATCTCTCCTTCCACCCATCTGTAATGCTCTGTTTTTTAAATTCTTTAATTCGTCAATAAATGATTGTGCGTTGGTAACATTTGGTAATGTAAGATTTTCAAAAGCGTAGTTATAAATAGGTGCAGACTGTCCACCCATTTTTCCTACAATACTGTTTAACCATTGTGTAGGTGAGAATTTACCAAGTTGCATAAGATTTTCAGTTAAATGATTAGGAATAATACCGTCACCCTCGTTAGACCTTGAACCAAGAACTCTTAATTCTCGACCTTTTTCACCAACCATGGATAAGCCATAACCTTTTGTTGTACCGTTTGCATAAGCCCCCGGGCCATGTGAAGTATCATCTTCATACCAGTTATCACCACCAGACCCATGAGAATAACTAGGTTCTTTATCAGAATAATATTCATCTGGGTCAAGTTCGTCACCAAAATCTTCATCGTCATCATCATCGTAACTTTTATATCTTGTCTTAAGTGTACTCATTATTTCATTGTATCTATCTACATAATCTTGAAGATTACCAAGACGTTTCTCCCAGTTTTCACCCTCAAGGCTTATACCAAGTACCTGTTCTGCAATAAGTTTATTTTGTTCAGTTGTGTAATTATCTGTAACACTACCCCATTCATCTTTGTACTTTTCCCAGTATTTTATCTGTTCTTCAACAGAATTAATTGTAGCGTCACGAATATCTTCAAGACGTTTTATCTCTTTCTTAGTGTCTTGCTCTTTCTTATATTGTGTAAGAGCAGATTTGGCTTCATCTACAGCAGATTGGTCAGTTTCGTAAACAAAACCTTGCCCCTCTCTATAAATTCTTACTTTCTTTTGTTGTGCTTTTGCTAAAGCATCTAACTTTTCTTGTAATTCAATTTCATCATTTGTTGCACCGTTCTTCTCGTTTATCTTGTCAATCTCAGCGTCATACTGGTCTTGAATAGCTTGTTTACGTTCATTGAGTTTATCAATCTCTTTCTGTGCTAATGAAGCAACATAATTAAACGTTGTTTCTAGATTAGATTGTTGTTCCTCATACCATTCCTTTTCCTCTTCCCATTCCTCTTTACGTGCTTTCTTACGTTTTTCAGCTTCTTGTTCAGCTTTTCTCGTAGATTCTTCTTCAAGTTTGTTTCTTCCAGAATAAATCTCTTCCTCAATTTTCCAACGCTGTTCGCCATATTTTTCTTCATTACTATAGAACTCTTTCATTAATTCTTCAAGTTCGTCATAGTATTCCTGTTCAGAAATCATATCCATAGCAAGTTGATGTTTTAAGAGGTTATAACGCTCAGTATAAGCCGCATCATGGGCTTTTGTCATACCGTCTAAGGCTTTCTCATGGTACTTGTTATATTCATCTTCATACCCCTCTTTATCTTTGTAGTATTTATTTGTAAGTTCTTCAAGCTGTTCATAATACCATTTATCTGTAGCGGCATTATCTTTCATTGAAACCTTTTGTTTATCTAAAGTAGCAAGTTCTTTTTCAAATGCTTCTTTATATGCTTTAGCGTCTGCTTTTGCTTGTTTTTCTGCATCTGAGGTTGAGGATTTCTTAGAACCACCGCCACCTTTACCAGATTTGCCACCAGATGTAGACGGTTTAAACTGTAAGTTTTTCTTTAATTCCTCTAAAATTTTATTATTCTGTTGTTTCTGGTAGGCTTGAACCTGTGCGTCAAATCCTTCTGAATAAGATTTTACCCCAACACCACCAGTTATATTAGCATTTGCATTTGATATAGCCGCCAAACCAGAAGCAAATTTAAACAAACCTGTTGCACCTTGTTCACCTTTATTACCTGCTGTTATCATTGTATTACCAAAAGTGTCAACATAAGAATTAGCTTGTGAACTTGCTGTTCCTACTTGCGTAATGGAAGTTCCTAAATTATCAGTCCCTTGTTTAGCTGTTTCAGCATTTGTTCCAATATTTTGTTCACTTCCACTAAACACTTCTAACCCTTGTGTACTTGAAATTGCGGAAATTCCACTTTCAGTAAAACTTTGTGCCATTGACATTAAAGATTCATCATTAACAATTAACTGACCATTTATCATTTGCAAAGATTCAAGATATGCTGGGTTTAAAGATAATAAATCTGCCATAGTATCTATGGTAACACTACCTGTTTTATTATATTCATCTGCTACTTCATGTAAAGTATCATAAGCATCTTGAACACCTTTTAATTCTGATGTAAGGCTTTTAATAGCTTTTTCAAATTCTTCTGTTGCATTGGTACTACTTTCACTATCATCTTGAAAATCTTGTTGTGCATTTGAGTTATCTTTAACCGCACCTGTAAATTCTGGGAATAAACTATTTGCCAATTCTCCTGCGGCATTTCTAATACTTTCTAATGGTGGTAAAGAATTAATATAAGTTTTATACGCTTCATCAAATGCTTCTTGATTTTCATATACTCCTTGTGTAAAAGTAGAAAAAGTATCTTGCACAGCTATATAAGAATTAGCATGTTGCTCTACTTTTTGAGTATTTTCTTCATAAGTATCAGACAAACTCTTAAGTTTTGCTTTTAAATTATCAATTATCTCTTGTTCTCTCATGGTAGGTTGCTGTATCTTTTCCATATAAGTAAGCATTGTTTGTAATGCTGTTTTTACCTCTTCTGGAAGTCCTTTTACAGATACCAACATTCCGTTTTTGAAAGTGCCAATATCTTTAAATACTTCTTGAAATTTTACAGCAACATCATCTTCCATACCAGAAAAATCAAGTAAAGTACCAAAATTAATAGGTTTAATATCTTTTGTTAAATATTCAATAGCTTTATTTATTTCTTGTCCGTATTTTGCATAATCTTCTTCGCCTATTTTTACTATTTCATCTGCAAGTAATTCATTACCTTTTTCTCTTGAACCATTTAATTCATCTAACGCTTCTTTTTCTATACCATATTTACTTGCTAAAGTACTCCTTATCTCAGCTAATTTACTTGCTTTTGTTTCTTCATCTTCTTCTGATGTATAAATTTCATTATACTTTTGTTTAAGCTTTGCTAATTCTGTTATGTTATTACTTGTTTCTCTACCAGAATTTTGCATTTCTTGAACATATTTAGCATGAGCCGCAACCGCAAGAGTAATAGCAGTAGTAACAGCACCTAAACCTAACGTCCACAAAGTAGAACTTGAAATAAGCCCTGTTATCATTTCTGTTAAAGTAAAACCATTTTGCCTTAAATCTACAATAAGACCAATTACATCAGCTATAGAAGTTGCTATATTGTCTGTAGTTGAAATAATTGTTTTTCCTATATTATAGCCTTTAAGAGTAATAAAAGCACCACCAATAGCGGTCAATACTGTTGGTAATCCACCTAAGTCATTTATTAATTTAAGAACATTTGTACCAAATTCCACAAGGCGTTTTACAGACTCAGAATTAATACCTTCTGTCCAAAACTTCTCTAATTCAGAGGTAAATTGAGATACCTTGCCTTGAATGGAATCAAGATAACGTGCATTTTCTTTAAGCGCTGAACCTTGGGAGTTCATTGCTACTTCTGTTGCTTCTATAACATGGTCAAAATTATTTAATGTTGCGGTAACTACATCTCATTATTTACATTAAAATTGAATCGCTACTTCAATTTAAAATTTTATCAATATCTTCTTTAAATAATTGATTATTTTCAGTATTTTTTATTCTCCAATAAGGAATTTCTAAATAACCAATTCCATTTTTCTCACAAAATTCTCTTTTAATTTGGTCATGTAATTTCTGATTTTCCAAATTATTATTACCTGCATAGAACATACCATTTACATAATGTTGTTTTCCTTGTACTTCTATAACATAATTATACTCTGGTAAATAAAAATCAAAAGCTAATAAACGTTTGGATTTACAGCCTTCCATAGTCTTTTCTTTTTCAACTTTTACACCTTTTGACTTTAAATATTTTAAAACTTCATATTCATTACTTGAAATAAGTTTTTGACATTTAGGACATCTATGCCTTTTATAATTTGGTAAAGAAATTTGTCCCCATGTAGGATAAAAAATATTACCACATTGACATTTACACTTTATATAATCATTTCTAACATTAATTTGAGTACCATTTTCTTCTAAAATTTCTAAATCTATTTCGTTTAATTTTATATAATTTTTCATATTTTCAATAGTATAAGGATTGCTCTGATTAAATAAAGTACATTTACCAATTTTACCTTTTCTTTTCTCCGTACTAGTTCTTAATACATTAATACTTGTTACGTATTTATACCCTTCTGGTGTAATAATATGAAGTTCTTTTGAATTTGTTCCTTTTTTAAACAAAGTATGTCCTGTTAGTTCTTTTACTTCTTTAGCCATATCTTCAAAAGTATTTGCTCTTTCTTGTGAAGAAGCACCATATCCACATTTATTACACTGAAATTTCTTTATTCCTTTAAGGTGAGTCCAACAGCATTGATAAATATTTCCACAAGCACATTTTAAATCTAATTTTGTGTGAATATCAGTATATTTATCAGATAAAACTTTTGCGGTTCCACCATTAATGTCTATAAAATGTTGAATATTTTGAATACTAAAAAGGTTATTTTTACCTACATAATCAAATTTTGCACAAGCACTTCTCATTACAAACAATGTAGATAAGCTATATAAATACCCCTCTTCATCTTTACATTTTATTGGAACTAAAGGGTCTGTAATATTAGAAATATCTTGTAATATCACTAATTTCCTATCACCAAATACTTCTAAAATTTTCTTTTCGTCTACCATTCTTAATGTTTTTGCCATTTTTATTCTCCTTGTATTGATAAAATTTTCTTATAATTTCTTATAAGATTAGCATACATTTTATTGCAAATTTGCAATCAGGCACTTTCCACAACTAGCGTTGTTGTGTACTCTACTCGCTTCGTCCTTTTAAAAGGCTTATTCTAGTTACAATATAGAATATATCATAATTAGTTACATTTGTCAACATTAAAAATCAATATTGAGTGCTTTCGATATGCGTTGAACCTTCAACTGTGTTTTCAACAGTTGCTTGGATGCGGATTGTCCGTTAGTCCTTAACATTTTTTACTATCTCTTAGTTAATTACTCTAAGCCCTTATCTATGTCACCATGATAAGTTAGTATGCAAGGCTCTTGGGAGTTTCCCGTCAATTTAACCTGTACAGGCAGATTTAGTTCACCTGTGTTTTACCACCAATTAATGAAGCGTAATATGTTTGAGTGTTTTTATCTAAAGTTGGAAAAACTTCTGCTAATTCTTTTAAAATATCATATGTACTTTTAATTTGACCGTTTTCATCCATTAATGTAATGCCTAATTTATTAAAAGCTTCTTCCATGCTTGCTGTATATCCAGAAGCTTTTGAACTATCTTCACCTAATTTTTGTAAATTTAACGTG
>OGFE01000033.1_pt1 | contig 142168 bp, 184 predicted proteins | sample 1570811 | NCBI WGS metagenome assembly OGFE01 (sample SAMEA2581967, study PRJEB24529) | metagenome | biome: Human gut stool | place: China | collected 2011 | reverse complement strand
TGTATGGGTCAGCGACCGGCCACCCAATAAACTCCGCTCTGGCATTAGTCGGACACGCACCACTAGTGACCAGGCGGAGCTTGTTGAAAGGAGGCTAGGCCGATGAACGAAAGCACCATTCGTCTAATTTTGGCACTCACTGTGCTGGCGAAAGTGTTTGGCGGCATTACAGTCGTGTACGCAGCATGGCTGGCGCGCCAAATTTACAAGTGGCTCAGTGAATAGTCCCTGGGCCGGTCGCTGACCCATACAAGCATAATGTACGAAATAGGTCACTGCTTTTGGCAATAAGGTTACAGGTGCTGGGGAGCACGGCTACCTCCCTTGAATACACTCAGCGCGACCGGATGGCAAGCCCAACCCCGCTCCGGCGTAGCTGTGTGAATTCAAATAAGGAGGTGTAAGAAGTATGGCTTCTGCAGCTGTAGTTTACATTCTGCTTGCTGTAGTCTACATTACCGGTGGACTCACAGTGCCGTGTGTGCTGCGTTGGATGACGCGGTAAAGGCGGAGCAGGGAAGCCGTGCTCCCCAGCGCCTGCAACCATAGAAAAAGCGCCTGCAGCAATAAACTGCAGGCGCTTTACCTCTTTCAATAATATATGATGTGCGGATGAAGGGATTTTATAACCAGAGACTGTTAAGTTGCAAGTAAGAGGCCTGTGCGGGAGTATCTGGCCATTGACAAACTCCGCCCCTCGATGTAAAATGACAAATAGACATAAGGTTGCTGATGTGAACCCCTCGGCCACTTTCTCCTCGTAGTATCGCCTCAATCCGTCCAGTCGAGTACGCCAACGCTCAGCACTGGCTGATTGTGTGTGACACTGACGAAAGGAGAGATGCATGATGTTTGATGAAGCGTTTGCAACTGCAGTAGTTTCGCTGATGAGTATGCTGCTTGAGGGAACCATCGTGGCCAGCGTACAGCTCCTCGGACTGTTCCTTATCCACTGTTTGTGGAGCAACTAGGTCTTGCAGTGTCCGAATGTTAAAAGCCACCAGCCACGCCAAGCTGGTGGCTTTTGCTATGCTCCCGCACAGGCCTCTTACTTGCAAACGGGTATAATAAAAGCACCTATCTCACTTGAGATGGCGCATCCTTCTGTCAGTATATACTTGTCATCAACTGCTCTGGAGTGGTGGCCTTATGTAAGTGCTCATTGTACGATATAACCCAAGTATTGAACTCTGCTACAAGCTTCCTGTGCAGAGTCTTGAGGTCAGACCATGTAAGTACCTTGGTTGTGCCACCTAGGGGATTCACAGGAACACAAGGGTACTGCGCGGCGAGCCTTCTAGCTTTCTCAAGTATATCAGCATCGACACAACCCTCTAAGCATTTTTCACATCTGCAATCTCGAACATTATAAATGCGAATATCTTCCGACGTGCGACCTTTCGTCCGAATATAGCAACACCTATGAAGATAATCGCGGCAAACAAATTTACAGAAACGCTCAAAAGTAACTGCATGATGTTCATGCCCGATCAGGTGTGGAAGGTCTTTATAGTATTTCTTGCTCAGACAAAACTCTACCAGTTCCTTGTCCTTAAACACAGGCTGGTATTGAAGAGACTTTAGGAAGTAGTACTCTGCGCAGACTATAGGGAGTGGTATCACCCTATCTGGATACATAGATGCTACACCAACTAAGGCTTTATAATTGCTCAATACTTGCTCATTCTGTGGAACAGAATCCAGAAAAACCACCGCGCACTCGCTACTCTCCTCAAGCGCTGCCTTCACATCAACACTTAGGTTTCCAGCACCACCTGTGAAGATAATGTCATTCCGATCTTGGTAGAGTTTCATCAGCAGTTTAGGTAGAAGTGAGGACTTCTTGTCCTCATAGAAGTACAGCACTAAAACACCTCAATCTCAGACTTTGAAAGTAAAATCTCGACCAATCCGCAAGCACAGATATCGAAATCACGCTTGCAATCGATAAGAACGATACAGCGCTTATCCCGAGCGCATACCTTCAGGAGCTCTTCACCAGCACCATAATAGAGGTCGTATCTATCCAGTACGATTAGGTCATACTTGTCAGGGTCAAGAATAGAGGAAATTGGCAAACCCTTCACATAATCCCTATAGGTGTAGGAAGCTACTCGCTCACCATAGCCTCTGTACTTATCAAGTAAAGAAGCGAGTACCGTTTTACCAGTCCCAGAGAAAGAATTGAATACATACACACCAGGGTCTAGCTTAACTACTATTTTGTCTCTATACTTTGTGAAGCTTAACAATTCCATCACCCTCTACAATCTCTGGCTCCCCAGGCCAGTAGTCATGAAGATACTCGTTAAACCACTCGTAAGATGTGAATCTGTACCCGTTATAGGCTACATCGATAGCATCGTCGAAGCCACGCGTTGTAAAAGTGTACCCACGGTCGTAGATGACTACTCCCCCATCTTTACAGACGCCTATGATAGCACTCAAAGCGTTACGCCCGGCCTCGATGGCATTGCACACAATACCAGGATTGTGATATACAGATAGGGCGATCTTGCACCCCGTGCTAAGTTGGTCGACACTCCTCCTAATTCCGAACCTATCGTCAAACTCATACGGCGAGACATAGGTGCCGTTATCAATGAACTCGATAAACTTTCTGTCCGCTGCAGACCCATCCAATATGGTAATGTCAAACACTTCATCGATATTGTGCTTAACATTATCTACCTTGTCGATGCCATAGCGATACAGATGTAACATGGCAGCCTCCTTATCTTATGAAGAAGGCCCTGGGTGGAAATACACGTACCCCAGGGCCTATGGGTGCTTTGAAACGATGGACGTTCAACTTGCAGGCAGCTTCAGCATAAACGAGCTTCACCTCCGCACTCATACATCTCGTGGATTAACTCAGATAGATGTTGGAGACCTCGGCATTGCAGAAACGACCGGAATACACGCCAATACCCATATTCTTCAACCCAGTAATATCAACTGAGTAGGTCTTGCTGCTCCCTGCTGCAAGGATCTCATTTAGCCTACCGTCTACGACTACGTTACCATAATCACTTACACTAACACGGTGATCTTTGCCGAACACAGTTACGGTAAAAGTGAGTGTAGAATACCCATTGTTGATAAATTGAATGTAACCGCCGGAGCCCTCGAAGCCGGAGTTATAAAGATGGAAGACCCCATTCTCGTACTTAGAACCATCCCCAATAAGATGAAGGATGTTATCGTTGGTCAGGGTCAGAGAGCCTGCAGGCTTTTCAGGAGTAGATGGTGTGCCACCGGAGCAGACATCAAGGAGGCGATCCATGACCACAGCAGCCTGGGCACGGTCCATGACCCCGGTACCATTGAAGGTGCCCTTATTGTCCACACCGGTCAGCATGCCCATGTTGTAGCAGACGGAGACAGCGTCACGGTAAGTAGAGGGGACAGCACTCCAATCGGCCACCTTGGAGGTGTCAGAGAGGGAAGAAGTGGTGATACCCTCGGCTTTGAGGACGTTGTACATCAGCTGGGACATGTCATAGCGGTTGATGGTAGAGGTAGCCAGGCTCTCGTTGGAGCCCACGTTGGTGCCGGTCAGGATGTTAGCGCTCTTAGCGGCGGCCATAAAGGGGGCGTACCAAGTGCTGCCTTCGGTTCCCAGCTTGTCCGAATAGAACTGCCGCACCAGCATGGTGATGAACTCGGCATTGGAAAGCTGCTGAGAGGGAGCGAACAGGTTGTTGCCGATACCGGACATAATGCCCTTATCGGCCATCTCAGTGATAGAGGAGGAAGCCCAGTGACTGTCGGGCACATCGGTGAACTTCACAGAGGCCGCGAAGGCAGTGGTGGAGAACATGGTGACCGCAAGGGCGATGCTCAGAGCCCCTGACATAAATCTTCTTTTTTTCAAAATAAATCAAACCCTTTCTTTTCCTGACGTAATATAATTATACTTTAAAACGTACCATGTGTAAACATACAACCATCAACCCAGTGAAAGGTATCCGGCACAGACCTGTACCCACTCTTGAAGAGCTTAGATAAAACATCCAAGCCTGTAGGTCATTCTGTTACCTCTATACGGTCTTTAAACATTTCTATGAAACATGGTAAACACTGTAGTGCGGTACCCCCTTTGCAATCTACCAACACAATACCTGTCCTTGCAAACTCTTTAATTTCCTCCAGAAACATACCGTTATATAAGTCATACCTATCGATCATAAGCAGCTTCTGCACCCCGGGCTTTACAAGAGTACGAAAATCTATCCCTAACTTATAATCACTGTAGGAATAACCCATAACAGGAAAGCCGGCTATAGCGTACTCGCGTAGTAGCTTGTACAGACGAGTCTTCCCAGTGGATGACATCTCCTCAAAGTAGTACACGCCCAACTGCAGAGCAACTTTTATCTTTACACGCACGCCATCTAGTACAAACACGAAATCCCCTCCCACTCTAAATCAGGGCTAAACGGCCACTCGTCCTGCAAGTAACCATTAAGTCTGGAAAATGAGGTGAAATGGAAATTGTCAATCACGACATCAATTTTATCTCCGTAACCAGCAGTTGGCAATTTCCCGTAAGGGACACACATGAGGATAGACCCCTCCGTGCAAGTGGTAATTATTGCCGAGAGTGCATTGTATCCGCACTCTAACGTATCTATCACCTTGCCTGGTTCGCAAAGGACAAGAAGTGCTGCCTTGCAGCCAGTGCTTAAATCCGTGATAGGCAATCGAGTACCAAAACGGTCATCAAAGCTGTTCGCATCAACATAAGCACCCTTTTCCAGTGTGGACATGATTCTGCGAACTTCTGCAGTGCCCTGCAGAACCACCGTTGTGAACTCACTCTCTATGTCATGAATAACAGGCATTTTGGTATTGGCTGCACCCAAATGTATCCTTAACATAAAGCAAGCACCTTCCTAACTGCAGAAATGGTGGACGTACAACACGCGCTCGACAGTAAACGCAATTATTTCGCTAATTCCTCGAATGCACGCCTGTGCTGGTTCATAATGCGTTTAGACACAATCTCGAACTTCTCATCTTCTGTCAAATCAAGCACAGGGTTCTTGTCCACGTCGACCACCAGATAACGCACAGTACTACCATCTGCAACGGCCGCAACGCCGTCAATACTCGCCACCTCGAGAATCTTAAGAACCTCCGCAGGCAGCGTCTCTAACTGCACAGAGCGCTCCTTTTTAATGTTCACAGTGTCTGTACCTCTTCCAGTAATATATGGTGCGCGGATGAGTGGGTTTTATAACCAAAGACCGTACCAGCGCCAGCACGATTAACCGTCACTTTCGGATAGCCCGGAAATTTATGAGTACACCTCGATTACTTCCGGAGTGCGTCTGATAAATGCAGACCTGTAGCGGCCCAAGCGTGGGTGACTGCCCTTGGCATCCACAAGAACAATCCCGCGCTCCTTGACTATATCCATAGCCTTCCTTACTGCCGCGTCATCTGGGAACATATCAAACCTGTCCACCAGTAGAACCTTGGTACCAGCGTCATTGACTAGCCGCTCGATATCCACGCGCTTCACGTGGTCCTCAAGGCTATACGTCATGGTGACTCCACCGGCATTCGCGTTCTGCTGTAACAGATATTTTAAATAGGTTTTACCGTAGGCTGACACAGGTTTGAAAATATACAGCCCATTAGGGACATTTAAGACGACACGTGGGAAGGTGTTAAACTCCCGCACACTCTCCCCTCCTCCAGATACTCTGAGAAATCCTCTACTGTGTGAAACACGTGCCCCTCGCACTCGATCTCCACACGTGTGCCACATTTAACTGCGCATACCGGAACGTCCGGATCGTCCATGACTACGCTGCCTTCTCGACAAAATGATAGTATGGCCTCCCTAGCATTCCATCCGCACCCCTTTAGGTCCACTACCGCGTCTGAGGCACAGACTAACAGAGCTGCCTTACACCCAGTGCTAAGCAGAGTTGTTGGGAGCTTATAGCCAAAGCAATCTAAGAAGGAAAAGCGGTCTAGCAAAGTCCCACCCTCGATTTCATGAACGAGAGATAGTGCTTCCTCGGTTACGGCAAAATCGGTAGATGTAAACGCAGCCTCCGCGTCAGCTATTACCCGGGCTCCAGATGGAACAACATCTTCTGTAGTATCTCCTTGCCTCCGTAGAAATACCCGTAACATAACGTGAGCACCTCCCAGGCTAATATAGGTGTATCACCCGATCACCTCAATCAAATCCCGGCTCATGTCAATATCCGCGATCTTGCACTTGAAAGGCGGAGGCGTTAGATATTTTAAATCTATCAAGACAATAGCGCTCTTCCATACCTGAAGGATTGCCTCATGAATCGCACTATCAGTCCGAAAACAATCCATTCGGTCGATCATTACGACCTTAGGATGAGTCTTGTCTATCATCCTTCTCAGATCTACACCCATCAGATGATCCCAGTAATTATAAGTTACGATAGCCTCACCAGTGATTTGCAGATTTCGCAGTAGGTCGAACAGGAATGTTTTCCCCGTTGCAGACTCCGGAGCAAATACGTATATGCCATTCTCCATATTTAGCACAATACGTGGGTGGCTAGCATAAGCCAACATAAAGGTCACCCCTCATAAACGCTGCAATACATCTATCCATGCACAAAGATAGGATAGCTGATGTTGCTCCACAAAGAAAGTCAAACAGCACACCCCGCTTTGATGCCCAATAGAGGGGAGCCGTAAAAGAGAGAAATGCTTTGTATTGACAGTCGGCGATAAAGTGTGATACTCTGGCCAAGGAGTAAGGAGTTGATTGGCTTGAACAAATACGAAAAAATATTCGCCAAGCTCAAATCCGACGAGGAACGCAGGGCAATGTACCGAAAACTTCTGAAGGAAGTTCACCCTGATGTAGGTGGGACAAACGAGGAAGTTCGCGCGCTGATTGAAGCATACAAGAATTGCTCAACTATCTCCGCTCCAGCATATGAAGAGCCTGACGAGGAACCGATTGATCTATACAAGTGGGCCAAAGATGTACTCGCTGCATGTGGAATAAACCTCCCCCACTACGTAAAACCGGCTCCTAGGAGTAGAAAGGACTTTCTTCACAATATACCCGCAGTTGGACTTTATGGGCGGCTTCCACCCGAAAACCTGCTCAAGGTGGAAGAGGCACTGAGGCAGTCCTGGGGCCGCGTTTTGCTGGATATCTACGACAAGCCGGCTTTTACGCCGTTGGACATCTGGACCCTAGGGGCCACTGGAGCGCCGGTCAAACTCATATTCTCACACAAAGGCCGCGCAGCTCCATACACTATTCTCACGCGTAGGTACCTTACCTATATAGGGTACGACGATCTGCGGGACTGGAGTGCCGCATTGAAGGCCGAATCGGTTTTCTTTGACGCCTGTTATCACAAGAAGATTGATCGAGAGGAAGCACTCTACAAGAATGTGTGCTCGCAACTGATATGGGATGGATATGCGAAAGGTCGTAGAGCCGTTGAATGCTACTACGACAAGAAAACAATGCGTGCATATGTAATGCACTGCTCAACTAGCCTAAAGCTGAAAGACTTCCTCCCTGACGCCGAGACCAAGGCGGTATCAGAGTGGCTCATCTGAAGAATAGGAGAAGGGAGCACCGGTAGAAATACTGGTGCTCTTTTCGCATAGGCATATCCATAGCTGCATATCTCAGTGTGATACTTGTGCCTTAGCTGCTGCCCCCAGATTGTCCCAAACCTTAGTTACAGCGAGCTCCAGATCCAAGTCCTGCAGGCCAAAGTACATTCTCACCAAATTGGCAGGAGGGAGTATTTTCACCAGCTCCACACTGCTGATGCTGTAATACCACTGAAAGTATGCGTAAAACTGACCGATCCAGTTAGGGATAAAGCCGCCTATCTGCTCTCCTGCGTTAGGCACAAAATCCTCTGTCTGCACAAGCCACTCCAGCAACTCATAGGCGTCTTTTGTGCATACATATGGATCCGCGCGATCGATACGCGCACGTGTTTTGCTCAGCATATATCTGGTAATGAAATCTAGGGTATCCAGTGTAGAGCCAAATGTCTCGTTTGCCACATCAAACAGCAGACCCTGTGTCTCCACGATCTCATCCAGATATGCGACACTGTAAGCGCCCACACACTCACCTCACAATCGAATCTCTCACTCCACTATACCAGTGTCCCAGGTGATGTAGATGTTATCAGGATTCTCACAAAAGAACAGCCCGTTGAAATCGGAAATCAGGTCTCCGGCCTTAGAGTCAAATGCAGACCGTACGGCATCGATGAGGACGAGGTTCTTCCTCTCCATGATTCGATAAACCAGTGAGGAGAAGACGCGACCAATGCTCCAAAAGTTAGGGACAGCATAATCACAGTCTCCGACATTATCAAAGCTTCCATCGGGAATGTGGGACGAAGTGATGAAATCATCTGCCACTTTCTCAATCTGCTCACAATGGTATACGTCGGATAGCTCGAAGATTTTCTGAATAGCCTTATCTCCTAAATAGGAGACTACGTCCTTACGCCTGTTCTTCGTTTTACGTCCAATGAACTCAATCAGTGAGCACAGATAATATAAGGAGTCTTCCAATTGCATACTTAACACCCCTTACTAGAAATAAATGTGCAACACCGAAGCCCGGCCTCCGTGCAGAACACAATCTGGTCAGTAGGATAGCGGAACCTCACTAGGGTCCAGAACTGCACGCGAGTGATTCTGCCAGCTAGAAAGTCCTCGACATGATCATATACTTGGTCGTCTGCCATAGGGCCAATAACGACGTCATAGCTGTGAGGGACGCCAGCACGGCAGTTGGCAATGAAGTCCAGCCAGCCCTCGGTCATTCTCTCGAACTCCAATATTTTCAGCCCAGTGGTCAAACCAACTGTGTACTTACTTACTACAGGAGTATCATTCCGTCGAGCCCACCGCACCGCCTGCTCCCGAAACCTAGTACAGTAGAACCCTGGCCCAAAATCCTTAGTGTATCTACCCTGGATTATACGAGGCTCTTTAATAGGCGCATAGCTACCGTGGTAGACTGTCTCTAACTCCCGCACCAACTCTTCGGCGCGCGTCGAGACCAGCAGCACAGAATTAAGAGCTGCAACATCAGCATAGCCATCTGAGGTCGGCACCCAGGTGCATTGATACAGCGACTGCCCCGGCAGGAGGAGTGGTATGTCAGGCTGTACACGAATACGAGTGTGATTCTCGACTGTATCGCTGGCCGGCAATACAAAGTAACCTATCTGGTACACTAAAACACCTCGATTCCCGATTTTGAGATTATGGTCTCGGCCAACCAACATGCACAGAGATTAGAAGCTTCTTACCAGCGCGCTGAGGCTGGCTGCTTACACATACTCCCGACTCCCATCTGGATACTCCAAGTAAGGCTGCTCCCGTTCCTTGCCGTATTTCTGTATAGGCAGACCCCTTGCTTGTGCCCTTAGATCTGCGAGCTCTACAGCCCTCCGAAAGCGCTCAGTCATCTCACTATCCGTCATCCCAAGTGTGATATCAAGATCATTGAATTTGATATCCATAGTTTTCTTCCACCTTTATACGGGACGATCCAACATCCCCTGCGACAAATAGAGGTTCAGGTCGTCTAATGATGTGAAATGAATTCCATCGAAGAGAATGTCAATGCCGTAATCATTAAAGCCTGGGTAGTCGATTCAAATGTCATCGTACCTAAAGAGAACCTTTCCAGACTTAATATTGCGAATGATTGAATCACGTGCATTGTAACCACACTCAATTAAATCCACAATCTTATCTGGATTGTGTTCCACCACAATAGCGGTCTTACATCCGGTGCTAAGTCGAGATATAGGAAGCGTGCGCCCAAAGCGGTCGATAAATGAGACTTCATCAACGTACTTCGCTTTGTCAATTTCCCGCATGAGCGTTGCAGTCAAGTCCGACCTAGTTACCCTTAGCGTAAGAAAGGCGGCCTCAGGATCCTGTATATGATCTCCCTCAATAGGAAGACTATAACTTTCGTACAGCTCCAGCATAAAGGCTGCACCTCCCTGGCTCTCATACGTGTCACATAAAGCATGTCCTACCGCCTAATCTGGTTTTATAGTCGAGCGCTCTTTATAGAGTCAGGCAGGCGGCCCACTCAGCGCATCCTCACACCCTTATTCAATACGTCTTGTTCTAACATAGGGAGCTGGCTACGCGCATTAAACTCGGATGCCGTGCTGGCCACTATATCTACACTACAACTCGACATCCCTACTATTGATATTCTTGCCTCCTGGACAACAGAAACCGCACTCTTTACCGTATCGCTTAGCACCAGATACAAGTCTATATCGCTATCAGGTCTGGGCACACCAGTGGCCCTAGAACCAAAGAGATATATTCTTTCTATCCTAATGTCCTCTGACAATCTGTCGCATATGCGTTTGATATCCTTCTGCACAGCAGTGCTCTCAATGAGCGCTAGAAGAGCCGCTTTAGCACGGCCTAGCTCGCCCTCTGGTAAGGAGTCTATTATTTTGTGTAGCTCCGAGCGTTTCTGCATAGAAGCCTCATTCTCCGCAAATCAAGATGTGTCGTATAGGGGCTATCCTAAGTCAGTACAATAGGCGTTTGTCACTGTCATAGGGATACCTCTAACAGCTCTTCGGTCCTATACAGGAGGCATGTCTTGTGCCCACATACGTCAAACACTTGTTTACAGTCCACCAAGAGTATAGACTTTTGCGCAAAAGTCTTAATTGCGTCCGCCCCAGCCCCGTAGTAAAGACTGTACCTATCTAGCATTACGACTCGGTATTTCCCGCCATCCAGCACACTATCTATAGGCACCCCATCGCAAAAGTCGGAGTAACTGTAAGCCCGGACAGGTTCTCCATACCTTCTGTATTTTTCCAAGATGTGCGCAAGATATGTCTTGCCAGACGCAGAAGCGTGCGGAAAAACATAGACCCCAGGTTCCAGATCGATATGCACTTTCATGTAGTAATTCTCGGAACGGTACATTAAGTATACTCCTCAACAGCCACGTAGCGTGAGCGTGGATTTGGTCAGAAAACCATGATTCTGTCTACTTTCAGGAGGACGCTGCAGAGTTTGTTCTTACATAGGGTAGGGGCACCCTTTGCGTCCACCAAAACAATACAGTGGCTGCTCAGCTCAAGCAACTCCTGCAGAAAGGCCCCATAGTACATATCATACCTATCTACAACCAATACTCTGCACGTGTCTCCGGTGGCAGCCCGCAACTCCAATTTATTGAGGTAGTCGCCATATGTATAAGAGTTCACAGGCTCACCGAAACTGTGATACCGCCTAAGCACAGAAGCCAGATACGACTTGCCTGTCGCAGACCTTGGATTAAACACATATAGGCCATTTTCCAGCGCGACTTCCACAGCCATATTATATCTGTCAATCTTGTACAAACTTCTCTACCCCTTTGTCGTCCTCAAACACCTCAGGAACGTCGGGCCACTCATCGTACATGTAGGAGGCGAACCGGTTAAACGATGTATATCTGTACCCTCGGTAAAGCACATCGATATCATCGTTTCCAACTGTACAGAAAACGAACAGCCTGTTAGGGACGATTATTGTCCCATTCTCACAGTACTTGATGATCTCACTGAGCGCGTCATCTCCCGCTTCTGTACAGTTTATCACTAAATCGGGGCGATTGTGAACTGCCAATGCAGCCTGACATCCAGTGCTCATATACAACGTAGAGAGCTTATACCCGAATCTGTCTATGAACTCGTACGGATTGAGATACTCGCCCTTCTCGATTGTTTTTATGAGCAGCCTGTCAATTTCATCTCCGCGTACTGAGGACATTGCAAATGCTTTCTCTGCATCCATGATGGCATCCTCAGGAATTGGATCGATCCCTGAAACTAGAATCTTTAACATAGACCTACCTCCAGCGTTACCTGTTGATCCAGCCGTAACTGGAAGTATCGAAATCTGGGATGTCATACTGCTCATACATAGCGTTAACGTCTACGACTTTGTCCGGAGTCCTGCTGACATAGTTGTCATCCATGCTACATATTCCATGCGATCTGCACAGAACCTCAAACAAATCGTTCTCATCCAGGCCGATGTTCTTGAGAAGTACAGGTAGGTCACTGCGACCTTCTGGAATTACCCGCTGTTTGATAAAAGAGGGAACGCCTCGACGAACGTATTCATCTTGGTGCAGACTCAGATCTATCCCAGCTATATCTACGAAAAGTCCTAAGTTCTTCGCTTTTTCACAATTTTCCCAAATAGGACGGATGACCCAATCTGAATCACCATTGATGCTGCTGTACTCCTCCGACAGAGTTGCCAATGGAATATCTCGAAGCATAATATACGCAGTGCGTACACGATCAATATGATCTATCCGCTGAGTAGAAATGTTCATAGTAGACTCTTCCTTTTATCGTGTTATATGCATCCTCAAGGGACAACCTTTCAACCATGTGCAAATACCGCATGCAGACGATTTCCACATAAAAGCGTTGAAACGTCTTAGGTATTATACTCCTGGCACTCATGACTGTCTTAGTGATTGCACCGTACACGCTCGCAAAAGCGAGGCTAGCCATTGCAGCACGCATCTCGGGAAACTCTGCGCATTTACCGAGCATTTCGTAATAGTTTGTACGCCTGTTAATACCATCCTCACGCTGCATCTGAAATAATGATGCTGGAAACTTCTCGGACCTCTCTGATAGAAAGGAGAATTCATGATTTATAAAATTCTGAATTACACCACCTACTCCTGGAAACAGGCTAGACCCATTATCGTAGATAGGGGCTGGCTTTCGCGCATTAGACGTTGCTAAGTACCCCCAATTACCGCCATGGCGGTCACGATTTCCTAGAATGGCATCACACACAAACATTTTCCAAAACTGCTCTAACATAGCAGCCTTAACACTTGACTCCATACGAAAATGCTTTTCCAACACATAGGTCACATCTTCGTAAGTGTATGCTTTGCTGGTCAGATCTGTATCCACGCTAGATTGGTGGATGTCATCAAACTCTCGCAAGAACCAGCCCTCTGCTACAAAGTCCTTGATTATAGATACTCGATGGCTCCCGTATATACCTAGCCAAACCTCTTGACAATTTATACCCAACTCACGGATAAAGTTAGAAGCAACATACTCTGTATAAGGAGAGATACTCCTGCCATGTGTCACAGGTATTTTCACCAGGTATCTGGTTCCACCCACTACTATCCCGAACTTTTCTGAATTGCCTTTATATGTACGATGACTACGCATCGAATCTTGCACAACAAAGTTGTTATACATATGTCCCCCTGGTGACCGATTCAAAGTTTCTTTACAGCTAGACGGCTGACATGCACCTACGGACGCGCTCACGTTGCGCTAAAAGAATTTCACATGAATCTGTGCTAAGCGTTTCGGCAAGATGTGTGAAGCTCTCCGACATGTAGCTGTCATAGAGACAACCAAACTGCGCCTGATTCGAGCGGAGCCACCGAAAAACTTCCTCATGGGTACAGGAGCGCCCAACGGGCCCCAGCCTAGCCACTCTGCTGTAGCTGTTTCTTAGACAAGCGACATTATCATAGGGTGGGTACAAATCAGTTATGTTAGAGCCATTCCCACAGAAAGCGATATTACCCTGATGCCTGTCTGACTGGAGAGTAACTCCATCTACAAACGCCAGCAGAAGCAGTTTCTGATAGGCCTCAGCCGATATGCGACCCCTGTACAGCTCAAAGGAATTATCTTCAGCAACATCATAGGCGTCCACCATCTCACAGTCGGGCAGCCTCCCCGCCAACGAAACGAAGTGTCCTGAGTCCAGACGAATACATCTGGAAACCTTTAGCCCAAAGAACTCTGCGACTGCAGCATATTCGTTTTCACAGAGCAAGTCCAACCCTGATACTTCAGGTTTCAGCAAGCCGGTACATCCACCCCGGAGCTCCACCCAGTACATGTCAGGGGTAGCACCCTCTCTTTCATATGATAAGATGGTGTATGTCATACTGGAACCTTCTTATCATATATTTCTATGTTTTGGTTAAAGGCAACCAGCGGGCATCTCCTGTCATGGAATACAGTAGAGAGGTATCTGTAATGCGCAACAAGCAGATCCCACTGGCCGGTACCAACCGGTACGCCCGCCTGCTCACACCAGAGCCTGTGCAGGTTTTCAAACCCAGGTTCGCCATAGGGAGGTGCGAGTGTGTCGAGAATAGCGTACTTTACCTCTTTTGTGGTGCATGGAATTCCTCGATATGGTAACTGAGGCTTTCCTACTAAAATCACAGGGTTCTCGGTGTAAGTAAAGCTGTAGTCATCCTCGCCTGCGCGCTCCAAAACACCCAGGTACTTCGGCCCATCCCCCAGGTCCCTTCTGTAGAAGTAGAAAGGATTATGCTGGACCCGCATTGACACCCCATACACCTCCACGATGATGCTATTCTCAGTAATGCACTAGGCCACTAGAACTTGCTTTTTCTAGCAATATCCTCACAGCAACTGTTATGCCTACTATGGTAAAACTGAACACACACCTTCGTTGTTAATACCCTAACCACAGCCCATCTTCCAGTGCCCTATAGGCATCCTTTACGCTAGTGGCGATGTACCCCTCAATACTAATCGACACTTCCTCGCCACCCGACAAATCCGTTAAGTCCATGTCAGGAGTTTCAAGAGCTATACTCCCATTTCGGCAAAATGAAAAGATTGCAGAGATGGCATTGAATCCACACCCTCCCAAGCCTACCACAGCGTCCGTGTTGTTTACCAACAGGGCTGCTTTGCACCCTGTACTCAAGAAGGTCGTGTAGAGTGTGACGCCAAACCTGTCAACGAATGTTCGACTGTCGATTAACTTCCCTGCCTCTATTGCTTCTACCAGTTTAGCGTCAGTAGAATCAGCTCGTATCTTAATCGTAGTGAATGCTGACTCGGGGTCCTGTATCAAATTTTTGCCTTTAGGAATAACGCCTTTAGCGTCAGAGTCCTGTCCGTATAAGTAAACATTCAGCACAGGCCAACCCCCTATCCTATAAACAACGGTAAATTTACCATTACCACGCACAAGCGTCTACATCATTTGAATGCGCCTATCTTTAAACACACAATGCACCTGCATTCACCTCAATCTCGGAAGCAGACAATGTGATATTGCAGCGCCCAGTTACAGCCAAGCCTGTCACGCACTTGCAATCGACTAGTACGATGCACGTGCCCTTCAACTCATTTATTGTATCCGTAAACTTCCTCACGTACTGGCTGTAGCGATCAAGTAGGATGACCTTAAGCTCAGACATAGAGAAGTCGACACCACTAAGCGCCGCTTCTGGGCTACCGAACTTCCTCACATCAGGTAAGCTAAAGCTATCCACCGGCTCCCCGATACCTCTGAGTTCACGCAGCCGGTCCGCGAGATAACTTTTCCCCGTAGCTGACTCGCAGTCGAATACGTAGATTCCATTAGATAGATTTATCCGAACAACAGGGGCACTTTTATCAAATAAATACACTGTCGTACCTCCAAGTATACCCCGTGACAAATAAAGGCCGCACTACCCGGCTAGAGCAGCTCTGGCAACCATGAGCGAGTAGCCTAATAGATTCTGGCCCTGCCACTTGCTCATATCAAACCTGCGCTCATCGCGCATAGAGAGCCCAATGCCCCAGATTCTGTCCTTTACAGCACACTCGGCTAATACCTGATTCCCGGTAGACAGTAGTGCATTGCGCAGGTCGTCATTCTGCCTGAATTTCTCGACCAGCCCTTTATAGATAACGAGCTGGCGAACACCATTCCACACGTGGTCGTTATAGTCCTTCACGGCCCGACCCAGTGCCTTTATGGCTGCCACGTCAGATGTAGAGAGGATTTTGCGTGCTGCATCACCGTCGTTGAATACAACGGCTTTCTGATGCATCATATACTGCTCCATCGAAGAGTACTTGACACCATCGGCAGTAAAGTCCGAGAGGTACCAATTGCTGAACACTCCGTTCTCCTCATCAGGATTATGAAAGAATACCAACAACTTCACGCCCTTTCAATACACTCTCAACAGCAAACGTAATCATTTCGCTAACTCCTCGAATGCCAAGATGCGTTTAGACACAATCTCGAACTTCTCGTCTTCTGTCAAGTCAAACACAGTGCTCTGATGCAATGATTATGCGTTCAACCAATCAGCCCGTCCGCTATCAAATCCGTTATCTTATCTAGGAAGCCCATCTGGTTGTCGACATACGAGCCGTCGTTGACAAAGTGGACTTTTCTCCCACGTAGCGCCTCGTCCCTCATGAGGAAGTAGGCAGTTACGCCCATAGTGATATCCTTCTCATCCGCAGCATCCAGAAGAAATGGGTAGCAATTCTCGCCCATCATCGTCATACGATTCATCTTGTCAAGATGCCTGCAAAGCAAAAGATTTTTGGTGCCCGTGCATAGGTCTTCTACACGCATGCCAAATTCGAGTAGAGAGCGCTCAACATCCTCACCTAAGGGCACCTTGTCGATTGTTTCGATTACAGAGCGGCCAAACGGATCACTTAGCCACTCGGGCTCCCATACTCCTTCAAAGTAATCGTTAGGGTATCTGATAAAATCATCACGGGCAATCAACTCATCCAACGTGGCCAAATATAAGTGTAACACCTATCGCACCTCCTATCTGATGCGGATAGAAGAGCCTCTAATCAGCTACCGCGAGCATTTGTGAAATGCTCCACTTCCTCCAGCACCGACCGGGTCAGCCTGGCCACATCTGAAACGGTAGAGCTACTTAAACAGTAGTCTCTAGTATAACGAAACTCTGCTCCCATTTCTGTAATAGTACCAGAAGCCAAGAACAAAGACTCCAACGTGTTTTTAGAGAAGATATCACTGAAGTCCATTGCGCTTAGTAACTGCCCCACATCTGCTGTCGGCGGATACTGTGTGCCAGAAAGTTCCATGCAATGCTTTAATGCTAGCTCGATAGACTGATGTAGATGAAATGCAGCGCACCCGATAATCCCCATATCCTCGCATGCAGCACTCATTATGATATCATAGGTCTTGAGCTGTGACTTTGCCATATCAAGTAGAGTCTGCCCCACCGACACCACACACCTTCCGTAAGACAACAAACCTTAAGAGTAACATTTAGCCTCCTTACCCTACTACCCCTACACCTTCATATACTGCAGATGCTCAGCACACAATGTTCCTCCAGATTGTCATAGTGCTGTTGAAAACTTAGGCGACCCATCCTAAGTGAACCCCTTGGTAGCGGCCCTCCTTACATACAGTCGCCAACCGAGGCTGCCCACTTAAAGGCACCGCCCGGCCAGGTATTCATCAACCCGCTTTTGATATTCCTATTCAGCAGCTCCTGATTACCAACCAGTGGATTAGAGACGAACTTCGCACTGAACAGCCAGCCATGCTCTTTGCTCTCGTATCTGTACACAACGCCCTCAGGAGCTCCAACGGCCCCATGGTGTCCACTCCCCAGAAGAGACACAGCCTCAGAGGTACTTATAGCACCACCAGAATGCACCACAGCTGCTGAGGTAAAGGATAGGGGATTAAGGCGCTCTTGCAGCTCCGCATAACGAACGCGCCCAGCGTCATTGATAATGTCAAAGCATACAAACGGCTCATGCGGCAGGTTGTATCTGATGGTATGTGTTTTGACCATCCACTCACCACAGACTCTCTCCCCATCCGAAAGCAGGCGTAGGAAGCGATCTCTGTTCTCGTCTACGAATAGTGCAAAATCGCGTATCCACTCGTACGGATTGGTCCTTACGTCATACCCCTTTCTGATAATAGGGTATAGGACGTCACCACGCCGCAGGACGCCGACGTTGCACCCGTCCACCTTTTCCGTAACGACAACCAAATCGTCCGGGTGCCTTGTTTGGACTGTAAGCCATGTAGCCTCCTGCTCGCCAATCGTCCTGTCCGATTTGTCACGGAATTTGGAACCAGGCAAATGTGAAATAGAGGGGTAGTTGGAAGGTATGACCTTATTCGCCATCCTTACCACCGGCCCTCTCTCGCGCCAGCCGCCGTTCCTCCATAAGACGTTTGCACTCCGCAGCACCACTGTGTACATACTCCAAAAACTGCTGCAGAGTCATGCCCTTTGTCTCCTCGTACAACTGCCGGCGTACCTCATGAATATCCTCCACCGTAAAATTAGGACTAATCATAAATACACCTCTGCAGCCTAGTCCGGCGCGACTAATACACCTTCAGTTAAATCCCGCATCTTTCAAAGAAGTCAACGTCTCGCAGATATTCTGCGTTCCAAACTCCTGGATTTTAGCATTATGCCATGTACAGAGTATCTCATTCAAATCCAACAACTTATCACGGTCCAACAACGTACGACTAGGACTCCCTAGGTCACCAAGAGGATAGCACGGAAACTGATGAACGAACCTAATAGCTTTGTCTATAAGCAGATCGCTGACACACCAATCCTTATTTCCTTCACATAGGCAGTCGAGAGTGTAGTAATAACCATACTCCGCGTTGCTCTTGTTAACATCTCTAGAGTGCTTTGCACAATCCTTAAGCGCTTTAATCAAGAACAACTTACAAAACCTTTCAAAGTTTTTGGCCTTCTTTCGATCATTATCTGTTACGAGCATACCTGACTCCCGCCATGGTAAGACCTCACAGCAAGCGTCCAAACCTGTCGTGTCTTTGATAACTGAGCTGCCCTGTATTGATTTGATGAAATAATGCTCGGTGCAAATAATGGGCATAGTGATGACTCTTCCACCAGAATTCGAGTACAAGCCGCTCAGTTTACTATATGTCTTCATGGTCTCTCTGTTATCAGGTACTACATCGAGAAACACTAAAATATTCTCACTCGCATATGACTTAGAAATACTTTCAGCTATGCCGTACAGGTTCCCGCTTCCATTTGAATACACGAAGTCTCTCGTTACCGACACAGGGTACGCATTTCTGTATAGTACTGAGAGAACATCATCCTCTCTATCTTCAAATAAGTATTTCATAGAGATACCTCGATGCTGGCAGGAGTCAGCTTCAATGTTATCGTGCGTGGAATTCCAATACTTGGGAAGGTGGACGCCTTCACATCCACCAAAACAACTGCTGTATCTATGATAGAGCGGATAGCATTAACAATGCCGACATCACACATGTACTGGTCATACCTGTCGATTACCAGCAGCTCAGGCTTGCGCTCCCGAATCAATGAACCCAAATCCACGTGCTTAAGGTAGTCTTGGTAGGTATAGCCCACCACTGGTAAACCAGCTTCATACAGCTTCATCACGGTATTGCATAAATAGGTCTTGCCGGAACCTGACTCCCCGTCAAAGAGGTATAGGCCCGGACCGAGATTCACTATAATCTCCGGCATAGAGTTATATCTAATCATCGCCCGTTTCCTCCAAAATGCCATCTTCGAGGTACCAGTTTACATCATCCAAACTGTGAAACATGTGGCCGTTTATACACACCTCGACAGGACCCTTCCCAAGAGTACAGAGCGCTATATCAGGAATGTCCATGACAATACTTCCGTTCTTGCAGTTAGCGAATATTGCATCTCTTGCATTTGCCCCACACTCCAACAAGTCAATAACCTTATTTGTATTATTGACAAGCAGCGCGGTCTTGCATCCTGTACTAAGCATTTCCGTGTAGAGTTGCACCCCAAAGCGGTCAAGAAAGAATCTCCGATCTAGCAGCTCCCCCTTGTCAATTTCCCGCACCAATGACTTGTTCGGCTCTGTCGCCTGGAAGTCTAGGAGCGTAAATGCGCTCTCGGAGTCGGTGACAATATCAAGACCCTCTGGAATCACATCCGCATTCGTCTCACTAACCCCACGCAAATATACAGTCAACATACCACCAAACCTCCCCCAATAGCAATGACCCGCTATAATAAATCTAGTTAAATATCCGGCATCACAGCCTCCCCGACTGCGCTGCTCTCCAGTGTAACCGTTCGCACCCCAGCTACTGTCTTTGGATTCGACATATGCTTAAAGTTCCACGAGGCTATCACATCGCACTCCATGCATATAGCCGTAGCAATGTGAGAGATATCAGCAATACTTCGCTTAGGTAGGATGCCAAAATTGCTGACTGCTATCACAAGCTCATCGAATCCAACACACCTAGAAGAAGTAACCTCAGTATACGGTACTTCCTGCAAAAAGTCAAACAAAGTACTGCGTTTTGGCTCAGGACACCTTGAAAGTTCCTCTAAGGTTATGTCGGATAAGTAAACTTGAAATTGCTTGCTTTTGGCCGCTTCCCAAAACACTCTAGTGACAGTAGTCTTCTCCTCAGAGTCATCTTGCTGTAAATAGCTTATGGCTGAAGTATCTAAGTACACTTTTAGAGGTGCAGGCATCAGCGGCTTACTCACTCTACAGACAGGTACAACACAGCAGATCTGCCCAGCTTCCTCTACACATTGGTACAGTTGATAGGCGCCATCAGCGTCCACTGAGCTTAGCACGTCACACAGCAGATCACTGCCTCCTGGGACGACCCGTACTCGGTCATCTATCGGCTGCCCAAACGGCAGCGTGAAATACGATAAAACCGGCACAGATACACCCGCCCTTCATATATTTGATTAGGATATACAAAACACCGAAGCCCGTAGACTCCTGTGTTTCCAGTTAAATATCCAGCATCGCGACCTCACTGACTGCACTGCTTTCAGCACTACAGAAGCGTACAACTTTCCCGGAGGTGAACTTGATAATTAAATCACGGTCACCATACAGTAAAGAGGCACCTTCACGAATTTGTCGTAGTGCGTCACCGACATTCTCCGTGGCAACCTTGGTAATGTACGCTGCCCCATCCTCTGCCACATTCACACAACTGACCACTTCGAGGAGCGCCCTCTCTACGATACCAGTGCCAAACAGCTTAGAGGCATATTCGGTAATATCCATATAGTAATTATAATTGCCGGCAACAGAAGCCTTGGCCTCTAGCAGAGAGACACCATCAATGTTGATTCTCATCTACCTATATCCCCTTCATAAGTATATGGACACAAACTCTGGACTTCTTCTGTTAAAGCCACTTCTCAATGTAGAGCCGATCCTGCGTGAAGATAGGAGGCTCTTTGTCAATGACCCAGGCCCTACGCTCGACCTCAATGGTATTCCCAGGGTTTCTCGGATCCTGCATAGTAGTGGACCTGGAGATGTGATAGCAGCATACCCCACGCTTGCACTCAATAGGGAGGTCATTCCAGTTGATATCTCTCTGCGACCACAGCATCTCCTGTACTTCATTGCATGTTTTCCGCTGAAGCTCTTTGTGGGAGAAGTGAGCCTGCCCAACCGACTCAATGCTGTTACGCGTGGCGTCATTCTGCCGCCAAATAAGGCAATTGCACACCTCCTCCTTCGGGAGAGAGAAGGCCCGCGCATCAAACATAGCCAGATCAAATTTCTCCACCAGTTCAGGGTACTCCCTGATTCTTCTGTTGAACTCCAGTGTTGCCATAGAAGCAGCGAGACTGCACATCTTCTGGACATTATAGTCAAACCACGCAGAGGTAGAGACAGATGCGTAATCCGTGAGCACCAATGTGATCTCATCAGACTGTGTGTAACCAAAAACGCACCCCTGGATGTTCTTACAGAGAAACTGCATCGTACCCTGCATTGCATCCATCAGGCGTTTATCGAACGGCTTCTCCATCCCACGGGTAAATGTGTGAAAGGCTTTCCCATCAATACGGATGATAGCAGGGATACGCCTAGTGAGGAAATTTCTGCTCACACTCTCATAGCCCTTCATTCTAGTGCCCAGGGCATCATATTTGTTTTTACTCATAATTACCCTCTCTGTCTTTCTTGTATTTAGTTTACTGATACGTGCGCATCAGTTAGCTGTAATCAAAATAAGTGAAGATTTGGGAATCAACGCATGATCGTTATAAACAGCACCCCTGGCAACCCAGCTGGCACCATATTTTGAAAGGCGCCAATCACCTAATTTGTATCCCACAGTACTAGCCCCACTTTTATTTTCTAAGTATGTGTGGTATAATCCCGATATCAGCAAATATGAAAGGAGTAACCCAAATGGCTGAACAACGAGTAGTAAGAAGTAAAGAAGAGCGCAAAGCCGAAATCGAGAAGAAGATACAGTTCCACAAAGACTGTATCAAAACCCTAGAGCAGAAGATTCACGACATTGACAACCCCAAGACCCCCACCAGAAGCAAAGGTATGCGTAGGATCCTCACCGAGGGCAAACTCACTGATGATGAGGCAGCAAAGGCTCTCGGATTTAAAGATGCCAACGAGATGAGGGCGAAGCTCCTTGCGGCAGCTGAAGCAAAGAATAAGTGAAAATAGGAGGCAGCTGGCACACCGCTGGCTGCCTCTTTATCATGTAGCTTATACCCAGTAGGCGCTCACTGCGTTAGCATGTGCGCGTTGATATACTCTTTGATAATCGCACACAGCTCCTCTACTGTATCTGCGGAACATACTGTATCGCAGACTCTCTCGAAGTTCTGGAAAGCTACGGCGTCGAAAGCAATCCTTTCGTTGATCACCTTAGCAGAATCACCTCGCATTACCATACGCTCTGCTTGAGCTTTCCTTGACACCTGGATCCCAACTACGTAGCATCCCCGCGCTCCACAGTAGGAGCGGAGAGCCACGGCGCCCTTAGGCTCCAATATCACCAAATTAGAGCCATCCGCTTCTGCCTTGGAGAGGCCGTAGTAGTTACCGGCATATTCTTGCGACTCCACCATATCGTCAACACTAAAGCTCTCCTTGCTGACAAAATGGTAGGCATCCACCGGCTCGCCTCTTCTTCGCTTGCGCGTTGTTGTTGTCACAGCCCGCTTCATTCCAAACTGCTCCACAAGCATCTGAGCTACCGTTGACTTGCCAGATGCAGAAGGCCCGACCAGCACGAACATTGGTATCGCTCTCATTTAACACAACCCCTAATCTTTTTAATTAGCTCCCACATAACTACCCATGGCCCGAGTAGAATGTAGGCGGCAATACCAGTCAGATATCCAAGCACTTCAGGTAACATGGCGACCTCCTTCAGGCATAAAAAGAACGACACACTGCTAGAGTGTGCCGTCTCGCATAGATATATGGCGGGGGTAGTTGGACTCGAACCAACGATACCGGCGTCAAAGGCCGGTGCCTTAACCACTTGGCCATACCCCTGTATGGCGCGCTGACGAGAGCCAGCACGCTTTGATAGTAGGCAGCCACCCAATATAGGTGGTAGGGCAGCCCACTACGTTAATTTAGTATATGGCGTACCTGATGCTGTAGGAGCTCGTTCATAGCCTCATACTTCCAATCAGGCCAATTGTAGAGAGAATGCTTTGGAATTGTCCAACCCTTTAATCTCTCCAATGCAGCTCGCCGCCTCTCATTTAGATAAAGGCGCCCCACCGACACATACCCACGTCCATCAAAAAGCCTCGGCCCTTCTTTGGCTGTGTACGCGACAATACTGTCTTTATCGTAATTGTCCCTAACCCACATTGAGCCTAAGCCTCGTCCGTTATCGAAAATTGGGGATAAGCCCACTGTACTATAGTCCACAGTGTCCTTGAATAAGCCAAAGTTTCCAAGATGTCTGTCTGGATTACAGATGACGCAGTCAAAGAACACAATGTCCTTATACGACTCAATTAGCTTATTTTCGGCAAGCACACGCTCAAATCCTGCCTCCGTTATCATTCTACGCAAAAGCTCTTGCGCCATAGAAATATAAGCTGTGCTTTCCGATGTAAATATTGGACATATACTGCACAACTTACCATTTACCATGCGCAAGTCATACTCTACATACGGGTAAAGATCCATACGCTTCGCGATCTGTGTTGCATAGAACTCTGCCTGCGGCTCAAACCCCGCATTTAGGAACCCTGAATCAATGGTACTACCCTTTAGGAGCCAAACGGTCCCATCGTTCTCACGAATCCAGCATTTCGGCAATACACCATCCGTTGTATACTCTGGCGACGTTGCCTGCAGGCGCATTCCAGCTAACCCAACACCAGAAAATGCATAATGCGCTATAACCTCCGAAAACTTGTTGTCATACATGTTGATACGCGCCCAGGGTACATCCAGTGTTTCGGGACACACCCACACATCATCGTTCAAAGACAACCCATAGGATATGTTTAGAAAGCTCTCCAGTGAGTTCATATCCAGGTAACTGAACAGCTTCGCAATGTGCTCTCTATGCTTCGGGGCTTTCCTATTCTTCAGGAACTCCTCCAATTGGCGGCCGCCCACAATGGCGAGGTAGAGTTTTCGGTCCACGATATTCAAATCACTTACAGAAACGCTACTGGTCCCCAGGAGAGAGGTAGTACTAACAAGCTCAAACGTAGCTACTACCCTGTCCTTGCTCATTAACTTATACACAGCTCTCCTCCTAATGCTATACTTATTGACAGTATATCCCGAATAAATACAAAAGTCAAATTCTCCTTTAATAATATATGGAAACCACTTCTCTGTACCTTATTGACAATTTGCGCTAACTGCTGTAAACTTCTACACATAACAGCTAGGGAGGTGACAAAGTGCTTTACCATCCAAGCGACAGAGAGATACAAATATTGCCCAGAGAGATTAAGAGGATGCTCTCTGTACCAGCACCGAATGTGCGGAACACTGTGCCAATTACAACCGAGAAGCAAGCCAGGGACTATCTTTCACAAAAGATAGGGCGATACGGAGACAGTAAGAAGATCGCTGTCGAAGTCGACAAGTATATTGCCAAGGCTATGAACGATTTACTTGCTACCGGCTTTACATATGCTAACCTGTATGCTAAGGACTTTGAATTCCTCACCGAACCCCACGTGGCTGCAGCACTGGCATATAACGAGCTGAATTGCATAGACAACATCCCAGATGACATAGACCTAGAATACGGACTTACTTATGGAAAGGAAATGATTAACATGAATGAGCAGGAGAAGAAGGAAGCAATGGAAGTGGCAGCCCTTATGAGGGACAAGCTTGCCAATATGACAGCAGAAGAGGCTGAGAAGTACCTGTCTGCAATCCCGGTCGAAAACGAAGAAGAGTAACGAAGAGGGTAGGGGCTGACCGATAGCACCCTACCCTCTTTCCTTATCCCATGTATACTGGGTCGTAATAGTAGCCGTTTTTCGCAGCTTCTTCAACTGAAGTGAACATATCAATGATATGTGTCCCTTCAGGTAGAAGATCGGCATACGCATACAACTTCGTCGTAGTTCCGTCGCTGTTAATGCCCTCATAGCCGGCAACCATTCTAGCAGTCTCCAGCTGCGCGCCGCCAACAGAGAATGCGGATATCGCATGACCAGACTTAAAGTCCCACCCGTCAATAAAGGATATGACGGTAGGGCCTGTAATCGGGTTGACCTGCTTAAAGGTAGTCAAGTCACTGGGGATGTAGATAAACTCACCGCTCCTGCCGGTGGTCTCCTGAAACTGATACATAAGGGCATCACTTACGATTGAGTTAATCTGACGATAAATCTCATCTTTGCTGATACCCTGACTCTGTATAGTCTCCTTTGTCAGGTGCCCGTCTTGCAGCAGATGGACACTGTCCCCGCCCGTATTAAGGGCATAGTATTTATCCCCAACCTCATAGGCATAAGGGATCTTCTGCGACCCCTGGAGATACCAGCCACCCTCAGAATCCTCAGTCGGCGTGTACATATAGTACCCGTTGTAGGCTGCAACACAGAACACAGGTATGTACCCACTCTCAATCTGCATCTTCGACTTCTCTGTGAGCGGGAGGTCATAGTTCATGCACATGAGATTGATAAAGGTTGTAAGCGCCACCTCGGGGTCAGCATTTGTACGCCCCTGATCTGCGTAGTCCTGCCCGAGGTGCGACATACTCAACATTTCCTCCACAGCCGCATCCGTGGAGTAGTCGATGGCAAACTTCAGGACATACTCCTCAAGCTGCATCTGTTCCTGCTGCACATTATGCACAAGAAGCATTAGGAGGATTGCAATGAAGAGTATGGGTACAGATAGGATAAACCCAAACCCTCTATTCATGACCGAATCCTCCCAGCCAGCGTGAAGTCAACTGGAGCCATGTTTAGACCAAAGACGCTATAGAGGAAACTCGCCAGCCCAGTAGGACCCACCTCTGTAACCTTCACTTTTAGCAGGTCACCTTGGTTCCAATGGTAGATGTCATCAGACCCAACATATGTCATATAGGTGTCGCCCGGACTCTTCGGGTCTGGGTTAACGACCTTAGCATACCTGAGGATCTGTACATCTACAAGAGGCCCATATGCAGAGCAGGCCAGATATAAGTCAGCCACGTGTTTCTCATCCAACACCGCCGTGTCCGTTACTTCGTCTACGAAGTTCGTTACTTCAGCCACGATAGAGCGTCTGGCCTGAAGCTGGTCCGACACCATTACGTTGGCCAACATGAGAACAATCATAATGAAGCACAAAACGACTCCAAGGATTTTGTTTATAAAGCCGTACACTAATCTCCCTCCTTATGGAATCAGTTTTACAACCCACCTGGTTCCAGAGGGGTCTAGTGTTACTGACTCTACCTTGAGATCCATCTTGTCCTTAAAGAAGGAATCCCAGGCTTTGTTGATGGACTCCTCCTTGTCCTTAAAATAGGCGTTATCGAAGGCCACCGTGTATGTCTCACGCCCATACTGGAAGACAACCGTTACTGGGTCTGGTACATAGGCGTCATTCACCACCAGCGACATAAGCGCATCCTTGGCGGTCTGCACCGGACGCACGATTTCCTGGCCAAACGTATTGTGGGCTACCATCTTCTCATTAACTTGGACATCCATGTTGCTCCGCACAGAGGCGATAGACCATATGCCGACTGTGAGAATAAAGAGAAGCGCAACTACAGCGACCAGAATGTCAAACCCATCACTAACCTCTTTCATTCGGCCAAGGACACCTCCATCGTGTAGAGCCCGGTCACCTCATCGACTTCCCAGGACATGTAGGCCTTTCTCGCCATGTAGTCGTCCAGGTCGTCTACTGAGGTGGAAATGAGCATCCAGTCATTCGGATTAGACGGGTTGCGCTCCTTGATGGAGAACTTGCTGATATTACCATTGGCGTCCGTACTACTGGCACCATAGTTGATGCGCATGACCATCTTCCAAATGTCTGCAACCGGAACCGGCTTCTCATAGGAGGCTAGAAAGAATGCGTCCGTATCCTGCATAGAGGTTACTGGCGTAGTGACCTGGTCGGCAGTTTTGTTCCAGAAATTCCGGCCAATCATCATGAGACTCAAACCGATGCTCAGGATAAAGGCCATGATACATGCGCCAGCTGCAATCTTATACGCGGTGCTTAGATCTTCTCCCATCCGTTACACCTCCCTGAAGTTGTAGCTCGATAGGGAGCCATTAGCATCGTACGTGAGAGTGCAAAGATAAGTAGAGGCCTGATTGAGCACAGCGCTGATGCTGGCGGAAGTCAGCTCAGTATGGTAGGAAGAAGAGCTCCAAGACATTGTGCTTCCACCACGAGTGGTCACATTGACTGCTGGGGAGCCCTGGTACTCAAGAACCAGAGAGACAATATCCTGCGGGTAGCACTCCTCATTGTCGTACATACGGGCAACCCTGTACTCCAGAACATCCGCAGAGGCTGCACGCTCCTTATCCATTGTAAGCATGATCGTTCTTGATAGCTGCGTACATACAATCAGTGCCACCACGATAATGCACGCCACCAGGACGTCTACGGCAAGTTTTACACCGTCAGTCCATTCCTGCATGTAATCACCCTCTTTCAGTAGATTCAAAACACATAGTTGTCATATCGTGATGTGCAACCGGTGTTTCAAATCTACAGGGCCCTCAGAACTAGAGGACCCTGCAGAGCGCATTAGGTGGCCTGCTGGGTGAAGCTGATACCGATGATGGTGCCAGTACTGTCCTTGATGAGCTCAGCCAGGTACTTGCCGTTGTCCCGGACATACTGCGCACTCCCACTTACAGTCATCGGCTTGGTGTTCAGATTGTACGTAACCGGGGTAACTGGCGACGCAGTAAAGAACGTGTCTCCCGTGTTACGAGTGAGTGCGGTACTGCTCTTGTAGGAGTAGTTGCCGTTCTGGCCTTCCTGCTGGTACCCCTCAAGCAGCGCACCGTAGCAGTAGCCGCCATTAGTGCCGGCATCCTGGCACAGCCCAGTAACGACAACGATACCGATGGGCTCGCCGGAGAACAGCTTGATGGCGGAGGTGACCTTGGTGCCGGTCACGATCTTCTGATCGTAATCGTCGTAGGTGGTAGCCATCATCTGGCCGAGGCCGGACTCAAGCTGGTTGGCACCGCTGTTGGTGATGTTCTTGACCACCATCAGCAGCGACAGAACGATGGCGATTAGGAAGCAAAGGATGACCAGGCCAATGCCAATCTTGGCGCCAGTGCTGAGATCGTCTCCCATGAGATATTACCTCTTTTCGTTTGATGATTTTGCGTGCCACTCAGATGACGCGCGCTGCGAGCAGCACAGCGACCAGGCTAAGTGCCACAGTCACAAGACACAAAGCGGTACAGACTCCAAGATGAAAACTGATCCGCTTCAGAGTGGAGATTTTCATCTCCTTCTTCACAGACTCATCGTCCATAATAGATCCTCCTTACTTAGCCGATAGGATTGGAGAAGCCGCCGGTGGCCAGCACGGCAATAATGAGGCCGATAGCCACCACGGCCATGACGCCACAAACAATGATGAGCGCCTTAGTGGAGCCCTTGAGGCTCTTGAACTTATCCAGCATCTTCAATACCCCCTTCCCGTAGAGTCCTCATGTAGAGAACATGAAGGCCCTTTCCGTGAAATGATATATAGCCACCAATCCTGATCTGCGTCCCAATAGACAGGTTATCGGGATGCAGATCATCGATATTGGATGACAACGCAGTAACCAGGACAGTAGAGGACGGCGCCCTGCTCTGCCTAACAAGGAGGCAAGCGGAGCGCCGGTTCCTCTCATTCTTCCGCTCAGGGTAGACTGCAATAATCGTACCTTCTACCTCGACAGAATTTTTGTCCGGCTTATCGGTGGTCCAGCACTTGGCCACCTTGAAATAGGAACCTTTATCTGAGGACCAGCGCGGCTTTCCAACCACACAGGTTCGCAGTCCAGCATGGGCATCCGAGATCCCGCTGATGGGTATAGGGAGCCCACGGATTGTTAGTATGTACAGTCCCTTATCGTTCCTGCACTCACTGACAGTACCAACTAGCTTCATATTACATAACTCCCAACTGTCCCATCATATTGGTGATCTCGTTGAATGCCAAAATTCCGATTGGCGCGAGGACATGTCCAACAACCATTGCCATTAGCGGTGCCCGGCTGATAGGAGAACACTGCCGACGCTTCCGCTCCAGCGCGTTGTTTTGAACCATCTCGCGGATACTGAGCATCTGGTCCCTCTCAGACTCAAGGTCAGAGAATGCTTCTCTTATGGTGACCTGAGAAATCGTAGAGAGGAGCCGCTCGCATATCTGCTGGAACTCAGGCAACGAGGACTTGTCCTTCAAACGGTTGAGAGCAAGCTCGGGGTCTGATGGGTACTCGTGATAGGCGAAGTAAATTGCTGTCTGGTAGATGCGGCTCTGCCGTGCCAGCCAGTAGAGGGCCTCCATGGTATCCAGGTGCGTAAAGCGGAGAATAGCGAGCATCGTCTGAAGCTGCAGCACATCCTCCTCTTCCTCCGCACGAACCATCTTCTTCCGCAGGTCCAGCATAATGCCAGGCGCAAACCACCCAAACACTGCAAGCCCGTAGGCAATCAGAACATACCACCAGTGAAAGCTAAGGCTGTGGTAATTATTGTACTTCTGGATGATACGGTTGCACTGATCCTTCAGATCCATCGCTGAGATGTCGGGGAAGTAGGAAGGTATGATATCCTGCAAGTCACGCTCACGAGGCGCCTTCGGCTGCGCCAGTAGCGAGTTATCGAGTTCATGCCACTTTCGCGCATCCTCGACCGACATGTCAGAGCCGCCTAGGAAAGACGCTGTCTTGATGTTGTCGTAGGTGAACTCCTTGGCCAGGAACGTGAACGCCGTAAGAGCTGTAAGTGTCATCACGAAAGCGATACTTGCAGCAAGCACCTTTGATGCATAGATGTACTTGATATCCTTACTAGACAGTGCCCCCTTGAGCTCCTTCTCAATCTTCAGCTTCGTCCGCGCCTTCTTTGGAAGGATGTTAGGCAGGATGCGCTGGAATGGAGGCCAGTACAAAAATGCATCTACAAAGTCGCTACGGTCGTTTCTTCTGATAGCCGTAGGAGAGTTCGTGCTGGTAATGTACCAGTAGGCAAAGATGGCTATGAGGATGATGAGCGTCTGAGAGATGTAGCCAATCATGCCATTGTAGATGACGCTCGTGCCGGGCATGTAGGTGGTGAAGAACCACTTGAGGACACCGATGAAGGGCAGTGGCGCCAGAGGCAGATACTCCAGCATAGAGAACATCATCCGCTGCTTTGTCAGCTTCCGAATCTCCAAATCACACTCATGCTTCAGCAGAGTGATTGCTGACTTGAAGGCCGATACACCACGGTCATCCCGCTCGTCACCAGCGTCGTTCAATAGGTAGCACACACCGGCCAATGTCTGGAGCATAGGGAAGGGGACTGTCCTGTAGAACTCCTCCAGACGCTCCTCTGAATCCGTAGCTGTCAGGATGAGGTAAATCTTATCCATCGACTTCTGTAGGAACTTCCCCTTGGTACACTCATTGATAGCGTCCGGGATGTTACCCATGAGGGTATAGGACTCGCGGATAGAGGACAATGTGGCGGAGAACTCCTTCAGAACGAGGAAGTGTGTCGTATCGACTTTCTTCGTAATGAGCGACTGGTATATGACCAAGGCGAACACGATACACAGCAGAACGGCCGTTACATCGCGGAACACAATGATACCGACAAAAACGAGCACTAAGCTCAGTCCGAGCGTCTGCGTGTAATACTGGATTGCCAGCGTCCGAATCTCCAACAAGTTGTAGATGGAGAGACTGGCTAACTGCTCAACCAGTTTTCTGAAAGTTTTCCGGGTAAGGAAGTTCTCACTCAGAAAGGTGTACGCCTTAGCCTTCTTGGCCAAGTCGCCCTGGCTAGCACGTTGCTTGCGCTTTTGCTCATGCATCAAAATTGCATAGAGAGCAATCGCGCAGGCAAACATGCTGCCAATGATGAAGATAATAGGGAGGGCCATGCTCATTCAAGCCACCTCCACTCCTCAGCATCGTAGTCATAGTAGACTGGAATCCTGAGCTTATACTTCGGAGTGTAGTGCTTGACATACAACGGATAGAGGGCGTTGAACAGGAAGCAGATGAGCAGCTGCGTGGCGAGCATCAGCAAGCTGTCGTTCTTGAGTGCAGGGATCTGATTAAGAATGTAGGTAACCAAGATAGCCGGCGGCATAAAGACCATCAGAGAATGCGCCAAGCAGTCATTGTTGCGGTCTGTGCGCCAGAGGACGTAGCGCCAGGAAAAGTCGCTGAGTTTCTTAACCATAGCACTCACTCCTTCCAGTTCGACGTAACAAACTCCGTGAACGCCTCCACCTGCTCCTTAGGGATGTTCTTGAGCATGTACTCCGTGAGTCTCTCAGAGCACCACTTAACAGGAACATAGGATCTGGTCTCACGGTCAAACCGGATAATGTCCTGCGTCGTGAACAGCTCACCAACTGCGGTGATCTCGAAGTACTCGCGCATGATCTTGGCGAGGCTGTCCGGGTCCTTTGGGTTGTACGGCTCGATCTCACGGTCCACCGGAATGATCTCCGTGATGCGCTCAAAGTAACGGAAGCCGGTCACATCGAAGTCCATGTGGATATCGATTTTGATGACGTCGATGACCTGAGGCTGAATGGTAGCCGTTGTGGCGCCACCGCCATTAGAGGCAACGATGGAGTTCGTAATGGCGTTGATGAGGTCCTTGGCCCGGTTGGCGTGGTGGGAGAAGATAGTGAACAGGGAGGCCACCTGGCCCATCTGAATCATACGCGCAGCGATTGCATCAGTAGCAACCTCGCCGACGATGGACACGGCAGCATCTGACTTCTTCAGGGCATCCTGCAGCTCGGCTGCTGTTACATACTGTGTCTCAGAAACAGAGTAGATGTTGCGGTCCGGGTAGCGCTCACGCAGGTACATCTCGGGAGCCATCTCAAGGATACGGATGGTCAGTCGAGCGTCGATGGCGGCGATTGCTGCAATCATAGCCGTGGTCTTACCAGTACCTTGTCGCCCGGTGAACGCGCAGGTAACACGCCCAATCATGAACCACTTAATAAGCTCGATGGGAATGTTGGCGGTAGGGGGATCAATGCCGGGCTTGCAGTATAGCTTCTCCAGCGTAACATTCTTGATGTTGAACTTACGCAGGAACACTGCCCAGTACTCGCCGGCACCCGGACGGATAGCGAGAACACGGGTCTTATCGTACATCGTGTTGACCATGTAGCCGCGCTTCTCGGTCAGAGAGCCAGGGTTGTTGTACATGCAGATGAGCAGGATGATGCGCCGCATCTCCTCCTCGGTGTACGTGGTCAGGAAGTCCAGGTGGATGTACTTACCATCATAGTAAATCCAGATAGACCGCGGGGCCTTAGGAAGGTCCGAATCCACATCCAGAAAGGAGCTGATGATAGAGCCACTCGTACCGATGTTGATACCATCGACATTCTGCTCACGTAACGTGTCGATGCACCCGAAGCCCTTGTACTTGGTAAACAGGATGGTAGCCATGATATCCAGCTGCTCATAGTAGGTGAGTGGCCGGTTAATCTCAGCCTTGTAAACCTCCTCAAGGTCCTCAACTGTAACGAGGTGATGAGGCGTGGTGTGGTCCTCAATGTCATACCGGACGCGGTCCCACCCGTACGTCTTGATGATGTAGGACATGGCATCCTTTTTGTACTTCTTCTTGAGGAAGTACATGAGGATCTCCCACTTGACCATAGGCTCTACGTAGACACCGTTGAAGTCGATGAGCTCCGCGATTGCTTCCTCGGTAGGGAGGCGGGTTTTGACAACGTCACGAATAAGGTCCTTGACGATAATCTTGTCCGCCTCGATACCGTAGATACAGTTCTTCATAGCAGCCTTAAGGCGTTTCTTACGCTTATAGGCGGCTTCCCACTCCTCGTCGTCCTTACCGAAGGATGTCTCTTCCTTGATAATGTCGGCCAGCTCAACCTTGACATCATTGAGAAGCTTATCCATTGTAAGCTTCTCGATAACCACAGCATCAGGCCGCTCGTTCTTCCGTTTCCTGTAGAGAAGGACCACGAAGGCAACGCCCGCGAGTAGAGCAATGAGAGTGAGTATTACCTCCAAGGACATATATTACCCCTCCCATTTAATCTTGGCGTTCTGGATAGAAAGGAAGAACTGGATGCACTCCTTCATGTCCATATTGAACTCGATGACACGAGGGTCGTGCTGGATGATGTAAGGAATGACCGTATCCAGCTGCCCGCTATTGCAGTACTTGGTGATAAGCGGGTTGTAGTGGATCTTACAGGTCGTGCGCTTCGTGAACTGTGCCATCTTGGCCAGGTTGTCCACGGAATCGATATCCTTGTCGTACTTGGCGATAAGAAGCATGCACTTCTTGTCCTTGGGCCAGTACTCGGACTCCTGCATGATGCGGATGCGGTCCAGGCAGCTCTTGGACGGCTCGGAGACGATGACCACAGCGTCGGACTCCTGAAGTACGGCCTGGGAGGTATCATCCTCAATCCCGTAGGCCAAGTCACAGAAGATGTAGTCCGCCACGTTCCTGGAGAAGGTAAAGACCAGCAGGGAGGTGACCTCCTCCTCGGTCAGCGAACTGTCCCACGAGTCCATCAGGTCGATATTGGTGCCCATCTTGAGGCAGTAATCGCCCAGGTCCTCAGGAGGAATAGCATGGGCTTCAAGCAGTTTGGAAACCTGTGAGATGGTCCGCGTCACATCGCGGTCCGTGGAGTCCCGGCCGACATACCGCTTGATTGCCCTGTTCTCACCGGTGTAGCACAGCCGCACCGTACGGCCCTGAGTGTAGGCCATGGTATACCCCATCATCAAGGTGGCTACCGTAGCGCCGCATCTGTCAGCAGGGGAAACGACAGCAATCTTCACTTCTTATTCGCCACCTTTACAATGTTTTTAATAGGCATCTTCAGAGGCTCTGCCAACATCTTGGCCAGAACATTCACCATGCCAGGGGAGGGCACAATGAGCTGACGGTAGTACTCAATCTTCTCCAGGTTCTCCATGAGCTCCTTGGAGTAGGGTACCGCATTCTTGCCCTTGCCCATGCAGATAAGCTGCATATCCTCAAAGGTATCAAACAGGTACTCGTCACTCGCCTCAACGCCGGCACCCTGCACGTAGATGATGAGATCGGTGCTCTCATTGTAGAGATTGTCCATAATGATATGGTCGAAGTCTCCTGGCTTGTGATCGATGGTCTGCCACATCTCATCGGCTGTAGCGTCCGTGACGAAGATTGAGATATTCTGATAGAACCCGAAAGGAGCTCCATCTTCCGTGAGCCTCATGAAGTGGCGGTTACTTGTGATAACCGCCACATCACCCAGAGGCTGGAGAATCTTCATCAGCGTATAGATACAGGCACGCTTGTCAGTGCGCCCAAAAACGCTAATCTGCATTATTGCACCCCCGTAGTAACGTCAGTGATTAGGGAGCTGTTGCCACCGTTCTCCGCATTGGCAGCTTCCTGCTCACGTTTCTCCTCCTCAACCTCATAAACGGAGAAGTCGGAGTTGACCTTGCTGTTCAGCTCATCGCGGCCACCCTTAATGTTGCCACCACTATTGTCACCATCGGGGAACTCAGCGCGAGCAGCGTCAATAAGAGCACGCATAGTGGACTCCACAGTAACCTGAGCCAGATCAATGATGTTGGGATCCTTGCGGCAGACAGCCTCGATATTGCTGGGCACACTGTAGAAGACGCCAGCCTCCTGCTGAATGCCAGGCTCGACGTACTTGGTCAGATAGAGGTCAGAACCATAGCTGCGGGAGAGGTAGAAGTCAACCAGGGCAGCCTGATAGAGCTGCTGCTCCTCTTCGGTCAGATACACCTTCAGTGTCTGGTCGGTGATAGACATGACCCGCTTGTGGCTTAGGACGATGAAGTCCTCACCGCGAGGGTAGGTGATACGCAGGTCCACGTAGTCGCCCTCTTTAAGGCCGATGGGCCAGCGGTTACCGGAGATATCAACCTCACGCAGAGAATCGATGATTTCAGTTTCCATCACCATGTCCTTCGTAATAGGAGTACCAGGAGTGATGGCGATCTTGCTGTACAGACCGATGATATCTTCCTTGGTAGCGAAGGTATCGTTCTTCAGGTTCTGCGGGATGCTCTGCTCGATGATGTTGTCTTCGGTGAGCTCCTGCCCGGGGAATGTGGCTGACTGCACCGTATAGCAGGGCACGACCGGTCCGATAGCCTCAAGGTTGGAGTTCAGAGTAGCGATCTGGCTGGTCAGCTGCTCTGTCTCCTTGTTGTGGAAATAATTGGTGACGAAGAATGTGGCCACCGCACATAGGGCAAATCCTAAGACCAGCCCAACGATTATCAGTACCTTCTTCAATGGATTGAACCTCCTACTAGAGTGGTACCTACCCCCATATGTTTGTCACCAAACCCATGACGAGTAGGATGCATATAAGAGCCATGCGAGAGAGATTTATACCGTTCCGCCGTTTGTAATCTGCCAGCGTAATCGATATCAGGGCCACCAGAAAGGCATCCTTCAAAATGGCCCAGCATACTAACACTGTGACCGTACTACCACCACCTCAACTGCCTTGCCACTATTTCCCGGGACGAACCCAATGGCGTGGCTGTAAATGTCGTCAAGCGATAGTGCGTCTACATCGACGGTAGCAACACCTTTCTCCCAAGTCCGATTAGCGAAGAATGTGCAATTCTCTGCTAGGGACAGACTCTTCTCATACTGGAACCTTCTGGCTGTAGAGGCCACCTTACTACCAGGAGGGACAATCAGCACCTTGTACGGTGCCAGCGCTTTCTCCGAACGATTAGGGAAAATGACATAGGGACCGCAATGCTTCTCGATGATGTATCTGTACATACAGATTGCATCGGTAACATCTGCATTGCCATACTTCTTGTATATCTCCGGCAAAAACCGAATAGAGCCCTTCTCTGACTGGGACCGCATACCGTCTGGGAGGATTGCATACTTCCATGCCCAGTTGTTGATTTCAAGCGGTTTACTCCCTGTCAGCGAGTAGGCCAGGTCAATCAGGTTTGCCCGTATCTCCGTCAGCACCATAGAGGAGTGATGGTGATTCATGCCGCGCTTTGAAATAGCCTGCTCGATGCCAAAGTAGGAGAACTTGCACCCAGCAAAATAGCGTGTCAGGAAATCCTTGAAATCATGGCAGTAGTCGGAGGTATCATAGGCAGACCCGGGGGCCCTGAACTGTAGGATACACAGCTGCGTACCGAACGGAGTGCCAACTGCCATAGCCATATTCGTTTTACCAGGGTCGGTAGCGAGTACGATGTCGCCACAGAAATCAAAGGGCTTAATCTTCTGCCCAGCTTTGTACTCAAACGGGGCGTTAAGGTTGATCTGTACCTGCATCACCCAACCCCCGTTTGCAACTCATCTTGTAACATTGGCACTCTCCTCATAGGTTGTGATTAGGCACAAGCAGTCCGACCTCCTTGTGGCTTTAACCACCGCGAACAGTACAGCCTTTCTGTAGAAGGACATCCTCATAGGCTTGTACACGATTAGGTGGTCACACTGCTCTCCCCGTAGCCAAGACACGATTTCCTCTCTAAAGAGCCGCAGCTCCTCTTTGAAGAACTTATTCTTTCTTGGCACCTCATGCCGTAGGTTATCCGCACCATCTCTGGATAGGACAACCCATTTACCATGTGAATGTACAGTGACGGTCATTTTAAAGCCTCCTGCAGTTGTAGAAGGCCTCCAATCTGCTCGCCTCGGGAGGGTACTGGCTCATGATGTAATCCAGCTCGTCCCAATCCTCGACCGTACACGCCACCATTACTGCTTTTGCGTATGCCGCCTTGAATGCAGCTGCGTGTTCATCTGCCACACCACGCTCCACCTGCCGTCGGAACCCCTCTGTACGCAAGCCAAGCAGCTTGTATAGTGAGTCCTCGGCCTCCCGGCGAGACCTCAGCCTGTAGTTCTTCTGATGTAGAGCAATGACATCCCCGCCGACCTTACACGCACCGAAGCACCGCCACAGCCCCTTCTCAGATGAGTAGGAAAAGGACGGTGTATCCTCTTCATGGAATGGACAGCAGATTTTAGGTATCTTGGTGAGGTCTATGCTCCTGTCGATGAACCGCGTGAAATACTCAGGTATACTAATTAACGAGCTCGCCATCAGTGCGCCTCCAGCAGCTCCTTAATCGTATCCTGAATGACTTTCACAAAAGGATTGTCACTCTCAGACACGAAGGTAGAGAGAAGTTCCTCAGCACCGATGTTGGTGCCAACCTGACATGCCCGCGTGAACACCTCTCGGCACGCCACGCTGCGATCTTCAATGCGGCAGCAGCCTGTATACAGTAAGGCACGCAATACAGCCATCACTTCCGGAGTAGTGGTGATCTCTGCGGTACCAACTACAATCCGTCCGGGTACATTAAGTAGGTTTTGCTTATAGTACTCACGCAACGTAGAGGACGTACCCAAATCGAACTTCTTTCCAATCGACTTGGGTTTGTACTCCGACACCGGCTCGTCTAGGAACCTCTCAGAGGAGAGTACAGCCTGAATTGCCTCAAGATTCGTAGGTGCGCTCATACGCGTATCCCCTTTCGACCCGCCACAGAATTAGGAGCTCCGGCCCGAGAACACAGAGCATGAGAGAATTTCTGCTCACTACAGTAGATACGATAATGGCTACCGCCATACAGACCAGTACCGGCTTGAGTAACGCGCCGATAAAGTCATCCGTACCCGAATTGACACGCACAAACATAAGAGTGCTGGCAAGAGCCAGAACTCCCGTGATGACGATCTTGAGCATATTATCCTTACCCACGGAGAACACCAGTTCCCCAACAGTTGCTACCCACACGAGGTAGAACAAAGGAAATTCTAACTTTCTTTTCATAAAGGCCTCCTGCTTAAACCTGCTTCTTCCGTACCTGTTCCCAATAACAACATCCCAATCGTGTAGTCAGCATAATAGAGCCAAACCCCGCCGACGAACGCGACTTAGGCAGAGAAATTTTTCTAAGACCCTGCGCTGCCATTGTTTCAGTGTAGGTGATAGTAATGTTTGCATCGGTAGAGCGGTAAGCCTCAATACCGCCGGCACCCATCGTGGCGTCAATTTCCTTATCCGCTTTCGAGGCTGCAATACCCTCTCTGTTAAACTGGTTCACACTAATACCGCCCTTCTTGTGTTTGCGCACGTAGCGCTTGAACAGGCGGTACCCCTTTGCCACAATCTTATAGTCATCCAGTGCTCGGCCATATTTAGGCGGATTAGACTGTAGCAGTGACATATGGTCGATGATAATGATATCGTAAGGCCCGTTGATTCTGTCCTGGGTTTTAATCTTCTCAATGAAGTCCTCAAGATAGAGGTCGGTTTCCTGGATGCCGATTTTCCCGTACTTGCCGCTCTCGAATAGGTCAATCCGTGCAGCCTCGACTTTCGGCTGTAACTCCGGCGGCACGCTGCGCGTTGTAATCATCTTGTCGGAGATGATGTCACCAAACATCTGCAGCGTATGCCGCGCAACCAGCATGGCCTCCGCCTCCGACCTGCTCTGCTCCAACGTAAAGTAGAGGACGTTCAATCCCTTCAGCATGGCTCTGTGAGCAAACACACCTAGGGCGAACCTCGTCTTACCAGCGCCGGGAGGAGCTGAGATATCGAGAAGCTGAGTCCTGCATAGCGACACAAGATCATTGTCGATAGCTGGGATGCCTGTATCAACTAGAGGATCCATAGACTGCGATGTAGCCGTGCCATCCGTGATCTCCTCAACAGCCGATTCATCATAGATGTCAGCCAGCGCAGCTATCTGCTCTCTAAGCCACCCGGTCGCCCCACCTGGGTCACCCTTCTGAGAGATAAGATCATAGGTACGAGAAAGAATCTCAGTAGTCCTCTCATCGAGGCGTTCCTTCATGAACTTATCAACGTCCACAGGGAAATCCTCGAACGGAATGTGAGTCCCTTCCAGCTGACGATAACTAGACAGCATCACATCCTTGGTCGTAGCAATTGCTGTCTCCAAGGAGTTGGGGTCATCGTAAGACAGGTTCTCTGTACCATCGATTTTGACCTTGCTCTCGACAAGGAACTTCTTAAGCTCCGTAGACAGGTAGACCTCTAGGTACTTCTGCTTAAGCGGTACGGACAGCTTATTGCAGTAGCCCATGAAGTCACGAAAAATCGCTTCCTCCCTGCGAAACTCATCGGCGGGGAACTGGAGAACAAACCAGGAGAGATAGCCAAGCCTTTTTGCATCAGCAGCATCGCCACGCGAAATGAAGTAACTAAAGATACTGTGAAGCATGCGCTTGTCCCCTTGTCAGTAAATTGTAGAGGGCCACTCGGGCCCTGCGCCACATTAGTGACGTCTTGGTTTAGGAAACAAGTAGCCTACAGCCCGCAAGCCTGCTTAGCGAGCTTATCAGCCGCTTCGTTGTACTCATCGCCGGTATGTGCCTTCACCTTGCGGAAGGAAAGCTTGAACGGCAAATCCTTCACAGCATCCCGGTATCCCCGGGACAGCGCCGTATTGGCTCGCCAGCTCCCCTTGGCCCAGCACTCAATGCCGGCGTAATCGTAGTAGAGGGTGAGCTCCTCCAGATCAGGGACCCTCTTGCAGGCCTCGATGACCAGAGTAGCGGCCATCACCTCGCCGGCGACATTCCTGAAACCGATAAAGGCCGGATGGTTCCCAGGTTGCGACAGGGGAATAGGGTCTGCACCCTCCCCGAGGAAGAGAACCGCACCAGCACCATAGACCTTCGTGCTGGCGTTATAGGACCCATCGACATAAGCCTTTGCTTTCATGTGTTAACCTCCCACTTTAATAAGAACAGGGGACCCCGTCTCTGGACAGGCGTAAATATAGGCCGGCCTGAACCCACAGAACTCCCTACTGTCCTGCTCCCTCACATACTCCATAAGAGCCCTCTGACTCTTGCCAGGTGACAGCATCTCGCCATCCCCCAGGAAATGTCCGCTGCTGTCAAAGTACTTCAGACTTACAATGTACACGCCTTAGGCACCTCCCCACGAGTCAGCAGGGCCGAAAGTTGCCCGTCATAATACCCGCCATCCGATTGCACCATTACAATAGAGTGGTCCTCGATGCGGGGATGAACCTCTGTCTTGTAAAGAATCCGGTACATCAGATTAGGGAGCGGGACGGGCCGCTTCGGGTTTGCTACCCACCTCGGGGCCGGGTATTTGGGCATGTGGATAATGAGCCCTTCCCCGAGGGAATTAAGGGCCGACAGCACAGCCATCGCGCACCCAATGCGTAGGCCATCATTCATGTCGACAGCCTTGGCTCTCTTGGTCAGAGAATACACGCCTAACGATGGGCATAACCAAGCGCCCCTCGCAGGCTTAGAATCACGCGCATCGTAGGCGCCAGACACCCACACATCATGCATGCTTTTCACTCCTTCTTGTAGAAGCTGTAGACCTTGATAGAAGAGAACGACCCATCACCCTGAAGCCCTTTCAGGATACCTTGATCATCCCCAAACGTCAGGTTGCTCCACGTCCCATTGTAGATAAAGAACGTACTATGCCCCTTACGTACACGCCTGTCGATAATGGTGGCAATAGTCGTCCTTACCTGATGTGTTACCTCGGCAGGGATCTTTAGGAAGAGGTACTTCACATCGTAGTAATCAGCGCTATTAGACCGACCCATATCGTAGTCGTACATCATACGCCGGAGCTCTAGTACGTCCCATAGAGGAACAACCTGTACACGTTGTCGGAATAGATTCTGAATGCAGGAGTAAGCCCATATGGTCTTACCATGCATGGGCGGTGCGCATATGCAGAGGTTCTGGTTAGACAACTGCAGCGTCGTTATCTGCTGATGTAGTTCCTCCATGGTCTTGCCATAGAAGTCACCGCAGTCCAGTGGAACCAGAGCCCTAGAGAAACGCACCCCTTGGTACTGGTCAGGGATATCAAGACCTACCAGGTCTGAGTAGATAGTGTCGGTAGGGAGCTGGCAGTCACACGGTGTCCCGTCCAGCCTCACTCCCGTGTTCCCACATTTCGGGCAGTATGCCACGAATACTCCCTCCCTTCAGAAATGCTTTTCTGAGCTTACCATCCAACTCCGGGTAGAGCTCAACCAGCAGATGTAGCTGATGCATGGTAGGGTGTTCTGGGCAACAGACGCTAATACGCTTGCATTTCTTGTGCAGGAACCGCAGAGATCCCTCCTGAATGCTCTCATCCACGTCGATGAAGAGCGTGTCCCATGTCTGGCTGGCCAATGTAAGGTGCGTTACTTTAAGCCCCATAAACTGAGGCTTGATAACAATTCCACACAGAGGTGGAAGCTCTCTATCGGTGATGTAGAGCTTCACAGCACCAACCCTCCAATGTAGAGAAGCTGTGCGCACGCGGCAACACCTTCGTAGATGCCAAGCTTCTCCATGACCAGCATGACGATGAACAGACGCTTAATCTGCGACATCTCCACGTTGTTGAGCGCACCTACCAGAGCGGGAACAATCGTACTCCGCTTCTCATAGCACACACGGTCCTGAAGGTACTTGAGCGCCGTGGTCAGGGTCTCAGAGGTGAAACCCAGGTAGTTCACATCCGCAAGGTTGATAGGCGGTTTCTTGGTGAACATTGAGATAGAGGTAAGCGCAGTGAGCTGCTTCAGGCATTCAGCCAGCTCCTGCAGGAACACGTTCAGGTTCTCAGACACCAGCTCGTTCTGCGCCTGCACGGTATAGACAGGCTGATCCAGCCGGCACTGGTAGGCATTCTCCAGCTTCTGCTTGGATACCTTGATGATACGAGAAACATCAGTTTCGGTGTACTCGATACGCAAGGTATTCTCGAAAGACAGGAGCACCTGTTGCAGGGTAAACATATCAGCGAGCATTCAGTTATCACTCCCTTTTGTCAAAATGATATCCGACCACGATACGAAGCAGCGGCACAGTCTGGTCGGTAATTGGGACATCCCGGTTAGAGTAATAGTCCCAGGCAGCGTCACACACATCAGCCAGGCAGTTCTGCACACCCTGAACCAGAACATCCCGCATAGACTGCGGAAGATAGAGAACGGCCTGATTGCCCTGTGCAACGCTGATGCCCATAAGCAGGTCGCTACACCTCGCCTGCACCATCGGAAGGTCCTCCGACCTCTTCATACACCTCATCACCAGGGTTTGTACCTCTGACAGCTTCGAGAGTGGAACCTGGTCGCGTTGCCCGCTTTTTAAGAGTTGAAGCGCCAGATTTAACAGCTCTACACAATCGAGATATTTCATTTACTCCCTTCCTCTCTATAATAGCCAAACCAAGTAATAGCACAGTGGCGATGAGCGCACCACGAAAGTCAAAGAATGACCAGTGAAAAGCAAACTCCGAGATGGCCGATGCCACAGTGATTACAAGTGAATAAATAAAGGTAGGGATGAGGCTGTCGCCAGTGGGAAGCGTCACGCAACCTATGACATCCTCAACAGTTTTGAAAAAGAAATCAAGAACATCTTCTTTTGTCATTGCTGTACCCCCTCCAAGAGTATATGGGCTGCGCCCCCTAAATTCTCGAACAAGATTCTAATACTCCCGCTCGGTTGATAGATAAGTCGGACCCTATCAGAGCCACTTGAAAGGGTTGTATCGAGAACGTCAGATGTTCTCACTTCACTCTCAATCCGATACCCATTCTCTAAAAGCAGCTCGCGATAATTAGAGAGTGAGTAAAGAGTGCCTGTGTAGTAGGCAAGCTCCCCAGGGGATAGAGAGATACCACGATCATCGGTCACGTACTGCAGCGCCTGTGTATCTGTTGCGGCCCTGCTTCTAGCCACCCCGTTCTCCCATACAGTATCTCCACAGGCATATACGCCATCTGCTATGTATGTGTATGGCTGCTCCACAACACGGGAGCAGCCACACAGCATACACAGTAGGATGAGACACACTGTTACCTTGGCACCCATTCTTCCAGCTCCGTTCCGTACCAGTAGAAGCGCAGATTGCCCTCCTCAAGATCTCCACGAATGTCGAGACCAATACGGCCAACCTGCTCGAGGAACTTCTGGTCCTCAAGCTGCTTAGGAGTGAACTCCAACTGCAGCTTGCCGTACATTACGTACCAGTTGCCGCCCTTCTTCCACCAACCTAGGTCCTCTGCTGACTCGACGCAGATGGACTGATCGTAATCAACGATAGTCCCACCTGGCCTGATGCGCCCCTCAATAAACTGCATCGTCTTCATGGTGCTATGAAGATTGTAGTTGATGAGGACTGCGCCAATACTCACAATTACGATTATCGCAACTACTGCGATAATGCCAAACTTAGTCTTCACACAGCCTTCCTCCTGTTACAAGATGTCGTCAAGACTCTCCAACCGATCAGAGTTGTCCACAGGCGCATGCCCAGAAGCAACCCACTTCTCCAGAGATACCAAATAGACACGCCGGCCAGTAGAGACGGAGCTTTCCAAAGATTTTATACAGGCGTCTCTGTTGACCCCTGTCTCATTAGAACCAGCACAGGCATGCTCAAGAGTATAGCTGTTGCCATGGGCATCAGTGCCAGAGTATGGACCTATGTACACCTCTGCATGCCTGTAGTTGCCATTACTTGCCTTAGGCGGCGAGGTGCTGCCGTCCTTGGTGTAGAAGAGTAGGTCACCAGGCTTTGCGTGCTCTATGATGTACTCTGCTGTCCCATCCCCCTCGATGATATCTTGGAAGTTCGTCTCTACTGTTCGCGTACACTGCGTGCCAAATGGCGAACTTCCTGTGAGCATTGTGTGCCAGCAGAATGTAGCAAACGCACAGCACGATATTGAACGTGTTTGCGATGAATCTGCTAGCATCTCATTGATACTCTGGCGCAGCGCCTCTGCACTGCTATAATCAGAAGTAGAGCTTTGGCTGTACCTGAACTGCCCTGTCTTACGGCCAGACGTGTCGCTGTACGATTCATTGCCACCATTGCCTAGCTTCTCACACAAATCAACGGCAAGCTGGGCTATCTTCTCACCAGTGCTCCCCGCGTACTTCGCATCAAACCCGCCCTCGTCGGCCAGCGAGAACTGCATCATATACAACAAGTAGGAGCTGCTTGAACTGGAGAATGAAGTCGTAGACATGTACCCGTCTATTACCTCATCAGAGGTAGCTCCTGTTGGCATCATGGAGAATATCACCATAAGTAATACGGGGATGAAGGCGATAATGGCAATCTTCTTCATGACGACTGTTCCTCTCCAACTGGGATTTCCGCATCGGTGATATCTTCCCACAGAGCACCATCACGTGTCTTTGTCTTATACCAGTTAATCTCACTGATATCCTTACCCAGCAGGAGGATATTGCTTACGCCAGCACGCCAGCGCGTCCCCTGGTTATATGCCCCAGAAGTTGTGAGGAACATCTCGACGTGGGCATGCGGATTAGAGGAGTGCCCTGTTGTGCCGTAGGTACCTAACCTATCACCCGCCTGCACGACATCCCCTTCCTTTACGCATAAAGAGGACACACCTAGCTTCTCGTAACCAGTTGTTGTAGCTCCTGGAGCATACTGATTCTCCCAAGATTTAGGAGTTGGACGATTGCCCTCCGGGTAATAGCCAATACCGTACCCCATATGGGCATAGCGTGTATAGAAGCCATTCCCATGATCGATTACTACGGTATAACCGTAGGAGCGGTCTGTCCCATTCATCTCAGCTTCTACGACTGTGCCACCCCAGATGGCTACCTGCCATATGCGCTGGTCATTTCCTGCGCTCGTAGTAAAGTCGGTTCCATTATGCCACGTCCCACTACCTGTGTAGTCGCCCTTCGTCACATCTCCCCCTCGATATGGGAAAGTTGATGACACCTTAGTCTGCTCCATCGTAATTGGAGTACCATCATCTGTAACCCACAGATAATCAACGTGGCTGCCGGCTTTATTTTCCACCTCCACGAGGAGGGGGTCCTTTGCCTCAATGACGTCCATGAACTGGTAAGGGAGGGTGCCACTCCGAGTGAGAGACAATGTGTTCTGATATCCGTCCAGAACATCGGAGGCGTTAGTGCCAGTAGGCATCACAGTGAAAAATACAACCAGCGCCACCAGTCCTAATGCTATCCAAAGTGACCGTTTGAACACCGTTACCTCCCTCCCTTACTTTACCGCATACACTAAAATGCCAACCAGTGAGTACCCTGCATACTCTTGCTGGAGTGTCGCGTACTGATCTGTATCGAACGACTCAAAGATGTTAGCTGTACCGGACGTAAAACTAGTAAAGCTTTGTAGGGTAGAAATGCCCAAGTCTTCCCTAGTAGCCTCAATTGTAGGCCACCAATACACCGGCCTACCCTTTGAGGCATAATCCCTAGCCAACGTCAGCAGCCTAGCCATATCCTCAGAAGCATTTCCTGTAATGTCTGTGACACCGTACGATGTAGGAGTGAAGTCACCAGACGTTGTGTTAGGTTGCATTGTTCCACCCGAGTTCATCTGAAAATACGTTTGTGTGACTCCCCATGGCGCGCTATGGGCTTTCGCATTACCCCCAAACATCCTGAACTGTACATACACTACTGGGACATCCTCACCGCTCAAGTACTTCTCAACGTCGTCGTTCTTCACCAACATAGCATCGAGGTAGGCATTATCTGCACCACCAAAGCAACCGAAGTACTCGCTAGCTCCTGTCGGATAACCCTTGTACTTCCCTTCAGCATAGAAGTTCCGTATAGTGATGGCTGGCCCGACCGCTCCATACCACAGATTCTTGCTACCCCCACCATAGTGGTTAGTAATAGAGTTCTCTATGGGAAGTTTTTGTAGAGCGTACTCCTCAGCCGAAGCATGACCTGTTAGGCCTAATGTATTCTGCTCGAATGTTATAATGTCTTGAGCCTCGGCAGTGAGCAGCTCCGAGATGTTGACCACGTAGGCATGCTCTGCGTCAAATTCTCTTGTCGGTGAGTTCGTCCCGACCACCAGCCCATTCTTACTCTCTACTAGACCTTTGGAATAAGAGGCAACATGACCGCTCGCGTCCACGTACGCCTCAGATAGATCCACGCTGGTTTTACCCCCGTCGTTTGGGTCTCTTTCTGCAGCAGCTGATGTGAATAGCGTGTGTGCCGCGGATTGCGATGTACTAGATGATATGCCAACAGACATGACAAAATTGTCCAATGTATCAGCCCCGGTAGGGATGAACACAACAAAGATGAATGCGAATATCAGTAAGGCAGGTATAGCCAATTTCTTGGCAACTGACATGGCTAGGTAGTTTCGTTTGCGTGCAGTACGCTGCACATGCGTCGAGCCAATTGTATGTACTGCCTGCACACTCACACCTCCAATCAGCGAGCCACCACCCCGGTGCTCATGTAATTTGTTAAATAAGAGAACAGGCCACCACTAGGCTTTGTTCCCCAGCTTGAATGCCACTTGTTTCCCCAGGACTCCAGAATAGGTGATGCACTGTAAGCCGAACCCCCACGCTCGACTTTTTTGCGAAAAAGCTCTGCGGCGCCCTCCACGTTCTGCAGTGTAGGAGCAGCCGCCACATACTGCTTTACGAGAGCACTGTAACTGCTGTACTCATTGCTTGCGTAGTACTCGTAGGCCATATAGTAAAGCTGTGTTTCCAAGCTCCTCGGGTCAAAGCCAGAAGCACGACAAAACCGCAGGAAGTTCCCCCTGCGGCCACCATCCCACTGTATGATCCCGTACGCACATCCCCCTGAGGAGCCAATCGATAGGAGGGAACTTATAGCGTCGCCGGCAGATAGGGAGGAGCTTACTGGCCCCTTACCCTGCTGTGTGTTTGCTACGCAGCTGCTCTCACGCATCGCATTCGCCACAATCCCCATGGCAATTGTAGGTCCAAGTTCAACTGGAGCCCTGTCACTTTTTACCCTGCCGAAGGGCCACCCCTCAGTGTAGTGCTCCTGTAACCATGCGTAGGCATCATCCCATTGCGAAGAGACGAAGTTAAAGATCGTACAAGCATTGCCACGTACGTCTGATGCATCATCTTCCGTCACCCACCAGGTAGTAGGCTGGGCGACAGGCTCCGGAATGTCAGGCTCCTCTTCCACCACATCAAACACTACCGGAGGAGGCATGTCCACCTCAACAGTATCTCTGGTCAGGTTCTGCGTATAGCTTAGGACCAATGGCGGTGCAGTACCCGCAGACCTCGCTTCTGCCTTAATTGCATCTGGCTTAGGCTGTGCATTTACGCGCAGAGCCAAAACAGAGGTAAGCAGGCATGCAGCCGCCAATGTGGTAGGTAGAGCGGCACGCTTGATAATCAGCTTTTCCGGTTTCCTCATCAGCCGCTTACCAACGTACCGATTCTTGTAGTAATGCATTGTATGTAATCCTCCGGTGTAGACTAGTACCCCGAATACAGCAAATTCATCTGCATGACGCCATAGATGACACCTAAAGCGTAGGTGCATGCCGTGTCTCCTTGATCCCACCCGTTGGTCCTCTTATGGCGGAAATAGTAATCCCAGTCCTTGCAGACACCCTCATCTACCAGAAGATTGAATACGCGGTAACCACCCTTGGTATCTAGGCACCTAGGAGGGTACCCACCGCTATTCCTGGCCGATTGGATATCCTGCAAACACTGGGAGTAAATAATCTCTATGGCTCTCGGAGAACTGATTGCTTCGCAGTACTCATAGGCACGCCCGATGGTTTTGAACCCCGCATAGGCAATATCCTCATCCATCGTCATGAAGCCTGAACCTATCCAATGGTTGTAGGCCATGATAGCGTACACATGGTACTCGTTTTGAATATTCGAGAAATTCCGTTCTATCCCAGGAATCTCTACTGATGCCTTCTCATCAGCAAACATGCGTACCATCGATTCAACATTGAATCTGTCACCAAACTTCGTTCTGGAATACTCTATCCAGTCTGCTACTGTGAATGTGTTGCCCCGGCTATCTGTGTTGGTCCCATAGTCAGGCATCCCGTGTTCCGCTACGTACGCATCTAGCAAGGAACGCTCAGACGGCCCATAACTAGGATCATTCCCCCCATAATTTGGATTACACTGCAGGGCGCCACGGTCTCGTGTGTAGTACTCGCTCGACATCTTTAACCAGGTGTCGCGACTGTCAAGTACCCGAGTCACATCGAACTCCTTCAACTCCTCCACACTGGAGTAGGTATAGACAGAAGTGCTTGCCATTGCAGAAAATGTTTGACTCCTATCTACCCGTCCGCCCTCCAGATTGGCTTCAGCCAGTGGAAGTAAGGGAGAGAGCTGTATACCATTGCAGAACAGATTGCCCGCATACTTCTGGCACACGTCATATAGGTAGGTATTCAGCTCCTGCGACAGCTCACTATACACTGGGTTTATCTTCATGTCCGTCGAAACCAGCTGCTCTGCTGATCCCTCCCCAACGTCGCCCCCGGCATCAGGAGAGTAGGGCTTATGCGCCGTAGAGAAGCTACGCATGAGGTCCGTATAACTCACAGACGGCAGAACTACTTGGTAGCCGGTATACCTGGAGCTCTCTGTCGAGTCATCCAGGTACACCGTCCACACAAGTATTGTCGTTATGACTGGAAAGCAGCACACCAGAAAGATACTAAGTATCTTCCGTATCGACAACCTTGAACAGCTTCCCTTCAACCACCCGCTGAGGCACATGAGCCTTGAGCAGGGCCGTAGTCGCATCCTTCTGCATCTTGTTGACCAGCAGGAACGTGTTGGTGTAATCAGGATTAGAGAACAAGGCCTCCAACTCATCACACTCCTTGTCCAACCCGAACTCTTCTGTGAGGTACTCACGGCTTGACTTGTTCAGCGCACCAAGTACCAGAATATTGGCATTCTCCAAGATGCCTTTTGCATTTGGATTGCTCGCCAGAGAGCTAATGGAGTTACCGAGAAGAATGGTCACCTGGTTCTGTGCACGCCGAAGCATGAAGTCCTTTGCATAGAGGCGGATGAGGTAATCGGCTGCAATGCCAGACTCCTCAAGCACCTTGCCCGTCCACTCTCCATGCCTGTACTTATAGGAGACATACTGGTCGTTGAGCAGGTTCATGTAGAGCACACGCACCTTGAACATCGCCTGGTCAGTAGAGGTGCCGGCCTCCAGCATACCAAAATCGAACGTCAGTACTTTCGTCTCCAAGATATCCTTGTAGTCAAAAGCGTCCCTGAACATGTGAGAGTTAGAGCCGTTTCTGCTCATGTAAATGCGCAGACGTGTAAGCATCCGATCTGCCACACCCGCGTACTTAGAACGAACATCGGACGAACAGAAACTCTCAAACCTGTCGAAGACATCATAGGGAGTTATAGCCTCAGAGCGGTACCACGTGTTCACATTCTCACCGGTAATGCCCATCTGAAGATAGAGGGCCTGCAGGAACTCCTCAATCAGCGCCTCACCTTGCGCGTGCATCGCATCGGGCAAGTCGGCGAGGATCATCATCGTCTCCTTGGACAAGTTGAAACGCTCATCGAAGTAGACACGTGGATCCGAGCCGACCTCCGTTTTGTCCAGCTTCCATGTATTCACGTAGTAGGTGGAGGATGGGCGCATCGAGAGAATGACGCCACCTGTAGCCCTAGTGAATGCTGTGAACTCAGTGCCCTTAATGTCCATGATGCACATATTGAAGCCAGTGGCGTGCATATCCATGAACCAGTTCTGAACCAGGAATGTTTTACCCACACCAGAGCCGGCGGCGCAGATGATGTTCTTTGCTTTAGCTGTAGAGCGGAAGTTGATGAAGTAAGGGCCCATCATCTTCTGGTCGATACCAAGGAAGGTACCCCGGTCGTCATTCATGCCCTGCGTGTCCGGTAGGATCTCAGCAATCGTCTGCCTCGACATCACATTAGTAGCGAAGTCTTTGTGGGTAGCGCTGCGGTGGTCAGACATGAGCAGCATCAGGTCCAGATGTGTGCGCATGTCATTCTTGACTACCTTATAGACAGCGCCGATAGAGCCGAGGTACGCACAGGCCTGCTCCACACCCTTGTTTAACTGGCTGCCGGTTTTTGCGCGAACAATGATATAGAGCTGTGAGCGATAGAGCTGCTCCCCGGACCGGGCGATATCCACAGTATAGAGAAGACGGGCCGCGCGTCTCTTGTGGACGTCCGGAACCATAGGGGCCTCCAGCGTGGCCGTCCAGTTGTTGATGCGCGACTTCAGGTCATTGGAGTTCACATCAAAATGGTGACGCTGATTCTTCATAGTGAAGTCCACAGTCACATCCGGCACCTTGCTCTTCACCGCATTGATGAGCTCAGAGATAAAGGCGACCGGAGTGTCTGTGGACATCTCTCTAATCATAATCACGGCATTCAACGCGTTCTTGGTAATATAGATATTATTACCAATAAGCAGGTTGTTGCCAATGTTTGCCGGGATGGAACCACGGTCGTGGTACATTGCAGCGATAAGAGTAGAGAACCACATCCGTGTGCGGATGAAGCGCTCCTTCTTCTGCTTCTGTTTGCTTATGATCTTCAGCTGAGAAGCAACAGTGTGCTCCTGCTGCTTTTTAGGCATGATTTCCCTCCTATCTGTGCTCAAGCAACTCAATCAGGTGCTTAATGATTTTTGTAGAAGAATAGCGCACCATCCTGTCTTCCACACTCAGACTCTCAAACCCCTCAATGTAAGGGATATAGAGAGAGTTGTGAGAGTATGAGATGATGCGTCTGGCATCGATCCTGTCGTAGTTGTCGTTCAGGTCCGACATGGTGTACACGTACTCCACCTCGTCACCAATGATGTGCGGCACCTCGAACCCACACCGGTCAAGCACAATGAGGTATTCGACATTGGACGGGTTCTTGAGGATGTCGGCCATCACCCCGGGCTGGAAGCCAGGCATGTAAATGTCGGACTGGTAGAGCTGGGAGTAGGAGAGGTCAAAGGATGGCTGCATACCCTCGTACAGCTTGATGCCGCCGTATGAGTAGTAAGGCCCGATGACAACCTCTCGCGCCGGCACTCCATAGAGCGTCTTCAGAATCTCTTTGAGGTAATAGAGGAGCGTGTCCACATAGCGAACGCGCGTACGCTCTTTGATGTAGAGGATGCGCGTAAAGCGGCTCTTCCCCTCAATCTGGATGAACTGGGTAGGGTCGATGTCCTTCTCGTAAGAGTAGTTGATACGGCCCACCAGCATACCGAGCTGCGCCTCGACCATAGACTTGTCCTGCAGGATCCGCTGGTTGTCCTCACGGGCATCCTCCAGCTTCCGGATCAGTTCTGAGTTCTGGAGCTGCAGAGCGGAGACCTTGTTATTCGCTACCAGAGTCTCAGAGTAGGTGTCTGTGTAGTTCTCGCAGAGAATTTTGATGACCTCCATCATCTCACGTGGATGCGCCTGGAGCTGGAAAATGACCTCCTCAATAGAGGTGTAGGACTCCAGCGCCTTGATGGCCCGCAAACGGAAATCGCGCACATCCGTATCGACAACAATAGTGCAGTGCGGATTGACTGTCTGGGCATTCTGCACGAAGTCACTCAGCCCGGACGGAGTAAAGAAGGTCTCTGCAAAATCCCTGTGCATCCGAATCTCAGAGGTATCCTTGTAGACAAGAGCCTGGTAGAGCTCCTGGGGGGTAGTGATGCACCTGTTGCCCTTGATGACCACATCGTTGTCATAGTTTAACAATGCTTCGTAAATCATAGCCAGACTCACCTCCAATCTTCAGTGAACGGATGTTTAGAATTACAGTGTCATCCACGTCCGTCTCAAGCACATCGGACAGGATAGTGGACATAGTGTTGCCGTTCAGGATTCTGGTTTCCGGCAAAGACTGTAAGTTCACGCCGACAAACCGCATCAGTTTGACGTAATTGTTATCCAGTTGCTCACAGGTTTTGAGTATACCGATGACAGAGGATGGGACACAGACAATGTAGTGCTGGGTAAGTGGCGCCTCGTCGAAGTCATCTTCCCGCACGAAATAGGAGATCTTCGTGCTCAGGTTGTTGTAGATGACATTACACAGAAACGCATAGGAGTAGGCGATGCGCTCCACCGCAGTGATGCAGATGAGCTTCTCGCTGCAGGTCTTGATGAGGTCCAGAGCCTTGGAAGGGTCATCAAGAAACTCCGATACCGTAATCTGCCGGCACTCAACGCCAGACTTGGTGACATACTCACTCAGCGTGTGGTAACTGCTGTCCTTGTCCAGGATTACAGTCTTGCCATCCAGGGATAGGTACTGCGCCAGCAAGAAGGCCAGCGCAGTCCTTTCCTCGGATTCCAACCCAGCAACATGGATAATAGGAGCGATCTCCTCAGAGTCGGAGATAGTAGGCTCCGGAACCTCAACAGGAGGGACATTGCTCAGCTTCCGTTCATCATCCTCGTAAGGCTCCTCAAGGCTCTCACGATTCTTGATTCGATCCTGGAGGTAGGCAGCCCTAGGCACACGGTAGAGAGCTTTGCGCTTCTTGTTAAAGCTGTCGGTGCGCATAGCGCCCGTGATAACACCGGTCACATACTCGCGGGTGAGGTAGCCCTCGACAACCTCCCAGTTATCGAACCCCTTCTCCTCAATGATGTAACGGATGGAAGGGAGCTCTTTAGCGCCCTTCTCCGTCACATAGCAGACTTTGTCCACCTTAAGGAATGGATTCTCAAGCATCTTAACCAGATAGTTAAGAGTTGTGTTTGTGTGGGGGATGGTCTCCTGTGTAAAGTACAGGTAGTCAGCGCGCACGGGAGTTGACTCAATGTGCTCCGCCAGCTCCTCCATTGTGTGCTTAAGGATGAAGGTAGTGTCAGCCTGCCCCTCACGAATAGTTGCATCCACCAGAGCGGACACAACAATGATTGTTCTAGCCATCGCTTACCATAAATCCCCTTTCCTCACTTACTACCTGTCCTTCATCTTCCTCGGGTTTCTCATCAAAATATAGCACCTTAGAGCCGAAGTACTGGTGTGTAGAATACTTCTTCTGCAACAGAGAATCCAGGTCAACCACACCACGAATGTCTGTGTTCAGAACCTCCTGGATATCGTCACGCAGGCCGATCTTGACCTCTTTAAACGCCTTAGCCGGCCCAGAGTAGATGGCCATTTTGCAGTTGTCCCGGATATCTGTCCAGTAGCTCTTGCGCCCCTTCACCACGAACACGATGCGCGTAAGGCGGCTCTGTGAGTACACGACCTTCCGGTTATGGTCGATGATATCAATGAAGTCCTTCGCAGCATCTGAGTCTACGAAGAGTTTTACGTTATTGTAACGCTCCTCCAGACTCTTCATATCCGTGATATTCTGCACGTAGACGTCCACGTCATAGTCGTTACCAAACAGTGACATGAAGTCATGTATCTGCTGCGCACGTGATGTAGGGTCATAGGTGGTACCATTCACCGCAATAACAGCATAGGCGACCATCCCGTTCACGTACTCAATACATCCATCAGGGTGGATGGTCTTGATGTGCAGCAGCTCATAAATAGAGGCGTAATCATCGTTAATTTGCTTGCGGAACTGCACCAGGCGATCCTTCTCCCGCCCCAGGGTAATGAGGCCGACTCTCACCAGCCACACTACCCACAGGGGGAAGAATAGGAATGCAGGAATGAGGAAGCCTGTGTAGACCCAAAGCAAAAGCGGTGCTCCTCCGATGAGCAGGAACTTCAGCGTAGGGCCGAGGCGCCCCTCGTGCTCCCCGTAGAAGTTGTCAATATCGAGGAGCATGCTTACCTTTCTATCGTCATTCACAGGCTTCTATGCCTCCTTCTCTGGCGCTCGACCAGTGCATTGTAATAGTCCCAGCCATTCTTCTGCTTAGGCGTATCGACCTCAACAGAGTGCTGGTGACGACTTGTGAGCTTGTTGAAGCTCAGGTTATAACGCTCGAAGCCGACATTCCGCCAATCCTTCAGAGCCGTCTTGATCACCGCGAAGAGAGCGAAGATGTAAGCACACTGAACCAGTATCTGAATCAGTATGCAGACAGTAGGTGACATCCCAGTGCTCGGTATATACATTGACAGCTTCAGGAATACGGAACCGAGGACGTTGATAGAGCACATCAGCAAAATCGTACAGATGTACCCGTAGATGGAGTTGTTGCTCTTCCTGAGTATCAGCTTAAACACGAAAATGCTGATGCAGGTAATGCAGAATACAATCAGCGTAGCAATCGGCTTGACCCAAGAGCTTACAAAGTTCACAAGGGTAAGCAGGGCGGCCGCATAGACCGCAGGCGTGCCACCCACACTGAACACAAACCGGGCATAGGACATCGTGGAGTCCTTCATCACAGTGTCGTGGTCAGCGATAGAGAGGCGCATCAAGTCCTCGTTGGACAGCTCGTAGATCTCCAGGTTGTCAGCACGCAGAGTGTTAAACAGCCGGTTGTGCTCCATGGCACAGGAGAGGGCGAAGCACTTCAAGAACGTCTCGTCCGTCACCTTTCCCAGCAGCTCCTTGTGGTCAGCCACCCACTTACGGGCATACTCGTTCAGCTTCTCAATGCGCTGCTGCTTCGCCTTCTCACTGAGGTTCATGTTGCACCACTGAGAGCCCCTGGCGGCCTCTATCTCCGCATCCGACATTAGGGCCTCATCGGTGTAGAGCATCGGTGGCGTTACATCGTAGAGAGTATACAGACCAAAGTAGTCCATACCCTCCTCCATGAACTGCTCAGACGTGAAATATGGCTGCACATACCCAAGTGTCTTCAGCTTGCCACCACGCTGCACCTTGGTGGTGTAGGAGTAGTACTCGTTATCGGACGAATACTTGTTTGCCTTGAAAATGAGGTTCTCAAGGAAATAGTAGTAAGGCGTGTAATAGGAAGCCGGCGTATCCCCTGAGGACTGCTGCCATATCTTCTGCAGTGTGGGAGAGAAGGAGATAGAGGAGCTGTCAAAGAGCTGGTCTGTAGAGATGTAGACAGCGTCGTTGATGACTGTAACTCCCTCCGCGCTTGCGACCGGGTGCTGGCCCTCGTAATCAGCGTATAGGGCCTCAAGGTTATTTGCCGTAGAGCTTGTGATAATCTTCGGCAACAGGTCGTACCACGGTATGTCGATATCCGCCAGCTTGAGGTAGAGAGTGGTGTTGGTATCCGGTTCATGGACACTCGTGATGCCAATTTCCTGACCAGACTCCCGCTTTTCCAGATTGAGCATCATCAGGTACTCTGTCTCGTTCTGAAGTAAGAGTTTGTTCGATTGATAGTACGACACCTCGAATGCCGCCGGCACACCCACAATTAGTGAGAGCACCAGTACCACTGCTCCAATGCACTTCAGGCCAGTCCGTAAGTTTACTCCACCACCAACTGCATCCACATAGATTGTGACCATCCAGATTACTAGAATGGCCAGAATGAGGATTTTGAAGGCGAAGAACACAACGTACTCGATGCCATTCATGTAGGCCGGATTAGGGATGGAGAGTGTGGTGTTGGTTCCCTTAGAGGAGAGAGCATCAACCAAAAACTCCAGCTTCTCGGCAACGACCAGCCCGTTCTTGGTAACACGGTGTGACAGGTTAAGACCCTCGAAGTCCTTGTCGATATGCTCAATCGGAGCGCCTCGCAGAACCTCGGTGATGATCATTTCCCACTTTGCCTGATCGTAAATCCCACCAACATTTAGGTCATATGCAAATACCTCAGTCACGGCTGCCAGGGAGTCTTTGTCTGCTGTAGAGAGCTTGGAAAGGTCGATGCTGCCCCCGTTTACAGCGACTGACGTCAGTTGCCACTCCGTCTCATCAACAGGCGTGAGTACATCCGAGAGTACGTTGTTCAACTCCGTGGCATCCTTGTTGTACTCCAACACAAAGTCATCGCCATAGGTGGAGTAGAAGGCTGCATTGTATGGTGTGTAACCAGATCTCCACAGTGTGGCATTTGCAGCCGAAGGAATAACCACAATGCCCGACTCCGTGACAATGTTGCCATAGATGTCCATGTAGACCGGCGAAGTCATATCGAGGTTATTCGCATAATCCACGCTCATCTGTGAGTCCAGATTCTTGAGAAGCAGATAGTTGTAAATCTGGTTACGCTCGAAGCCATTTGCCTCCTCCAGGTATGGGACTGTCGGTGAGGAAATGAACACAGGGGTGTTCTTGTTCAATACAGTATTCAGAGTATTGAACAAGCTGCTATCGTTATAAATAGCTGACAGCACCGCAAAAGCAGTTAAGGGTGTGTAAGAGCTGGCTACGGCATTTTGGTCCATTTTGCCATCTACCCACAGCTTATCAGGCTCTAAGTACTTACCAGCCTCCTCGTTGGTGTAGAAGTAGTCAACCCAAGTAGTCGATCCGAACAGCTTGTCCGAGTTAGCAACCGAATCTCTCACCTTCTGCGAGTAAGTCGTCACCTCTGCTGTCTTGGCGATATTCTCCATGGATACATCAAAAAACCCGGTGACAAAGTCACTGAGCTTACCCCATAGACTAGGATCTTCCTTAGATGCAGCATCGACATTGTCAAGCCTGTCGAATGCTTTATCTGTCAGCTCGGCCAGTTCCTTGACGTTGTAGAGGTTATCATCCAAATAGAGGACAATGTCCTTGTCGGCGTACAGCAGATCCTCTAGTGTACAAACCTTAAGCTCCCCACGAGTCCCCGTACGCTGGAAGTTGACCGCAGAGTCGACATTCGTATCGATGTAGAGGGCCTTCCGGTTGTACCCGAACTTAGAGTGGAAGTTCAGCAACCAGTCTGTATACACAACATCAGAATACGTATATGGGTCGTAAAGGTTAGTCTTCATGGGCAGGAAGGATGCGGATGCCAGTATACCTGTTTTAACGTCCTCGGACAGACTAAAACTCTTGCCCCCGCCTCCAGTCTCTGCATCTCCAAAGAAATACCGTAACGGACTATCCACGGACTCAGGGTCATATTCCGAAATGCCATCAAAAGCGTTCACCGACAGCAAATAATCGTATATAGCTTTTAGACTCTTATACTCGTCACCGTCGAAAGTTGCTTCAGAGTTTTTGGAGTCCCAGAAATCCCATAGGGCATCATCATTGGCCCAGCTCAAAGCATCGTAAATTGATTTAAGAGCTGCTATATCCGACCCGCGCTGCGAGAACGACGTCTGCTGTTGAGCAATGAGTGGGCCAAGGTTATTGACCAAGGTAGTAGCATAATACCCATACTCCTGGTAACACAGCACCAAATAGTAATAGTAGTTGCTGAGTACCTCCTCCCCCAGGTGAGTAGTACTCCTAGGATAGCCAATGCGACCATATATTTTGTTAATATCCTTCGCAAGAGCACTCCCGTATGCCACTTCAATAAAAGAGTTTAGCTCGTCCTTAGTCAATGCTGTACCAGTCTCGCCCCCAACAGCGACACGCAGTGTGCCAGAAGCTAAGCCCATTGTCGCCTGCAACTTGTACTTCCACGCTAGCATTCGTTGCTCTGCTGCATCCAACTGTCCTGTCTGGTCTAAATTCAGATATGTGCGCAGCGCAGATAGTGCTGCAGCTGAATCTATCAATCTGCCACCCTCAGTTGGGCCTGTGACCTTATCCTCGGTCTTGAATGGAGATGCGTCAAGCATTGTAAATATTGACTGCACGTAGGCCTTCTTCAACGCGGCATGAGTTTCTCCAAACTGATCCTCAGATGCTGAATTAACCACATCTAGTGTCACAAACCCACTCATGTCTGGTGTCTCTACACCCTTTTGTTTTTGCAGAATGTAATACCTGGATGACCATTCAGCCTGCTCGAAGAAAGAACCAGTTGATGGATAGTCGCCTAAAGACTCCGCCGCGTCTTCCAAAGCCTCTTGTCCTTTTTCAGGTTCTGTTTGTAAGAGGGATCGCCACGTATCTTTGCTGCTTCCAGAGGCTTTCACGTTTACAGCGCCACCGAGAAACCATGGGAATACCGCCGCACGCTTACCATCGTCTCCAACGTTTTCTGCTATACTTCCAATCAGAGTGCGTGCATCCCCGTCCCAAGCGGCATCCTCTAAACCAAGAAACCCAGAACTGCTTTCGACCGCCAAATCCACGATCCACGTGAAATCTTTCACTTGTGTTGGACTAGAACTAACCCCGCCTTGCGTATAGTCTGTAAAAACTGCGTCCATAGGAGAGGTGTAGTGTATATAGATTGGATCCTGAATCCGCCCCTCGTAAATCTCGAAAGGGGTCATGTCTAAATACTCCGGGTGCGTGTAGACGTAGGCCTCATATAGCACGTCCAATAATCTTGCAGCTGAATTTCCGCCGAGATCTCCCATGCGCTCTTCAAAACCAACATGCCCGACAATAGTGCTAGCCCAAGAACCATCATTTTTGATAAGCCTTTGGAAGTTATCCAACTCATCCTCAGCAACCGGCAAGCAAGCTAAATTTCCATCAGCATTTAAGTACACAATCCAACGTCCATCGACATACTCCCCAACCAGTTTTCCACCCTCCCATGGGGCAGGATTCGTATCTCTGTACTGTGGAAATTGGACAGGTTCCGACATGAAGTATGTTACGTCATACTCGTTAACCCCAGGCTCGGCGGCACTGGCTTGAATAGGGAGGAGACCTAAGATCACCACCACAAGCAGGAATGCTGACACAACTCGTTTCATTATGAAAGGCTAACCTCCCTTAAAATGAGGGAGAGGGGCGAACCCCTCTCCCTGCCACAATGTTTGTTATTCGACCTCCGCTCCATCCTCACTAGGGGAAGCAGAAGGAGCAGGTGTCTCAGAGGATGTGGTGCCCAGATCCTCAGTCTCCCAGGTAATACCATCACGATTCTCATTGGCCGAAGAAAGTATGTTGTTACCATCAAAAGAGATGGAAGTAATTTTGTGATCGCGGTTGTTCTTACTGTCGTGAACAATAATACCACCGTTAATCTCCCACACACCACTCTTGCTACCGCTGACATCACTGAATACGATCTCTTGCGTCTTGTTGCCACTGCCAGACACATACTGAATTGAGATCTTCATAGAACTCCCACCCTGTGTTGCAGTGTATGGCGCGGTAGTATTCTTAATGCTTAGGTTACTGCCAACAGGCACCTGAACACTTCCACTGGAACCAACGTGCCACACAAGGTCCGTAACAGCATGCTTACCATTGGACACAGCCTGCTTCTCAAAGTTGAGGCGAATACGGACATACATGTCCTCGCCAACGTTGATAGTAGAGGGCAGGTTCAGTGTAGAGACTGCGAACTGGTTAGCGTACTGCATTGTGTTGCCGTTATTGGCAGAAACACCATTGATGTGGTCAATAGATACAGCACCATTGACCAGTGACACCTGAAGGACTGACTTCCAGGACTCCCCATCTGTATAAGACGGATCAATGCCTTCCAGCTCCGCAACCCAGCTGTTGGCCAGATCCTCGATGGTATTTGCAATCGCACGCTTATCATTGATATTCTCAATGTCGTTGTACTCACCGATAATGGCGCCATACACCTCGGTAGCAATACGATTGACCAGTTTCTGCTGAGGCAGCTCAGAGCCATCTGAGGCGAACACAGGACGGCCGGCGGAACCAGTGAACTGGTCAAAGACCGCGATAGGGTCCACCTCCAACAGCACACGGCTTACCATCTCAGAGCCAAAGTCCACAACCTTGGCCGCGGTATCACGGTAATACCCGTTGTATATGAATGCGCCGATGATGACACACAAGAGCATCTGCGGGATAGCGCGAATAAAGTACGTCTTAGGGCGCACCGTGTCACCCTCGAAGTCTGTGAGGGTTTTGATGTTAGGAAGTATGCGCATGATTGCATTAGAGAAAGAGCCAGAGTTGATATCCTTCGTCATGAAGGTATCTTTGAACTGCTGGATCCACCCAATGCTTTCAACTTCCTTATGAGCCGCGTCCACCCTGTCCCAGAACTTAGGGTAGGCGCAGTAGGCAGCTGCGAGTACATTCTTGAACATAGCGACCAGGATGATCAGAAAGGCCACTAGGGTGATGGCCATACCGAATCCTGAGTCGATCCAGTTCGTGAGCCAACTCACGCTGTCAATAGCGCCGGCATACTTCGGGTTTTGAAGTATGTCAACTGTAACCTGCGAATAGTTCATATGCTCACTCCTTATCTACTTAAGATTCCCGTCACAGCTCTAGCGACCCAAGCTATGACCTCCAGTATGATGCCATTCTGGAAAAGGCCAAAGAGGGCTAGAGCTATAATCGAGTACAGAATCACCATTTTTAGCTTTATCGTATGCACATCCTGTCGCCCGAAGGTTAACAGCTTGTACGGATCGAACACCGAATCACAGAATGCTTGCCACGGCTTCACATTCGCAATTAAGGAGAGTCCCATCAAAATGATGAATGCGAACATGAAGATGCGAGGAAGGATATTGAGTACCGCAATGATGGCAATGGTAAGCCAATCGTCTGCGTTCTGTATCCCAATATCATGGAAGAACTGCTCCCAGTCGAAACCGGCAGACGCACCCCCAGCATCTAAGCGCGGCTTAGTAGGAGCTGGCTCCCCTAAAGGAGACCCGGCGAGGAACTCAAATGTAAACCCACACGTCTGCACCCAGGTTTTGCTTGGCGTGGCGTGTATGATAGAGAATTGAACCCGCGTGGATCTATCTACCTCTCCATTGAGGTTTGCTGCCGAAATATAGTTGCCCTTACCCCCACGTATGGTGAGCGCCACACCGCTATACGAGTCAACAGATGAGTTTTTCACTGACTGGAATGACAGCGACGCAGGATACCCCAATAACCCCGGGATTCCAACAGGTGCCGGTATCCACCTGTTTTCTATAAACTTTGTCCCACAGGTTCCTTCGTGCAGAGTGGAGTCTCCAGTCCATCCAGAGACATCACACAGGTAGCTCTTTACTGAGTCTCCCTCCGCTCTCTGATGTACGGCATACCCGTAGCTCCATACACGATTGCCTTCAGAATCTGTTTCCTGAGAATAGAGGTTATAATTCCAATCAGCTAGGAAGCCGTCCGACGCACGATAAACAATGGACGTCCGTTTAGCGCCATCCATTACTCCATCGTTCGGGTTTGAGAATTGACCATATGTTTCGCTCCCCAGCACAGTAGGCTTAATCAGATAGGCGTCCACGTCGGCCATGTACAGTATATCGCTGGCGGCACCATGTGACACACTCTTCCCGTCTTCACTGATAGTCACTGTACAGCTCCCCAACGGAGGCACACTTGTGTAATAGACGTCCCACTGTACGGAGTTTGTAGATACGCCAAGCATGCTCTCTAAGCCCTTTGCGCCCTCACTCTCTGCATCCGCGTCTGGGTTAGCAAAGAACGAGAAGATACCTGTACGCATATCAATCTTGTTATCGACAACAATCCAATTTGCTAAGGCATATGTGACTGGTGCATAGATATAAGGAATGGTCCCCTCACCTGTCTCAACCGAAACAGTAGGAAGCCACTCCGTCTTTGAACCTGCGTCTTTCAGATTGTTATTTGGAGTCGATATACCGCGCATAGAGAGGAAGTCAATCTGTGAGCCAGGGGTCAGCGCTATAGTGCCATCACTATTCTTAAAAGACACCGCTTTCTGGATGCCTAGTATGGCGGCATAGTCCACATAGTACGTGTTATCAGATTCCCACACAATTGCGTGATCACCTGGGTACAGCGTCAGCTGAGACCCTCTGATAACATAAGTTGCATCATTCGCCGCACCTATGTAGACATCAGTATATACCGGAGGTGTGTCTTTCCCATTCCGTTTAGCCCGCAGATCGTCTGTCTTAACACCAATGTAATACCTGTGGTCACCGGTAGTAGTAAACTCCCAAATAACGCCAATGGACTTCAGGTAATCCACAGCCACTAGATATTGGTCATTGTTCTTGGAAAATGCGGGGAAGGATTGGTACGCTGATGAATCCTCGCAAGTGAAGAGCTCCGTGAGCGTATTCTTGTTATCACACCCAGTGACGGTAAAGTACACGTATCTCTCCTTGTCCGCGAGAGATGATGCGCTCCGTTCAATACTCATGTCATTGGGCATGGAAACTTTATCGCCAGGCCTCGTCAATGACCCCAGTGTCATTTCTACCTCTTTGCCACTCTCCAGCCCTTTGAATTTGACCTTGTCAAGGTCGTTTGGATCGGCACGAATAGTGAAGCCGTAAGTAGACTTTGTGAACAAAGCGAGCTGGGTATCTGCATCGGCAATCGCCTGCTCTTTTCTGGCCTTGTCCGCATACTCACTTGGGAATACCAGATTTAGAGACCCATCACCATGATCGAGCGGGTACCACTGCCACTCACTAATCGTCTCAGTCCCTGGATTTTCGCGGTCCCCAGTATAGAGCCAGAAACCCCCTACGTTGCCGCCTGCTGGTGCAGGCAGGGCATACCTATAAGGCAGGTCGTCGCTCACAGCTGTATTTATATTGACCGTTCCGCCAAAATCCACGCTGTCCTGCTCAACCTGGAAATGGTAGAAGCTGTGTCCATCTATATTTACACGCCCCATGTAGGCGGTTCCATCCAGCACACCCTCAACGTTGTCAACGCCGTTGCACATAAACGGTATCGACACCCCACCAACCTCAGACTTGAATTGGATGGAATCTACAACCTCTACGAAATAGTCATATGTCGTATAGGCGGTGTAGTCCTGACGATCCTCAAGCACCTCAACCGGCGCCTGGTAAGACGCCACGGCTGTAGGATAGTAGCCGGCCGCCAGTAGGTCCACAGGAGCTGTCAACTGGATTTCTTTGAAGGTAAGGCGTGAATCCTCATCCTTGATACGCATAAGGATGGTGGCGGCAGTAGAGAAGTCCAGGTCAGCACGCCAATCTAAATCTGTCTCGATGATCCCACGTACAAGCAGATACTTAACGGCCTCAAGCTGGATAGAGGGCAACCCGTATGGGAGCTCACGCCCGTAGGCTTCCAACAACATGTAGGTCTCCTGGTCAGTGATAACTGGCTCCCCGTACAAGTGCATCAGGGTGTACGCCAATACGCAAAATTCACCTACCGTGAGCCCTTGTGTTTCTGCATCCTCGATTGGCTTCATACCAGAAAGGAGACCGTCCTGCTGAGCCATGTTCAGATACATGTCTGGATCTGTTCTTGTCGCAGCTACGTGCGAAATTACCGCCGACAAATCAGGGCCGTTAGTGGACATAGTGAGGAACTGCGCCAACGGTGATTCATTTATGTTATACTCGTCAGGCTCTCGCCCTTCTGTGTACACATAGTATTGTACCTGCTCAACCCCCATAGCGCGGTAAAGCTGCATGATTGCCCACATATAGTTAACGATGTCACTGGAACCATAAATACCACCGTTAGAGTAAATGTAGCCAACTGGAACTTTAATTTCGTCGCCATTCTTATCGTAAGAGACAACTTCCTCTATAGGCTCGTACTGCTCCCCGAGCTTGGCATAGATATCATATCCGAGGATTTCTGCCTCTCTGGTAGCGCCATACGGCTTATTCGTCCCCACATGCTCAAGATCAATCCAGCCGTCATAGAGAATAGAAACCTTTGCCTGTTTCATAACGGCGGCATGCAGAGTAGTCGGAATCTCTGCCAACTTCGGATTCCACAAAGCCCCATTCTCATTGTTAATCATGTGAAGCTCAGTGACCTTAGGATGGTAGAGATAGACTGGGTTGTAGTCCCCCTCAACATATACTGTGACATTGTCGGCAGTGATGTTTGTGATTGAGGTAGACACGTCAACCGAATCTGCGTGCTCCAGCGAGTTCTGACCACCGTTCACAGTCACATAGTAGTTAGTAGTGGAACCGCCACCTCCACCACTGTCTCCTCCGCCGCCACCTCCTCCCTCATCTGCGTAGGCCACAGGAATAGGGAGGAGGCAAAGCGCCAGAAGCAATGCCAGTATGCGTTTAATAGGACTTCACCTCCAAAGTGATTTGAATGTAGTACTCGACGTCATAGTCGATCTCCGGCTCATCCACCGTGTACGTGTAGTATGTGGAAATACTTGTTGACTGAAGCACATCCTCCAGTACAGGCTTGAACCTTGAGCTGACAGAGACGGTAACAGAATGATGCTCACCCTGTCGTACCTTCTCCGTAGCCTTGTGTAGGAACTCCAGTAGGTTAGCTTTGAGCTGAAGCTGATATACAGTCTCTGCATCGTCTGCCTTAAGTTGCTCTTTGCTTTCATTGGTCAGACGCTGAATCAGCACACGCAGCTGCTCGGAGAATGTCAGCTTCTGAATAGGAGTATCATCGTCTACTGCGATAAACGAGAAGAGCTTTTTCCCTTTCATGCCGCATCCCCCATCAGCTTAGCCGCATACTGTCTCCCCACGTCACCGTAGGAAGTAACAACTAAGCAGGTATTGTAGTTGATAGGGGCAACCGCCACGGTGTAGAGGTTTTCGGAAACCCACAGCTTGTTGTCAGCCATCATACCGTACAGTATAGGCTGTTTGTACAGCGTGGACATCTTCAGCAGGGCCCGCTCAGTAGCGACTTCAAATGTGCCATACGCAATCTGAGATGTGACGAATTCCTGCCCACCGAACGTGTAGGAAGCACCCTCACGCAGATCCTCCAGCAGTTCTTCGTCGAGCTCCATCACCACGTCAGGCACAGTGTCGATCCACTTTGTATCTTCCGTATCGTAGGAACCCTCGTACGGAACTTCCTGCTCAAAGCCTGCCTGGGTAGCCTTCAACCACCCATCCTTACTGGAGGCAAAGACCCACCGATTTCCGACCTTGACCTTACAGAATGTTGTCGGCTCCATATCCTGAACACCAACAGTAAGAAGGTCGTATGAGTAAATGGTCGTACCGTCCGTGGACTCCAACTTCGCCTCTACTGGTACACGCACATCGTAGAACAGGTTGTCCTCGATCTGCAGTGTGACCGTGTCATACACCGACTCAGAGCCAAGCAACTCCTTCGGTTTGAATAGGAAATATGCTCCAGTCCCAATGGCACTAAGCAGCAATACGGCCCCCAGGACAATAGCGATTACTCTTTTCAATCTCCCAGTACAACTCCTCTCTGTAACAAATCCTGAATGCTAGGAGCCTGTGGCCGAGCTGCTCCGGCCAACCCCTGCTTTGGTGCCTCCATCTTCTGCTGCATCTCTGCCTGGAGCACTTCCGTCCTGCTAGGCGGTGAGCTCAGGAAGCTGCTGTCTGTGTGAGACTGCAGGAATGCTGAAATGAGGCCAGTGCGTGAAAGCTTAGGGAGGGCCGCCACGCGGTAAATGAACTGCGTAAGCGTGTCCACGTTGACACCGTTCAGCTGCGCCCTGACTTTATGCGTGTCACTGAGCGAGAGCTTAAACGATGCCATCCCACTCTTGACCTTCAGTATCTCAACCATGAGCGGTACGAGGCTGTTATTCACCTTCATCTCGGAGATAACAGACAGCCCCTGCGTCATGGAACCCGAGAGACAGGTGAGTAGGGGGAGAATGTCCTCCACATCCAGATAGTCGATGAACTCTTTGACCATGGCTGTAGAGACGGCAGAGCCAGGCGCGAACCCCTCGATGAGGTTAAGAGCGATGCGCGGCTTCCCATCTGCCCAGGCAGCTATCATCTGGATAGTGGAGGCTTCTGCCTGAATCCGGAGATTTCTATCACGGACATAACTGGTGAGGAGGGATACCATCTCCGCCTGTGTAAGGTGCTGAAGGTGCAACGTGAAGGCTCGCGACTTAAGTGTAGCCTTCAGATTTAGGGAGTCTGTTGTGCACATGAACAGGTAGACGCCTTTAGGAAGGTACTCTGTAGAGACGAGGAATGCCTCCTGGGCGGCATCGCTCATATCGTGTGCCTCGTCGAGGATGATGACCTTTTTGTCCAACCCGGAGAGGCCGAGACTTAGGTTTGCCTCAACTTCCTTCGCTGTATCCTTTCCCCCATTGATGCTCATGTTGTATAGGAGGACACTCTCTGTGCTTTTGTTCTCATTGATGACACGCTGGAGCACCTGGGGATCTCTGCCCATGATTTCTAGAGCGAGAATTTTGGCAAAGGAGGACTTGCCAAGCCCTTCATCCCCTTCAAGGATGATAAACTGAGGCAGCGTACCCTTCGCCAGATGGTCTTTTAGGAACTCCACTAGATTCTTATGGCCGACGATGTCGTCAAAGCAGGTAGGCTTCTTTGGCATTGTAAATCACCACATCTCCTAACTATGCCGTAGGAGGGAGCCGAAGCTCCCTCCTACTATAAGGATATCTGTATGCGTAGCTGAAAACGCCCCTAACGTGTTGAGACACTTTCAGCTACGCACACTTGTGGGTGTGCGTAACCGTGTGTATGAGAGGTAGGGAGGTTTGGGTGCACCCCGTGGGTGTGCACCAAGAAGGTGCCGTATGCAAGCATATGGGAGTGAATGGTGGGTGGCGTCCAAACACACCGATGCGCCTATCGGAGCCTTCTTGCTGCACACCCACTCACCCACCAGGAGCCAGGTCTCTGCGGTAGGCCGCAGAGATATTGGAATAGGAGGTGAAAATGTCTGTCTACGAATAGGAGAGTCCTACCGTAGAGACCCGACTCCCGATTGGGAGTGGGTGTGCTGAAGAAGAGCTTACAGAGCGATCTCGGAAGCAGCCTGAGCCGCGTTCTTGTTGACGCGCTCCTCGATCTCCATGCAGAAGTTGGTCATGCCGAAGGCTAGACGGTTGGCACCGGAACCCTCGCCCATGATCTTGGCAGCCAGAGCGATCTGGGCATCCTGAATCTCCTGCAGAGCCTTGGCGTCGGGACGGCCGATGCCGCCGGCAACCTTGGAGGGGAACAGAGGCTCGTACTCGCCCTTGCGGACCCACACGGGAGCCTGCTCCCACATCAGGGGCACACGCATCTTCTTGACGCTGTACTTGCCGTTCTTGTCGACGCGGACAGCGAAGTAGAAGGCGGAGGAACGAACGGTCATCTTGCCCTGGCCATTGCCGATCTCGTTGATGGGACGGGTCTCGGGATTGGCGGCGGGGTTGTTGCCCTTGATGCGCAGAGTGGGAGTCTTGGCCACAGCGGCAGCGGAAGCGCCGGCGGCAGACTTCTTCTTGATGAAGGCCAGCTGGCAGCCCAGGCCGTTCTCCTTGTGGGAAACGATATAACCAGCCAGCTCGGTAGCCAGCAGGCCCATCAGGGACTGGCGGGTCACATTGCGCTCAGCAGTGGCGCCCTCACCGGCCTCGGTGGTGGGGATGCGGATGGCGAAGCCCTTGGTATTCCAACGCCAGGCCTTGTTCTTGTAGGCGCCCTCGCCCTCGTCGGTGATGGGGGCAACCAGCACGTCGAAGGTGCCGTCGCCGCTGGTCATGGTGTTCATGATGCCGTTGTAGGCAGCGTCGTTGTCGAAGTCGTACCACATGGGGACGGACTTGGTGCCCTGGTGGTCGTTCTGGTGCAGCAGCTTCAGCTGAGCCAGCTGCGCAGTAGAGGGGATGAAGGTGGAGTCAGGACGGCCCAGCAGGCTGTTGATGTCGGAATCGGGATTGTAGCGCTCCTTCATCTGAGCGATGACCTTCTCGGCGTCGCCCTTGACATGCAGCTTGCCGATGTCCTTCATCCAGTCGCCAGGGTAGGGCTTGTCGATCAGGACAGCCACCATCTCGGATTGCTCGGACTTCATCTGCTTGGTAGCCAGGTCACTGTTCACGACCTGCGCGATGGCGCTGGCCTGGGCAGTGGTGACGGCGGTGGGCATGGCAGGAACGCTGGTCGCGCCCTGGGTAGCGGTGGGATCAGCCTCCTCAGCGGCAGCGCCAACCTCAGCGGCGAAACCACGCAGAGCCAGATACTCGGGCAGATGAGCCAGGATGACCTGCTCGGTGTCGTCAGCGCCAGCCAGGTAGCCGGCCAGCTCGTCAGAAGCCTGGAACTCGGCGATAACGTCATCCACGGTCAGGTTGGTGATGCCAGCCTGGGCCAGGGTCGCCATGATAGTGTCACGAGCATTGTTCATGTTTGTGTACCTCCTACAATGATTGTGTTTATAACTCAGTAATCAGAGCCTGTCTTCTCCAATTACTTGTTACCAATGATATATAGCCTAGGGGCTACATTTTCTCGACCCATTTCGTAGGGCCTTTCCGCACATCCTGAAGCAGCGTACAGGCATAAGCCCAGTGCTTCATGTTGGGCGCACTGATTCTATCCGGTAGGGTGAAACCCCTTTTATCGCAGATTAGCCTCAGAACGTCGGCGGTCTCGGTATCGTACTTCACACCTTTCTGATCCACCACATTACAGAACCCGTGGCGGATAACGGTGGCGCCTGCGGCGTAGCTCTCTGCAAAGAACAACTCTTTACAGACAGCTAACGCAGTGTCGGTGTAGAAGCTCTTGATGAGTGCTAGCTCATTGTGCGCCTCTACGGCCTGGTGAAGCTCGTCTACCGTAAAGTAGAGAAAAGAGTGACCAGTAGGGAGTGATTGGACAAACTTCAAGTACTCCCCAAAGTCTATGACTATCTCAACATCCGGCTGCATCCTGAACGGCTCAGGTTTTGGTTCTAAACTGCGGTCTAGCACCATGAGTGCCGCCAAGCAATCAGCCTCAGCTTCGATTCGCACTGACCAATCACCCCTTTCATTTTTATATGGTCTGGGTACTGTGATATATTTACTCGATGTAGAGGGCCCTCTGCATCATTTCGGAAATCTGTTTTGACAGATCTCCCCGCTTTGCAGGAACTTTCCTGTTGCCGATCTCCCAGGCCCACTGCTGGATGCGCTCTTTGTTGCCTTCCTCAACAATATTGAAGTCTCTCGGCACCACGAGTGGGTAGAACAGCATGAGCCGCTCCAAATACTGAGGGCACACACGCTCCATCATAGAGCGCAAGTCCCCAGGATTGCCGAGATAGTGCATCAGGTTGGGACGGCAGAACAGCGCCACCAGATACTGCCTGTCCTCTTTGGGAAGCGGAGGCAGATCCTTGGATGGATCGCCAGCCAGGAACTTCTGGAAGACCACCGAGTTGTAAGGGGTTTCCTTGCCCTTCTTGCACGTATAGCTGTAGTTGTCCATGGTCACAGTTTTGGCCTGCGAGGAGGTAGGGAGGATGCTCACATTATCCCGTACCAGGATGTAGAGGTCGGAATCGGCTGTGTGCACATAAATGTGGTCATACTTCATCCGGTTCTGCCGCACGATGGTAAAGATAACATCATCAGCTTCATACCCATCCTCAGCATAGATGGTGAAGCCGCAGTCTTTCAGAATGTACTCTGCGACATCTTTTCCCACGGACACGTTGTTGGGGTGCGTACGCGAACCCTTGTAGTCAGGGTACTTGTCCTTCTTGATGGTCGGGTTCCGGTCCGCCACGAAGGCGATAGGGCCTGTGCCCATGTACTGCCCAAGGATGTTAAAGAGCATGGATGCACCACCAGTAGGGATGTTGCGCTCACGGTACCCGTTGCCGGTGTTCACGATATCGCCCTGTATGAAACTGTGACGGTTGAAGGAGCCAGCATAGATACACGGGCTCATGTCCACGACATGAAGAACTTTCTTGTCCATCTTAAAACTCCTTCACCATGTAACTGTCCATCGCGTACCCGGACCTGGCGATGTACTCACGGTACTTCAGACCCTTAAGAGCGATAGTCCACACATCACGCTTCCGGTTGATGATGCCAACCCCTGTGCTGCGCATCTTTGCATGGGGCTGGTAGAACATCACTCGGTTGTTTGCGACCTTTGTTTTGTAGCCGGCTGGCAGCAGAGCCACGAAGGCATCGTAGTCCGCCTTTCGGCGAGGCTCAAGGAAGGAGCGCACGTACTTGATATTCTTCTCAAGGAACTCCAGCTCCTCAATTACGGCACGCTGGTCAAATCGCATATTGGCGATGGTCTCCAGCTCGATCTTCTCGACCACCTTAGCAGATCCACGTTCAAGCAGCTGCATATGAAATGTAGCCATCTTGATTGCCTGACCGAGGTAGTTGTTGATGATTGCCGCGATTGGATTATCCACAGTGGTGCTGTTCAGGTAGTTGGTAAAACGCACCGCCAGTGCATCGTCAATCAGCTTAGAGAGCGCAGTTAAGCACTCAGGAGAGGCGACCTTAAAAAAGGTCTCGTCAAGAACTCCATTGATAGGGTCCATTTAGGCCTCCACACCTCCTAGTAGATTTCCAGTTGGCATCTCTACGTAGTACCCCTCTCGCTGCACGCAGGGACGCCCACGCCACATGATGACCTCGCCACCGTCCAGGATATCCCCATAGAATACTTTCTTCTTGTTACATGTGAAGCCAGCACTTACTTGGATATCTTGGGGGTCAGCTCGCATACATCCAATGGACAGTACGGCTTTGCCCTCTACGCACCCGAATAGGGAGGGAAGTTGAAACACGGAATCTCGGTACTTAAATTGGAACTTGGACTTCTCACCAATGTCCATCTGCATGAGCTTGTACGACTCCACAGCATTAGAGGGTATGATAATGCCACTATCGCCCCTGAAGGTGAACCCGCGGTGATACCCCAGGATGTACCGCTTGCCATCAATCAGGACTTGGTCACCCTCTGCCAGCTGCATATGGTCCATAGCCCGTCCAATTGTGGACGCCCGAAGAATAGGTGTACCCGAACGTGCGGCGAGAATGAACATATCCGGGTACACCTTTACGGGGACATCTGCCACGGAGAAGTAGAATGGGTCACCAAGCTCAGTCAAAGCTCTGAACCTACAGTGATACATTTTTACCCTCCACCGAAGACAGCAGGTCTTCAAGAATGATACGGACGTCAGGAAGCAATGTGAGGGAGAACCGCCGACGCCTGTAGTCCGAGAGCCTGTGCGCTGTAATCGCATCACTAGAGGAGGCGTTATATTCCGCCAGAGTAATGTCCTTGGCCGTTGGCATCAAGAACATTTTGGACTTACCAGGCTTCTTCTCCACATAGGGAGTGGGACGCTCAATGTCGAGCTTCAATCCCGTGAGAATGCCATAGTACTTCATGCCCATTGCGATTCCACCTCCTGTAGTATCATTTTGCACTCACCGACAGATTTACCGTACAGACGCATCTTCAGTTCATCCGAAAAGTAGACGCACCTGTTTACAGGGCGAATCGTATCGGTTTCCTCGTCGCGCACAAGCTCCTGGTAGCAGCATGAATGCATAGAGAGCAACAGGCGGTCACTACTCATGTTGGTTATGTCCATTAGACGACTAAGGACGTCGCTGATGGAATTGGCATGAATCGTAGAAAAAACTACCTTGCCGGTGTTCGCCGTCTGTATCGTAGCCTGAGCTGTGTAGTTAGTAATCTCAGTGATATAGACGACATCTGGATTCTGCCGCAGTAACGATGCTGCATTGGCCGAGTACTCCTCTTCGGTTTCAGTATTGATCTGCTCAACACCCTCAACCAGAGTCTCTACCGGGCTTTCCACGGAGACAATTTTGTAGCAGTCCAGCGCCACCAGCTCCCGCAATGCTGACAGGATAGTGGTGTTCTTGCCAGACATTGTCTCACCAATAAACAGCCTGAGCCCCTTCTCACGGCTAAGCATCCTCTCCCGAATGAACTTGCACGCATTAGGAGCAATATTGAGCCCCTCCAACGTCTCGGTAAGGACATCGTCAGATAGGACACGAATGGTGATGGAGCGTCCATAGTAGGTGCTGTTGACCACCACACGCCCACGGTGATGCATATCCAACTGGACACTCAGGTAGTGTGGCTGCGCGTCCTTCTCGATGATAGGCGCTGACGCCCTCACGGATAGGAGCTTAGTGAAGTCGTCCACATCTTCGCGAAGAATGGTACGCTTTGAGCGCACCTTCTTCTTTCTGACGTTGTAGTAAACAACTGCACCCTCAGCCACGTTCGTGATTGTGATATCTGCCGCCTGTAAGGCAATTGCCTCTTCAACTATCATGTCAAACTTATCTACGGCCGGCAGCTCATACAGAAAATCTGGCTGCCCGTAGTGGCGCATGTACAGCTTGACATAGTAATAGATGGGCACCTCAACCTCGACTGGAGACAGGTTTTTCACTCCAGGTATGTAGCCTCTCTTTTCAGGAAGCACGCCCACATAGACAGTTTCAGAACGTGTGTCGTACCGAATAGGTACGCAGTTGTACCCACGAAACTCATTCACCAGCTCTTTGGGAATGTATTGAGGCGTAGGTGTTTGCAACTGCGTACCATATTCGGCAGAGCAGATTTCGAGGAGCTTGTCGTCATCAAGCATATTCTGCTCGTAGACAATTAGCGCCTCTGGCGTGGTGAATTGAGAGGCGTCCCGGAACCGCAGCTTGGTGGCTTCCTTCACCAGATGCAAGTTGCTGGCGGACAGTACGCCTGACAATCCCTTCACGCTCTAAAGGCCTCCTCGAACACACGCAGAACGTCATTGTAGGTGTGGGGCTGCTGACGGACAATGGCGGCCTGCTTGATCTCCCGCAGATAGGGAATGGGGATCAGCTTGGTCATGGAAATGTCCATCTTCAGCGTAGAGATGAGCATGCCTACATCAACAGGACTGTCGATGCAAATCAGCTTGTGGCAGACATTAGGGATCTTACGCCCAGCCTCGTAAGCAGAGGTAACATTGGCCATACTCTCCACCGTGCAGTTGGTCACGTAGGAGATGGAGAGGGCTTCCCGGCCGACCTGGTCCAGAATATCCAGCTGCGCGGTATCCAGGACGATGATGAGGTGGCGGAAGTAGGTGAGTCGAGACTTGAGCTCCTCCATCAGATGGAACACCTTCTCCGGGTCGTTGCCCACAGAACCTGTCACGAAGAGGAGAGGCTGCTGCTTCCGCTCCACCATGAACTCGTCCAGCTGGACAACATCGTAGCCATAGCGGCCATAGTGGGAGTGGCCAGTAAGGTCGACCACAAGAGTGTTGTCCCGGCGGCTCAGCATGCCCGCGTAGATAGCGGAGGTAGCGGTGAGACCGGTGTGCTCGGAGCCAACGATGACGTTGAAGCACTCTTTAAGCAGAGAGTCACGCACGACAAGGCTCTCCACATTGTTGGCGCGCAGGCAGCTGATGACATCGCGCTGATACTGGATAACGCGGTTCTGCTCCACGATGACCTGGAACATGGTGCCCATGAGGCCCTTGACCTTGTCTTCAACGAGGGAGAGCTGCACCTGCCCCTTAGCGAGAGCATCCAGGATGGACTGGGCCAGGTTTACAGTGTTGCTCGGCTGGAACAGCTTAGAGCTGACAGAGAGCACATTGTTGATGTACTCATTGTTAGAGGGGAGCTTCTCACCCAAACGGGCCACGATCTCCTCCATACCCTCATGGTGCAGGAAAGCGAACATCTTGCAGAGTTCGCCCTCAATAGATTGGAGCTCGACCATTCGCTCATAGAGGGTATCGTCCAGGCTGTCCTCACCAGAGACGGCCTTCTCTAGGAAGGCATCCTTGTTCTGATGAATAGAGATGACCGCGTTGGCGATCTCATTGCAGCGATCCTCCACAGTAGAGGAGCATACAGAGATCACGCGCTCCATCAGGGAGACGAACTTGTCCACGAGGACGCTGTTGTAGGTGGCCTGCAGGACCTGACGATTGGCGCCGAACTCCTGCACCGCCTTCATCTTCTCTTCGTTGGACTTGTGGTTGTCCGCCCAGATATCGCGAATACGGAGATCCCAAACCTCCAGCATATTCGCCACTCCGGCGAACTCGTTGTTCTCCAAAATGAGCTGGCGGATGATGCTGTCTCTGTTGATCTGCTTCTTGAGGATGTCCCAATCCTTGACAGTCTTAACAGAGTCGATCACATCCTCTGCGGAGGGAGCCTTCGGCTGCTCAGCCTCAGAACTGGGAGCGGGCTGCTCCTCGGTAGGAGTCACACCATCAATAGGAGGGAGGTCGAACTCCACGCTCTTGGGCGGCTCAACCGGCACCTCCTCAGCAGGCTTGGACTCCGCCAGAGACACGGGCTTAGGAGGCTCGGGATTATCGCCGAGATCGCCGACCCTGTCAGCGCTGGAATGATACTTTGGATCCACCGCCTTGATGTCCTCACCATAGAACTCCGTGACAGCCTCAGCGATGACAATGTCCTTAATCTTCTTCACCTGCTTCACGTGAGGAGCGTCCTGGAAGAGCTTCGCCTCACGGTCGTTGGTACACAGGTAGATAACACAGACGCCTTTGTGCCGTTTAGCGACGGCTTCCGGAATCTTCTTGCCGGCCGGGCCAGTCAGGTCACTAGGACCCAACAGCACGACGTCCATGTTAGACACTGCGGGGTCGATGGACATGGTATCAATGATACCGTTGATGCTGGATTGATGGCACTTAGGCCCGAGAGCCTTCTTCGCCATCAAGCTCAGCGACGCGACGTACACCATTGCTTAAAGTACCTCCTCAATGTAATAGGGGATATAACCCAACGGGGCCTTCACGGTGACCTCGGCACCCTTTGACTTGCCAAGTACGGCTGCCCCGAGAGGCGTAGCCGCAGAAATGGCACCGATTTTTGCATTGCCAAGGCCAGTGGGATAAATCTTGATGTAGAGAGTGGCGTTGTGTTTGCGGTCGATGACCTTCAGGGTAGAGCCTACCATGACCTTCCCTGTAGGGATGTAGGATGTGGAGAACTTCTTGTATGTGGCAATCGTATCAGAGAGGGACATGATAGAGACATTGATACGCGCGATGGCGTCGTTGGCAATCTGCCACTCTGCGTTTTCTGAGCGGTCGCCCTGCGCAGTAGCCCGTCGTGCTATGTCCTGCTCTTCTTTCAGCCGCTGCTGATAGGATTCGAGCTCCATCTGCAAATTACGGATATGATTAGCAACCTGGGACTCGATCTCCTTGGACTTCATAGCGAGCTCACTGGTCATTGCTAGCCCTCCTGATTCTGATTACTCTGAACTGTCTGACCCCATCGACGGACACGTCCCACTCCTGTGAGATCTGGTCGCCCAGGGGAATAGAGAGGCCATGGCCACAGTTGATCGCCTCGTGGCCAACGTGCTTAACGGCACGCACAGTGCGTCCATCATCGAGCACGATCTCCCAGCTCCTCTTCCTGAGTTTGGAGGTACCGAAATATCTATCCTCCCCGGAGAGGATCTCCTGCAATACTGCTGTACATACTGCCGGGTCAGCATAGGGCGCAAACGGCTTGATGTTTTTGGAATCAAACGCCAGCATGTAGGCGTCGTCCGCCTTATCCAGGAAGCCGATTACGCGAGAGCTGCCGGCAACAGACTTTGTCTTCTTGCTGCCGAACAAACCCATTAAGCGTTTCCTCCGTTGTTAGACTGGTTATTGGAATTGCCGCCACCGTTGCCTCCCTTGCCACCCTTGGAACCCCCGCCGATGGCGAAAGCAGCGATAAGAAGGCCAACAATAAGAATGGCGCCCAGAATCTTGAGAACGCCGATGTTGGCAATCGCAGCCATGATATCAGCCAATGCAAACACCTCCTTTTACAGGAACTTTGGCCCACTCTTGCTCATGTAGATGGCAGGCCTGTTGGTAGAGATTAAAGACTTGTAGAGCCGAACATCGCTGCACTCGACAGCATCTACTAGCATGCGAGGCGACTCCCCACCTATCGAAACGCGATTGTTTTCGTCCATAAAGAGCAGATAGGGAGGGATGTTGACATCCTTCACTTCTGGGCACGTACGTACAAACCCAATCGGCGTTTTAGGAGTAAAGAGAAGTTTGGTATTGGCACCGGCAATCTGTGGATTTACATTATCGTCCTTCGTCTCAATCGACATGTAAGACCGCGTCACGGTAATCAGAAATACATTGTTGACAATCATGGAAGCTACTGCTTCTGTATTGACCGTCAGAGCTTTCCACAGATCGTGCCTTGTCCAGTGACTTGCTGACTGCTGAAATGGTTCAGCATAGGCAATAGGGAGACGTACGCGGACGAAGCCGATTATCTTGGTGTCAAAGTCATAGTTGCACTGGACTACTTCCCCACGGGAGTTCAGGCGCATCAACCCAGGCGCCAGCTTCTCGGACATCCAACCACCCCTCCCTTGTATAGATAGACAGGTCATTGGTGTTCTTGACTGCATCACCAGCAGCCAGCGTAAGCACCAAGTCCTGATGCAGTACCTTGTTGAGGATGTACCCTTTCCTCGCATCATGCACATAAACCGTGCGACCATCATCTGAGTCAAGAACTGCGGAGTACCCACACCACTGCCCAACAATGTCGAATGTGCGTCTAAATGGGAACTCCCATGCTCCGTACCGCACCAGTAGGCCATCGGCTTCCCTAAAGCCAGAGAAGGTGCTGTCATTCCGGCCAACGTAGAGAATGCCGTCGTGGCGTAGACACCAGATAGCGTCGGGCCCGTAGAACGGAGTCACCTGCGGCTGTATCTTTACGCCTAAAGCACAGCCATAGGAGTTCACTCTCCCATCCAGCTCCCGCACACAGATGTGAGAACCATCACACCAGCACTGCAAATATGGCGCACCGTTAAAGTGTCTGTAGGCCACAACGGCACCTCCTTTACATGAATTTGATAATGACAGCCGCAGCGATGCATACGCACATGGCGGCAAGTAAAAAGCCCAAGAGGACCTTGCTGAGTAGGTCAGCCCTAGGTGGCCCCTCTTTCACACCTTCCTGCCATATAGGCTTGAGCTTGTCCGGATTCGGTTCCTCCGGATCGAGCTTTATGTAGGAAGAAGTCCCATCCTCTGGATTAGTGATGATAACGTGGAAGCCCTCGTCATCCGTCTCCAGTTCATAGCGGAAATCCGGATTGTAAGCATTGCCGAGAATGGAGCGTGCCATGTTGGGACCGAGATGCTCAATCACAGGCGCCACTCCTTCCGCTCCTTATGCATGGCGCTGATACTCTTGCGAGCAGCGCTGATATGCCCAGAAACTGTGCAAACGCTGATGCCATAGCGAGCGGCTACCTGATCATTCGTCAGACCATACTTATACCGTGCCAGAACAGCCTGGCGCTGCGCGGGCGTAAGCCTGCGGATATAATAGATGATGCGTGACGTGTCATCGACACCACAGTCACCGCACAGTGCCATCTCCCAATTGTCGATCTCACGCAGCTGCTCCTCCACCCTGCGATTTGTAGCCTCCTCGATGGTGGAGAGCTTAGGCATAGAGGGCTGGACCCTGACCGGTCCGATGGTAGCAATAGGTGCGATGTCACTTCTAAATGTGCTGCTCCCCGAAGTGTAAAAGTGCAGGAAGCAGTACTCGGGCCACCCCCACAGCACCTTACCGGCTGCCCTGTACGCAAGAGCCTTTTCTCGAATCTCCTCAGGAGAGAGCCCTTGCTGAATCAGGTCCTGAACAGAGGTAGACGCAACAGACTTAGCCACGTTAGAGTCCTCCTTTATAAAACTGCTCAAACGCCTCGACATCAGGATAGTTAGCCTGGAACTGCGTGTAGAGCTTGTCGTACTGCTCAAACTCATTCATAGGAGTGAGCATACTCGTTTTGGTTCCGGTGTAGGTGATAGTCAACGTCTCCTTGGCTCGGGTTGCCGCAACGAACAGCAGCGAGCGCTCATTGCGAATCTCCCGGGCCTTCTCCATAACACACCCAGCCTTCTCCATGACGTCCAGCTTGTGCATGTTAGGTACCACTCCGGCATCTGCATCGAGGATGTACACATCGTCCGCCTCAAGACCTTTGGAGGCATGGAAGGTGTAGCAACGCACACCATGACGGCGAGCATTGCAGTCCTGAATGACCTGCAGCTTTGCCATCTCGTCCTGAATGAAGGCGTAGTAGGTCTTGTTCTGCACCACCGAGCGAGCCATGTTGAGATAGTAGGTGGATGGCATCTCCAGATAGGGCTCCCGCTCAGTGAGGTAGACCTCGTTGAAGAGAGGAAAGATAGCATTGAGGATCTCACGCATAGGACGCTGCTTAGAGAGCATGTCCTTCACAGAGAGCAGAAGCTCCATTGCATTCCGAGCTGCCATAGCATCGCGGAAGTTATAAGGAGCCTCGAAGATAGAGCACCCCTCTTGGGCGCACACCTTATAGATGGGGGACTTGGTGTACTCCTTGTAGTCCTTCTGCTCCGGAAGGATATAGCGCAGGGCGCTGAGGTTGGCGAGATTCTGAGGATTTGCAGCCAGCTCTACAACAGCGCACATCTCCCGGATAACCGGAATCATGTTTGTTGCCTGGTACTTGTTGACACGGAAAGGCACCTTCCTCTTGAACAGCTCCTCAGCGATAGGAGTAGCGGAGTAATTGTTGCGGAAAAGGAAGAGGACATCCCGCGGGAATGTGTTACGGTTCTCCCTGTACTGCTGCTCGATTGTGTCACAGATCGCAGACAGCGGCAGATTAGGGACAACATCAACAGTGCCCTCCTTGCCAGTGCCAATAAAGTCCTGCTCGTTCATAGCGTTAGGGTGGATGATGACCTTGCTGTAATCAACGATAGTATCAGCACACCGGAAGGACTTATTGAGGTTCAGTTCTCTGGCATTCGGGAAGTACCGCTTGAACTCACCGACAATCTCCTGACAAGCGCCGTTGAAAGCGTAAATCTGCTGCTTGATATCACCGATAGCGATAACGGTATCAGAGAGCAGGGAGATGACACGGAGCTGCAGTAGGGACAGGTCCTGGAACTCGTCCACGAGCAGGATGCGGCACTTGGACTTGAACTCCGCGGACACCTCCGGGTGCGAGAGCAAAAGCTCCAGCGTGTAGATGAGAATATCCTGCACCTGGAGGGTATCAGTCATCTTCGTGTAGAGGTAGAGGAACTTACGCAAAGTTGTGAAGTCCTCGTACGGCATACGGCACTGTTTGAATGCGTACTTGCTCTCCACATGGCTACGGTCGAACACAAGGGAGGAGTTCAGACTGCGCACCGCATTGATAAATGGCCGAATCTGCCACGGGTGTAGGGAGATGCCCTTGTCTTTGGATATGTCCATGAGCAGCCCAGCCTGGTCCTCGATGGAGATAGTGTCAACCACCGTGAGCTTACCGATGCCAAGCAACTTGTAATTAGCCTTCAAGATGCTTGAACACAGTGAGTGTAGGGTCTGAAAGTTGACAGTCTGTTTGATGCCCACTTTTTCGCAATCCTGCTTGTGACGAACCTTCAATTCACCAGTGGACATATTGGTAAATGAGAGCGCATAGATCTGATTGCCAGGTACTTGGTGGTAGAGCTCAGCGGTAAGTAGGCCACCAATGGCGGACTTCGTCTTACCAGTACCAGGAGAGGAGAAGGAGATAATAGGCGATGTGAAGTCACGCATAAACGCCCTCTGCTCGTCGGTGTACTGAACTCCCACTCTGGCACTCAAATCATTAAGAAAAGTGTCCAGACTAATAGGGAGCATACTAAATTAACCCTCCTTTAGACGCTTGCCCTTGTACGGTCTGAGACTGGGCAGTCGGCGTCTTCTCAATCTGTAAATTTCACGCTCCTGCTGAATGATGAGTTTAACAGCCTCTTCCATGACGAGTGCATCATGTTCGAAGATGCTATCCTGCTCATCCTTAGGAATCAGTGCGCGCCTGTCCTCGGCATTGTCCAACAGGCCCGCAATGATTTCGTCCTTAGACATAAACTCACCTCAGTTATATATGTAGTGGCGACTAGGATTGCTCGTCACAAGTAGTCCTTGATTTTCCTGTTTTTCGGCTTCATGCTCTTCTCCAGCACCTTTACCACCCTATCAATGCAATGACGCCACTCTGGAAGCTTAAATAGGTTTTCCTTCCCAAACTCGGTAGGGATGGCGAGATTGTCACTGAGGAACAAGTTATACTCGCCTGGGACAGGACGCTGCACGACAAAAGTGAAGCCGACTAGGACATAGAACTCCTCCCAACGGTGTGAGTTTGGGTAGAGGTTATCCGCAATGAGCTTGAAGAGCTCACCAACTGAGCTTCTGAGGTCGATCTTGATCTCCGGCCTGGCCGCCTGCACGATAAAGGCGAACGCTCTGTCAGCATCCGCCCTCCCGTTCTCCATATGATAGAGCCGGCTTGGGTCCAAAGAGTTGATCACATTCACAGCATCCTCTGCAGTAGCGGGAAGTGGAAGGGGGACAGACGTCGGACAGCTTTTCTGCAACTCCAGCCGACGCCTGTTCTCCTCGAAGTACGCCTCACGCTCAGGGTCTTCAGTGTCATGCACCTCAACCCCTTCGTATGCGGCAGACGTAATATGCTTCATGACGTCGCGACAAATCCTAGCGCCAGCCAAGTCTACCTGCTTAACGGTAGAGAGGAACGATTTTACTTCGCCAGCGTAGTGGGAGGCGAAGTACTGCGTCCCAAACTGGTCGACTAGTTTAGTCATATGCGACATCCTCCTTTTGCACTACTGTGTGATCACCGTCTAGGAAGAACTTGTAGGCGGTGTGACTGTTGTTAGCGAACACCTCTGGTTTCTGTTCGATAGAGATAATCTGCATATCCTGTGCAAGCACCGGCAGATAGGAAGAGAGCGTAGCCGAGTTTTCTACCGACAGCTTCGCAAAAATCTCATCCAGCACAAGAGTCTGCAGGAACTGCGGGTTGGCCCGCAGAACCACTGACCGCATCATAACAGAGAGAATAGAGCGGAACCCCGACCCCTCCAATCTGGATACATCAATGCCGTCCTGTGTTTCAAACCACGCCTCGCCATCTTCACAGCGAGGGATAATCGTATCGTCACAGGACGGTACGATGTAGGCGGCGGCACGCATAGCGGACATAACCGCTGTGTTACCATCTCTCCGCCTCTCATCGGTGTAGCTCGTAATTGCCTCCAGCAAAGCAGCGTAACTAGAGATGCCAACGTCCAGCCGCTTGATAGCGACCGTACACTGGTTCATGATAGTCTCCTGCTGTGTGCGCTTGCTGGTGTTCTCTTTTGTCTGCTCGATACGGAATGATGCTTCCTGTGCCCGCCTGCGTAAGGCTGCACACAGCTCTGCTGTTGTACTCATGTAAGCAACACCCTCAGACAATAGATAAGAGCATACGCAACGAAGATGTCCCTAGGCACATTGAGTCCCTCCCCGATGAGATAGAGATAGGAGATTCCCCACACAACTTGAAGAACATCTGCACGTATTCGATGAATGTGGGTAACGTCGCAATAGGTGTATCGCATTTACCCATCTTCATATTAGATTGGACCTTTGGCCGACTCACCTCAATGTCAATCCCACTTTCATAGAAATGACAACGGCAAGGGCCAGGGCCGACAGAGCGCAGGAACTGCTGTATCTTAGGGAGGTATGAACCTCCCGCAAGCACCCCAGGCTCTCCGTGATCCTTTAGCATGTCATCTATGAACTTGCACGAATCCACTGCATTCCTTGGAACGGCTAAGATAGCCGAACCACGCTTGAACTCAATGGCATCCGCGGTCACGCTGTACTCCGTCGGCCCAAACTCCGCCACCGCCTTTAGCTCGCTTAATGCCATTACGGTGTCCAACACTGTGTTTGGCAACTGAAGCCAGAAAGACGGGAATTTCATAATTGCATAGGGAGGCTTGAATATAACCGGAGCCTCACGCTGCAGCGACTTGGTAACTGGTGCAGTCTCAGAGAACAATCTCGCCCACTGCTTAACGTCGTTGGTAGAGAGCTTGCTGAATGTGCCGCCCCTCCTGTTGTACCTAGACACTATCCCGTTCGCTTGCTGTAACGTAGAGGACATAGAGTCGCACTTCACGCTGACAAACAACGGAGAAAGGTCTAACTCAACAACACCACGACCCGGCAGAATCTCCGACAGGTCCTGATATAGGACTGTCAGTGAATAGGGGCCAGGATGCTCAGATGCAATCTGTTGCTCATAGACGATACCACTTGAACAAGTGATGTAGAGAATGTGATTCTCGATATTGAAACCCATAATTGCTGCATCCGTGGATCCCTTAAAGATAGGCTTGATGTCCTTGAATACTGACTTTAAATCTGAGCTGTTGACGTGGATAAGCATTTCACAGCCTCCTGATTGAAAGCCAGGTAGAGTGTGTTCATCTGCTGCTGGATAGAGAGGAGGACCTCTTTCTCCTTTTTGTACTGCTCAACGTCCAGGTCGCTCGGATCACTCACAAACAGCGATGGGAGCATCTGCTCCGCCGTAGTGCCCGGGAGCGGCGGCAACTTAGAGCGGATATCGTCAGTGGCACTGGTATAGCTCTTGACCAGCGCATCGCACCACTGGGAGACGAGGAGCCTGTCCTCGATGAAAACACGGTTCCGCTGCTCAAGCAGCTGCTTGGCCTTAGCAGCGTCGAGTTCAAGCTGTTCCATTCTGTGCACCTCCTACCAAACCAAGAATTTTTAGGCCCTGTACAACCTCTAAGTAGGACTCTGAGGCCGCATCCACCAGCTTGAGTTGATTCTCATTGAAACCCTTCGCACGCAGATACTCTACCAGAGACACAGTCTTAGGAATCTCCATGACAGCCTGTTCAGGCATGGCGGCCTTTAACGGCTTGTCCTTCTTCTTATAGAAGCGTAGAAGGTTAGCGTGGAGGTCGAAGGTGTAGAGAGCGCAACTCACGCGCCCGTCATCCGCGATCTCCACGACAGGGAGGTTCACATCTGTGTGCAGGTCATTACTGCCGGACGTGGTGATTGCCATAGAGCCAGGAATAATCATAGGTAGAGATCTGCCACGGGCCTGAATGTTGAACGCACCAACTGGAGTGTGGATATGGCCAACAATTGCGAGATTGATGTTCTCGAAAATGTTGTCCAGGTAAGAAGTCATGGTCGTTCCTCTGAAGCCTGCGCCATTTCTCTGCTGGGTGGGCACCACCGTGTCATCATGGTATACACCGATGTGATACTTTACCTCCGGGTCCCGCTCGGCGATATAGTTCTTATTCTCCTTACTGTAGTGAAAGAAGGAGATCTGAACAGGTCCAATACGTAGAGAGGGTACCGCCCGGATAATAGGTGATGTGGCATAAATGGGCTGACTCGGCTTGTAGTACTCAGACGGCTGAATGAGATACATCTCTGGGTTGTTGTCTCGCTCCAAAAAGAAATGATTTCCCAGGCAAATGTAGAAGTTCCCATTTACGGCCTTAGAAAGATCCTCATCCAGGTTCCTGTCGTTGTTTGACCTGTTGATAGAGCGGTAGCCCTTGTCGTACCAATCGCCCAGGGACACGAGGTGTGTGATGCCCTTCTGCTTGATAAAAGAGAGAATGTCACGCTGAACGGCATCCACTGCCTTCGTGTACCCCGCGATTGTAGAGAAGTCGCAATCCCGCTTGTGCAGGTCACTCACAAAAAGAATGCGTGCCCTCATTTGCCAATCCCCAACAGCTCCTGCAGAGAATACTTAGGAATCCTCCGCATGACGTACAGGTGAGAGTTCTTCTTGTCCTCACACTGCTCATACTTGCCGCCGCGGTGAATGATGTAGCGGCGCCCGGAATAGATTGGCGTCTCCTTCACGTCCACTCCAACCTCCTGCGGAATGTTGATCCAGGTGATGTTGTTTTTCGTGAAGAGAGTGATGGCGGTCTTCCTCACATCCCGCTTAAAGAGCACGATGACAGAAAACGGGTACCCGAAAGAATTGATGACCTGCTCAATGGCAACCATCCGCTCCACAGGCACATTGCCATAGAACTCTGCCTCGATTGTAGAGGAGGTGTAGTTCAGCACCACCCGCGTCCGAGGATAGAGCTCCCTTAAGGTCTGGGCGATAACCCCGACCATAGCACCAGCAGCTTCCATGATATCGGAGATATTGGCGATAACGCTCTCTGATGCACGGCGCTCAATCACGGAGTATTCGTGCGCCAGGATTTTGAACTCATCCTCGTCCCCACCAATATCCGGATGCAGCTGCTTAGCCAGAGAACGGTAAGCCTTTCTGGCCTCATCGAGAGACATGCTCTCGGAAAGATACTTAAATTCCATATACCCCTCCTTACTCATGTACACAGTCAACCAGCTGGCGCTTGCAGGTAGGGCAAACACCAGACGCAATCTCTTTAAGCTCCACCATGTTCTTCTCAATGTCCGGTAGCTTATCCGTAAACGGGGAAAGCAGTTTGGAATACCTCAACTGCGGCATCTCCCGAAGAATAGGCATTATGGACACCTTCGGCACCGGATGAATAGGAGGCATAGGAGGAACATCGAGAGCTTCGAGATTGCGAGCCAAATACTGGCACGTGTCTTTTACCTCCGTCTCCTTCTCAACATCCCAATACTGCAAGGCCGCATAGGTGGCCTGTGCTACCTCAAGAGCGTGTACAATATCCGTACGCTGCTTCTTGGAGGCTTTTAGGAGCTTTTCGATGGAGTCGGAGGAGGCCTCTGCATACTGGTCAGACCGGACACTGTTGAGCAAATCAAAGTTGACAGACTTCTTCGTATCCACAAAAAGGAACCCATCAACGTCCTGATGGATATTAAGGGATACGCCGTGGTCGCTGTTATAGTGCCACCCGAACTCCTTGACCAAAATCGGTATCGACTTATCAGCCAGATAACGTCTCACGGGTGGGCAGTCAGGCCGTGTAAGCTCAGCATAGGTAGAGGCCGCCTCAGTCGCTATACGAATGAACAGCGTTGTGCCGTCATAGCGTGTCATCATAAGCTCACCGTACTCGTGGCCCCGTCTGATGATGGAGCGACGATTACTGGGGCGCGTGATGGCGTTGCTCACGACGTCATTCAACACCTTGACGAGTACTGACTTACCATTGCTGTTGTTACCATAGAACCTGACAATGCCCACCCGCGGGAACTCAAGGATAGTCTTGGTATGAGACTGGATGTTCACCATTACAGCACTTTTCAGCGCTGACAACAGTTACTCCTCCTCACACGCAACAATCGTAATACGGGCCCTGTTGGAAGTAAGGCCACAAGAGACCTGGGCGGCGGCATCAGTAGAGAAGAAGTGGAACGCGCCCTCCATCCTCCCCCAAAACACACCATTCTTGGTGTCCATGTGAAGGTACTTGCCTCCACGCTTAACGAGGTAGGCGGTCATTACATACCACCTCCGATGTCGACGCCGATGCCACCGGCCAGGAGATCCTCGGTGAGGTCACCAGTTCTGTCCTCAATCTCAGCAGGGTTGACCTTCTGCTGGCTGAAGTCGGGGGTGTCACCAGACATGATGCTCTCCACGGTGGGAGCGGTGGCAGTAGCGGCGCCCTCGCCAATGGGGTGCCCCAAAGCCTCGGTAAGGCGGTCGTTCAGGTCGGGATCCTCCTTGGGAGCGATGCGCAGGTAATCCAGCAGCTGAGCGTTCTTGACCAGCCGGTCCTTGTCCTCGGGGGTCAGGAAGGGCAGGGCAGAAGTGCTCTCGAACATTACGGCCCGCAGCTTGGCCTTCAGAACCTCGTCGGGCATGGGCGCCATGTTGTAGGTGTGTGCAGAGATGCCATCGGGATCCTTGGGCACACGCTGCAGCCACTCGTCCAGCTTGCTCTTCAGCTGGGGATTGCGGGCCACGATGGTGACGGACTGGGCAACGCCCTGAGGGTCGACCCGGCCGGCCTCGGCCTTGCTGTTCTTGGCAGAAGTGAAGTTGTAGAGAACCTCCAGGAAGTAGACCTCACCCTCAACAGGAGTCAGTCCGGGGTTCTGGGCCAGAATGCCGCAGTTGATATCGTTGGCCAGCGCCCGCAGCTTGCTCAGTCGGTTGTCAGACAGAGTCTGGATGTAGGTGCCAGTCTTCTGCTTGCGCTGATCGTCGAAGATGGGAGTGCCACTGTTTGGATCCATCGCGACGTAGACAACCTCAGTCAGCTTGAGGACGGTCAGCCGGCCGATAAGGGCCTTCTTGGCGTTCATGTTCTCCTTGGTATTGTACTTCTCCTCCACCTTGGTGCGGGCGGTCTGATAGGCGGTCTGACCCAGCACGGACCAGTCCTTCTTGTTGAGCTCCGCCAGGTCACGTTCCTTCTCGGCGTTGACCAGCAGGCCGGCAATCTTGGAGAACTGGTAGGCAAGGTCACCATCGCCGATGACCTGGCCGTTCTCATCGATGCGGGACAGGGAGCGGAGGAAGGTAGTGCCCAGCACCTTCATGTCGGACACGGGATGGCCGAAGTAGGCGGACATGTGGGGCTCGAAGGTACCACCGGAAGGCAGGCTCTCATCAGGCCACCACTTGAAGGGGTAGAACACAGTGCCCTGGTCACCAACCTCCCAGGCCTTACCGAAGTTCTTGCACTTCTGAAGGCTGCTGGACAGCTTGAGCACCTGCCGGGGGTCGCCGCCGAGGTTACCGGTGTTCACATTGCGGATAGCGTTAGCATTGTTGAAGTCGATAGGCATAGTTGTTGTCTCCTTGTAATAAATATTTAGGCACGCAACTTCTGCTCAGACCCTAGGGAATGTACCTCCCGGTTCCCTAGCAATCCTCCGGTACTCTAGAAGCATGCACAGTAAAGGGCTGGAATGTTCTATTCCAGCCCCATGGCTCTGCATACTTATGGACACACTTCTGCTACAACGTTACAAGCTGCCACCCACTCATACCACTGGTCAGGCGGCTCATCCGTCTCCACATCATAATCACTGATAACCATTGTGTATGGGATGCTGGCTTCTTTCAGGCAGCTGTGGATGTAGTCTGAATAGCACACGTCCCCATCCTTGATGAACTCCTCAACTGCACTACGTATTGCCTCGATGGCAGAGAGCTGGTAAGCTTCCGGAACAAAGACTACACAGTCCATCCAAGGGTTAAGGCAAGACCTAAATCTCACAACAACATCTGCCAAATTACAATACCTCTTTACAAACTGAGATAGGTGGTGTGGGCATAGTTACGAAATCTCGCGTACCAGCTACCTTGCGGATTAGGCAGCAAAGGATCATATACCGGCTCTAAAAGTTGGCACTCTATGCCGTCCCTTTCGAGACGCTCTATAATATGAAGTATGGTGTCACGATCGGATAGGGCACTGTCCTTTGCCTCACAGATGGCGTGTAGGGCCGCCCTTCCGGCATACTTGTAGTACTTTGTCGGTACCTCGATAACAAAATCTATCCACGGATTATCTTCAGCTACATAGCGAAGGCAGCTATGACGTCTCATCAGCGTGACCCCCTCTGACTTGAATGAAATGATTAGGGTACTCCGTTACGTAGTGTTACTCCAAGCCCCCGTAAAAATCGCAACTGCCCGCGTTTTTACAATCACACTTTTCAGCGAATATTTACCCTTGTGGTACAACTTGATGTTCTCAACCGTTCTGTCCCGGCATAGTCTCTCAGAATATGGAGTTGTGAAGATCAAATCATACTCACCTGTATCTAAACGCTTTGCAAACCCTCCGAACTCTATCTCTTCCATACCATTCACAATAGTTAAGTCCAGTACCTCTGAACACTTCTCTGTTATCTCTTTAGAATACAATATAAACGCACCTCTTTTGATACGTATGGTCCGAGTAGTGGGACTCGAACCCACAACACCATGGTCCCAAACCATGTGCGCTGCCATTGCGCTACACCCGGGTATAAGGGCCTGCCTAACAATCCCGCAGGCCCTTTAACTAACGATCACTCGCCGGGGCCTGCTCGTTGCCGAAGATCATGTCATCGATATCCACAGGCGGGATTGGCTTACCGATGTCCTTCCTCATTTCTCAGGCACCTCAAGCGGCAGGTCGCAATGCTCGGCAACCTCACACAGAATAAAGCCGCCAAGCAGGGTGGCGGCAATTCCAGCAACTACGCCAAGAATAAATCTCTTCACGGTGCACTCACCTCCTTTCAAGGTAATGGCTCTCCAGTAAGAGCTGTGTATATGACGTCTAGCTCGTCCAGGAACATCTTCGGGTTCGCTATGTAACCGAGCATTACGCCATTAAGGAATATGCACCTAGACCCATACCTGACGTCCTCAATATTCCACAGGTCAATGTACACTTTCGGACCCTTTAGTACGCCGTCCTCAACATAGTATTCCGTGGTAACTATCCTGCTGATCTCCTTACAAATTAGGGAGAAGAACACTACGAGTAGAGGGAGAGTCGATACCCTCAGTAGGAGTGCATTAACCCCGAGTTCTAAGAGGAGCAGGCAAGAAATTTGGATGCCTAAGAGGAATACTGAGAGTCCGACTAGGTACAGGGAGATACAGCTAATCAGATACCATAGCCGACTCCCCTGCGGAATACTTTTCCTCTGCACAGTAGATGCATACTCTGTGCTCTGTGTGGTCACCATCCTCGACTACCCGCACCTCCGGCCATTTGAGAATGATCCCGCACTCTTCGCATCTGTACTGTTTCACCAGGAACACCCCCAAACAAGTTAAGCCAGAAGCATACGGATTTCGCCATAGCCTCCGCGAGCTTCGGCCGCCCATCGCACAGATGAGGATAGAATGTATACCCACCCAGATTGAAAGCAGAATTGCAGTCAGTTACAATGCGCCAACTCCTCCCAACCTTGCAGGCAGAATAGACTACCCCGTAGCCTTCCAGCCTAGCGACTGGATACTGCTCTCTGAGTGCATAGAGTGCGTCAAGCTGACGCATAATCAGGTTTCCTAGCCTGTCCACATGATGTTCCGGCAATCCATACACCAACAAGGCACTTTCACCTATCCTTCAGTAATATATGGCTGCACCCTCAGAAAACTTTATTTCAGTTCCTCACGCAACCGCATAAGCATTATGCCGAGCATGTTCGTGTGCGGAACGAGCACGCACCTGTCACACGAGCAAGCACCGAAGTGATTGTCGTGCCACATGTTGCCCTCGCACAGATAGGCGCTCCCGGTGCTGAGCAGCATGTCAGCCAAACTGGTGCCGCGGGCAAACTTCTGCTTCAGGAGCTCATACATGATGCCATCCTTAACAGCTTCCCAGTCTGACCGCAAGGCCACCTGCCGGCCGAGCTTCTTTGCGTAGCCAGGCGAGCACTGTGCAAACTGCCTGCGCAGCGCCATATCTCCTGTTTTTGCTGCCTGAAAAGCATTCTCCACGGTAGGATACACAACACCATCGAGCGTAACAGGAGCGGGATAGAAGTTGCTCAGGAATTCATAGATCCCTGCGAATCGGTTAACAACGTTTGTCATTGCGGACCTCCTTACGCCTCTTCCTCATGAGCACGAATGTGATTATGATGAACGGGATGCAGGCAAAGCTGTAGTAAAAGGCAAATGTCACAACTGCCTGCGTGAGTACGAAAGCAGCAGCATTTAACTCAGCATCCTCATTTGTTAGAAAGTTGTACAGGTCACGCAGGATCCACGACTGTGAGTCCTCCCATGAGCTGCAGTTGGAGACAACGAACTCCTCGTCCCCTAACTTGTTCACAAACTCCGCATAACCCCCGGCTGGATTCATATTTTCGACTGAACGGTATATGTCCAGGTTCATGGTGTAGCAGAGTGTTCCTGCTCCTAGTATCACCAATGTGACTAGGGGCAGGATTTTCTCTGCTAATCTCATACCGCACCTACCGACACGGCAAGGCGATAGAGAATGGCTGTGAACTCCCCACGCGTAAGAGTGCCATTCGGATTGAAGTTGCCCTTCTCATCGCCCTCGAATACGCGACGGTTATAAAGGCCATCCACGGCATTGAGCGCATAGGTGGAAATCTGGTCACGGTCTGTACAGTTCATAGGCCGCCAGATAGTACCCCTGTACGGGAACAACTTGCCCACAAGAGCCGCCATCTGCTCTCTGGTGATGCTCTCGTCCGGACCAAACAGGCCGTCGCCCTGATCCTTCAGCACACCACGGCTGTACAGGTAACCAACGGCCCAGCCGTACCAGGAGTCCGGGTCCACGTCAGTGTAAGGAGTCTCGTAGGAAGTGCCTGGCTCAACGCCAGCGAGACGTGCAAGCAACACGGCAATCTGAGAGCGTGTCACCAGGGTGTCCGGGCTGAACTCCGTATCTGAGATGCCGTTAATCAGGCCGTTCTCATACGCATAATAGATATACGAATAGGCCCAGTGCGTCTGGCAATCGGAGAAGGGAAGGGCCCCATAATTTCTGTGCAGATTCGTGATGGAAAAATAGCCGTCGTCCGGCATAGTAAAGATGATCCCATTGTCCACAACCTGGTAGGGAAGGGTTCTGGAACTCTTATACTTCGTATCAATGTAATTGACACGCAGCCCACTCAAGTCAGCACGGTCAGGGAACTCCCACGGATATAGGATCTCAATACTGCCGTCTCCCTTTGTTGTGACCTTATATACCAGGTCTTTGCCAGAAACGAAGTCCTTAAGCCCGGTGGTCTTTGTGCTTTTGCTAATAGACTCGATCTCCAGATTAGTAGAGGAGTCACTCACAATGATTGTGCAGTAGGGCGTCTTGAGGCGCAGCTGGAGCAGGCCGAGGTCCTTTGGCATACTGAACTTGACCTTGTTAAAGTCTCTGTTGTCTCCCTCCTCCTGCTCCATGGTCACATCCAGAACAGTCACGGCAGACATCCGCTTCTCTGCATCCTTAATGTCGATCTTCAGCCGCGATACGTTGGAATCCGTATAAGTTGCGGACATGGTCTTATTACTGACATTGATGCGAGTTGTTCCTGAAGCCACAAAGTAGGTCGTGTGGGCATTAGAGGACTTCTCGTAGGTGATCTCATTCTTGCTGCCCTCTTTAGTAGTGATTGACGCAGACAACGGGGCAGATGCGAAGTAGCTTGAATCGGCCTCATACCGCACATACACTGTATAGTTGGTTTTGCTATCCAGGTTAGTCCACTCAGTCTTGCTTGAGTAGTTTGTTCCATCAATGGAGAACTCGCAGGCGCTGCTGAACTCACTGGCATTATCCACAGTCACTGAAAAACTGGTGGAGGAAAGCTCCAGCTTAGTCGTAGGAGCGGACTGCTGTTCTCTTACATACACCCGGATATAGTCTGACGCCTCTGCATAGGCATTTGCCGGCGTACGGAAATAAACGGACTCGCCATAGCAGCTGCTTGGGATAGCTGCGCCATCCTTGATAGTAGACCAGCTGCTACGGTCCTTGGAGTACTGGACAGTCTCAGGAGAACAATGCACACGTCCGTTGGAATCAATGTCTACACGCGGCGTGTCGTTATATACCGTGTTCACAACTAGAGTCTGGGTAATTTGCTGCTCCATGTACATCTGGGTCAGCGTGTAAGTTTTGCCCAGCTGGTTGTAGGTACTGCCAAGGCTATACTTGTTCAACTCAAAGATTGGCGCCGCACCCATCGCTTCCTCATACTCAGAGCTGGTCTGCTTAAGCTCCCGGTACTGGTAAACATAGTCAACGAGGGACTGGATGGATTGGTTATACTGGGAGTCTGCCTGAATGGCTGGAATGGCCTGCGGCTCAAACGTAGGCATGACTACGTGAATAGTGACCGTGCGTGTGTCCTCGTCTTTAGACACATAGGCGGTCATGTCCTTGTCGAGCACCGCCAGCGGCTTAGAGATGCTGCCGCCACCCTCGGGGTATTCCGCCGCCGCAATCTGGTTGTACACCTCCTGCGGATTCGCCGCCATGTACTTCACATTATACATCCCACCATCAGTAGCGAAGGCAGGCACGGTGAAGAACATCATTAGCATGGCAGCCACAATAATGATACGCTTCATGTAATCCCTCCTAGGATAGAGTTTCCAGTATGCACGGTAAAGGAAACTCTAATTGTTTCTGATTACGCTCAGGAAGTTTAACTTCTATATGAACAGTGGGGCTCATCACCATTGCGTAATCCTCGTAGGACCTTGCTAGGTAAGGGGTTTGCTGTTTCTCCACATACGCAGACAACACTTCCGCACTGGCAGGTAAGCGTGATGTGCACATTGATATTAACTGCTTAGAATACAGAGATGTTTGGTAGGTGTCGCCATCTTCCAGGCTTACTACCACATTGCAGTCCAACACTGCGCTATGAAAAACTCCATCACTTATATACGTGAAATGGTCTGCGTATCTTCCGTTTAGGTAAATCAGCTCTTGTGCGCCTGGAAGCAAGTTGATTAGCAAAGCCACCAGCACGACCACAGAGGATGGTATTGCCTTGAACCACTTGAACTTCCACGCACACAGTGCGAAACTGACCACCGCGTAGAGAAGTGCTATTCGTGTATCTAAAATGCACAGAATAGACAGAAACACCCCAACACAGAAAAATGCGCCCGAAATGAGACGGACGCACTTCCCTGGTTGGAGTGCTAAAAGAACTTCTGCACTTAAGGCAGTAGCAAGGGCTAGAAGCAGAATACTCATGCCTCGTTATAGAGGGAGTATACCTCTTTGAAGATCTCCACGTAGGACATCTGTGGATGCTCCCGCTTATACGCCCTGAATGCCTCGGGAGGATTCTTTGTCCAGGCCCTGAACGGATCCTCCTTATCCAGCTCCTTTACCAAAAGGAGCTTTTTGAATACTGCCTCCTTATCATCCTCTTTGATGAAGTCCAACTGGCGCTCATCGAAGCCCGGATGAAACTCCAAGTACTTCTCAACGGCCTCCTTATAGCCAGTGTCGAAGTCAGGAAAGTCGCTTAGCGCCGGGCAAATAGAGGAGAACCAGAACCCAGTGGCATTACCATCATACAGACCGATTCTGTCACAGATATACTGGCCTGGAGTAGGCGGTGCATCGAGCACTACCTGTGCTACCATCTTGGGGAACGGTTTGCCCCCACCCTCAGCTTCCCAGGCCTCCTGCGGAGTCTTGTACTGGAAACCTGTGGCTCGCATGACCTCTTTCTCGACCCGAGAGTACTTACGTGCCGGAGACTCATAGGTAGCCAGCACAGCCTCGTATTTGGAGTCGAAATCTTTGGAGGAGTCAGGTAGGGAATTGTACCTCTTATCCACCTCAGCCTCGAAGGTGTCAGCAGTGATGCCCTCAAAGCTCATAAGCTCGAAGAGCCTGATCATTGCCTCCTGCGCCTCAGCAGATGACGACGCTCCGTACACCATAGAGGCAAAGGAGTTGTACTGGTTTGTACCTCGCAGCCACTTGAAGAAGCTATCGAAGATAGAGGAACGCAGCGGGTCACTGGAGACCGCCCGTTCGGCGATATCCTTATAAACTCCCTGCAGCGGGTAGCACTGGCTGATGCGCAGATTAAAGACGCGATTGTTCCCATCCAGCTCCATGAGGAAAGCCATACCGTTGACATAGGCGTACAGGAAATGCGGAGAGGACATTTTGCCATCTTCCTGAAAGGCTACCACAGTTCCCACATGGTCCTTTGTGATAGGTATAAGCGGGCAGCCATCGCAGTTATGGATAGCTTCTGACCGTTTCACCTGCTCTGTGCAGTCCACCCACGTGCCGCTCCTTACCTCTTCGCTGTCACAGGAAATAGGGAACTTCAGCAACCCAGAGTACGGCACGAGTTGCATCCCATAGATGATGGACTTTTTGCAGCGCATCACCTTGGGGGACTCATCCTCCGCCTTGGAATTGTAGTAACAGTGACCTACAGTAAACGTGCTAGAAATTGGCTCCAAATAGCCTCACCTCCTGAAAATGAGTACAAAAATAGAGTGCCTGTTGGCACCCTCAAACATTCATATTACGCAGATCCATAATGACACATTGCACGAATGTTGCAGCTTCCGCGGATTCACAGCAGGCCGCGAACTGCTTCACCACTGAATCGATGTCTACCGATTTGTAGAAATCCACAAGCTCGTATGGCTGAATTTCTCCGCAATGGGTCGCCGCATTTCTGAAGTCTCTCAACTTCCGTAACCACACAACATCTAGTGCATCAACAGTAGTCCCTAATGATAGGGCAATCTTGCCATAGATAACCTCTATACGCGTACTGTTGCCTGTATTGTTGTTACCGAATAGGCTAAGGACCTCATACAACCAGATGGTAAACACATACAGTGCTGACCAATTAACTCCAGACACGAGTATGTTATTACACAGAGCAACAAAGCAAGAAAGTCTACTTTTGACTTCCTCATCCGTATAGGAGATTTTCTTACCCATAGTAAATCCAATCTCCGTTCTCATAGATAGGGTACACGCGGTCTGCATATCTCTGGTCCTTAATGGCAGCCTCATACCGTTCGTCTGTTGGATAAAAATCTACCGTCCCCAAATCATCTGGGTCGATGATATCCGCAAACTTATCAAGGTAGCGGCCCTCCTGTATCGCTTCACTCAACGATACGCCAGGGAAGAGAAAGGCCACACCATTAGCCCACCCAGTGCCCGTATCTGTCCGGAGGATCACGAAGGCTCTGTTAGGACGTCGCCCAACAGCGTTAAAATACCGCTACAGCAGATCCGCACCCTCTTCAGTGAACACCATACGGTATGTTTGTCCCATAAACATGATATCGCCTCCTTGCTACTTAGAATTATAGCTGCCGCAACTCCCTGAGTCAACAACGACTACCCAACTCTGATGTTCTCGGGGCCATAGTACTGCCAATCCCCGAGGGAGTAGAGGTTGTAGATTCTGCCAGCATATCTGCCGGTATCAATGACACTCATGTACTCCCGCTCATCTTGGCAGAAGATAAGGGTTCCCATGTCCTCCGGGTCGAACATGCTGATGAAGTCAGCGTAGATGCCTTCCGACGTTGCGCGGCTCAAATCCACTCCAGGGAATAGAAAGATAACGCCATTTGCCAATGCGTGTCCGGATCTCCCTCCCAGGATGAGGTCAACCTTTACTGGACGTTGGCCAACCATGTCGAAGTACTTCTCCAAGAGAGCGGAGTCCTCTCTTGTAAACCTAATCTTATCAGTGTGCTCCATAAACATGATACCGCCTCCCTTGCGCGTATTACAGACACACTAAGAACAGGAGCTCAGTCGAGATTACTGTAGGCCTCTTCCAGTTCCTCCTGGAGCTTGCCAAAGTCCTTCTCGATTTGCTCCTTGGAATCTTCAATGGCATTACCGTACTTCCCCATAGGGTCAGTGCAGGCCGCCAATGAGAGGCAGAGTGCCAGTAGAGCACAAAGTACAACAAACTTCTTCATTGTGCAGACTCCAAGTTCTTGACGAACACCTTTGCATTGGTGTTGAGGCATGTGAGCATGTAGAGAAGCTCGTCCAGCATCTCTCCCAGGTCGTCACCCAGAAGGGAGATCTTCGCGTTCGCATCTCCCTTGTAGCAGACGCCCCACCCATAACACATGCCCACGGGATTGTAGGTGTCGATATCGGCAGGCGACTCATCCATAGACCAGTGCTGCCCATCATAGACGATGACCCGCCCCAGGTCCTTAGAGACGAGCATGACAGGGATGGTGGCTTTTACACCAGGCGTGACACGTATGCTGGACTCATCCGGCTGCTCCTCGAAAATACCTCTGGGAATGCACTGCATGAACATATCCACAGTCCCGAAAGGTGTCTTGCTTATGATAGAGTCGGACTGCTTGAAGATATTGTTAGCCAACATATCGTAGGCGCCTTCAAGCCCAGCAATCATATCGCCGAGCTGTTCGGTCGTGATATCCACAGTCTCCAGAGGGGAGTAGAAGTAGAGTCCAAAGGCGTTCCCACGGATAGGGTCATCGGAGAACGTGGACATCTTCCAGCCCCCGGCCTCCTGCTCAAAGTTCACGCACAGATTAGTCGGCTTGGTGCTTGCCGACGGGCGCATAGACAGTGTAAACATATTGCATCACCTCACGGAATAAATATTTCTTGTGTAACGCTTGGCCGGCGTGTTCAAGCACGAGAGATCCTCCAGAAGCATGGCAATCATATCGGCCAGCATATTGGGGTCCCGCATACACTCCGTAGACATGCTCTCTTCCTTGTAGAGTACCTTCCAGCCAAAGCAGGTGCCGGCCGAATCATAGGAGGCCACGTCGGCAGGAGCGGGTATCTTGCCCCAGTAGGCGCCAGTCCACACAATGCAGGTATTTGTGTTCTCGTTGTACAGGAACGGAACAGGGAGAGCATCGGCAGGGTGTGCGGAAGTGAATCCCTCGCGCGGCTCATCTCCACCAAACCCAGGGACGTAGGCCATGAAAGTATCGAGGTCGCCCCACTGAGTCTTTGCCAGGTCCTTCGGAGCATCCTCATACAGGGCGTTGCAGAGTGTCTCGTAGGCCGTGTCAAGACCAGCAACCATGGCCGCCAACTGATGTACGGAGATGTCGATGCTCTCCAGAGGGCTGTAGAAGGCGAGCCCGGCAACCATCAGATTGGTAATCGTCTTCGACGCATCAGAGGAGTTGGACAGCGTCCAGGCCTCCTTTTCCTGCTCAAAGTTGATAGTCCTATTGGGCACACCACCGGGACAGTAGGGGCGCATAGAAAATGTATACATGACAATCCCTCCTATGAGAATATCAGGCTCCTGCCAAATGGCAACTCTAGCTTACGTAGCTCGTCCGCTAACTTAGGGTATGCCTGTCTGCTGTCGTCAATATCCTTGGCAACACAGGACTGTACACACCTAGCCATAGGCAAGGCCATTTGCACTTGGTGTCTATACTTGTTTCCAGCTTCATCAGAATCCGGTATAACAATGCAGCGGCGGCCAAAGCGTTTAAGGACAACGACCATGTATGGGGTCAGGTAAGAACCCAACGAGGCCAAAGCCTGGAAGCCCTGACTACGAAGCCATAGACAGCATACTATACCCTCAACAATAAAGACAGGTCTGTTATTGCGATAGTAAGTAGGCAACATCTCGGCGCCGTAGAACAGGGCATCCTTGGCGTTGTACCCATAGTTCTTTGAATCTAGGTACTTTGGATCCTCGAACGCATCGTAGCCGCACCACCCAGCTACGTGGCCGCGTGTATCCTTCACAGGATAGACAAACCTACCCCGATACACTAGGTGGCTATCACTGACGAAACCAAGTGAATCGTGTTGTAACTCCTCAGGTAGGATGGATGGAGTATCATAGAAGTTAACTGCGAAGGCTCCGGCCTGAATTAGCGCATCCACTGGGAAATCCTTTCGCAGCCAGGCAAACGCCTGTATCCACTCCTTCTGCTCCGGCCTGTTCTGGAATATTTCAGCTATCCTGTCGAGCTTCAGTCTAGCCTCCGCCACACTGTCATTAGCCGACATAGAGAGCATTTGTAATTGGGCAAAGTAGTTGTCACTCATCTGTGCAGCAACTCCGTAGGCACATAGAAGCTGTGCTCTTCCATGTACACCATAGAACGCTCACAGCCAACGTCCCGGACCACTGCGTCCTTTGTTGCCACCCGCCCCTCTTTACAGAAGAAGTCCAGGTCCAACCTTGAGAGCATAACAGTCCTGAACTTCGGCTTAGAGAGGGAATAGAGGGAGAGTGAGCCGTCCGGGTAGAAGTGGTAGAGCACATCATCGTTGGCGTGGAAGCACATGGCGTTCTGGCTAACGAGTGCCTTCTTAATGCCCTCGTTGGGATCTGTATCCTCATCGTGAATAATCTGTTGGTTCTCGTCCAGCAGAATCACATCTCACCCCTCCATTCTTTTACAACAAGCCCATGCCGTTTCCCGAGCCATTCAGCTAGGATGGAGCGGTGACACACACTCTGGTCTTTTTCATAGCAGACCAGAAAAATGTCCTTGTCACTGCCGACCAGCCCAGCCCACGCAGAGCTGTCTCGCACTTCGAGCAGCCGTAAGTAGCTGGCTTTGAAAGACTCCCAATCCCCTGTCTGCTTATACTGCTGTACCGCACTCCACGCCGGTACCGCCTGCCAAAGCTTCGGGATAGAAACACCAGACGGGCACCCATTACTGATAGCGTACACCTCGGAACCCGCAGGCACACTCCTCAGATTTGCATAATAGGTGGTATAAATCAAAGCAGCACCCCCTCCGGAGTGATGATGATCTCGTTGGGGCGGCCAGTGCCTGAGAGCATCGGGAATGGTGTAAACACCCCAACACTCCCAGCAGTGCCAGTGTAGGTAGGGATCTTCCGATAGGTAGGCACCTCTTCGAGTAGGCACCTCTTGGCGCGGTTGTAAGCGGCATTTACCTCCATCGGATTGCCACCGGAGCGCATAAGCCTCTGACGCTCCTTGTACAGCTCCTCAAGGGACCCACAGGTTTCAAACACAAATACCCCTCCCATCAAATAGACAGTGACACCTGCGCCCTCTGCTCCTGAGCCGACACAGGCTTCAATGAGCACAGCCCCTTCTTGACAGCTTCCCGCAGGCAACACGTTGTTGCGGCGACATCATAGCAGGCGTTGTGGGACCTGAGGTCACCGGCGTTCTCCTTGAACATGATCTGGGCCAGCTGAATAATCTGGCTCTCAGGAATCCCAAGCGCCGCAGGCAGATTAGCGAGCTTCATACGCTTACCAAAGGTACGATGCCACAGGAGCATAGTGTCATAGCACACTCCCGGGACAATAGGAGGGAAGCCCTCGCGCATAAGGAACTGGTTGGCAAAGGGAATATCGAACCCATTGCTGCTGTGCCCAACGAGGTTGCCACGCTGCAGCACTGTGTACATGCGAATCAGATTCTGGTCATACTCATCCTCATACTGCTTGAGGAATGAACGTGTAAGCCCATGCACCGCAGCAGCCTGCTCCGACCAAGGCATTCCTTCCTTGTAGAAGTAGTAATTGCGAGCGCGAACAGGCAGGAGGTTCTGATTCACTGTGATGAATGCGAACTGGCATACGGCATCGGAAGTGCCGTTAAAGCCTGTTGTCTCCAAGTCAAAGATAGTGTAGAGCATTAGGTCTCACCTCTGTAAATTGTAACTGGGCCTCTCAGCTTAAACTCCACCTGTAGGGTGTCTCCCACCACTTGCTGGCAGTCCTCAGAGGAAACCCAGAAGTACTCATCCTCCGACACATAACAACGGTAGCCGCCGGCGAGTTCGGCAATGCCTGCCAGAGGTACTGTCTTACCAACGTGTACCGTAAGGCGCGTGCTCCCGTCACTCACAAGCTGCAGAGGCTGCAACAGCAGCACACAGGCGCACGCAAAGGCAACACAGAAAAGTAGGAAGGGAATCACAATCTTCTTCATAGGTCTCTCTCCCGCTCGATGGACTTCAGCTTCTTCTCAATCATATCCAGGTCCAGTGTGTACCCGTTGTCTGCATCAACCGGCAGATCCCTGTCAATAAGGAGCTGCTTCAGGTTGTCGAGGATAGTCATAGGAAGATAGTAGCGCATTTTGTCAGAACGCTGCTCATCTATCGTACTCTCGTCAACAAAGCAGACAACCGGAACAATGTACCTAGGGTCACCAAATGGGAGAACATCGTACAGCTGATGGTACAGATGCCTGGCGTGCTTCTCTGCCTGAGCGAACGGAGATTTCTCGACCTTCTTGCCTTGACGCTCCATCCATTTGTCCGTGACAACGATAGTCTTATCGTGGTAGGATTTTACCTCGATTGCGAAGACCCTGTAGTTGGATATGTAGAGGATGTCGATCTCATCGTTCAGCTGCTTGGTCATGTCGTAGAACTTCTGCTTCTCTTCATCCCAGAAGATATTGCCCAGGTATACCTGCCCCTGACGATTAGAGGCATAGGGGTACATAAACCCCTGTTTGAGGATGCCGCCACGCTTGGTACGGTACTCATGTACAATATCAAACGCAGCGGCCTCACCTGCTGCACCCTTTGCCTTGATGTCCATCACTTTTCCGGCAGCACGCATAGCACGCAGGTTTTTGTTTATGGTGTCAACAGACAAGTAATGTCACCTCCGCAAAGTTACAGACACCTTACCAAGCCTAACCTTCAAATAATCTTTTAGCCTAGCGATTGCCCGGTTGTTGCCAGTGTAGGAGCGTATCGCATAGAAGATGGAATGGTCCGGAACGACCACCTCGACGTCTATGAAGTCACCGAGAAGCTTTATGCCGTTGTAGATGGCAATTATGTTCCCGCTTATGGACTCCCTGTCCACAATCAGGTTAGGAATCATGGCTTTAATGAGGTTTGTTCTGTTCTCAATGATAGCCGTATCCTTAACCAGCCGCAGAGTGCCAAGCTTACTGGTGTCATAGTTGAAGTAGACGTTAGGGTTCCTGATGAAATACTCCATCACAACATGGTGTTTATCGAACGTGTCACCAAAGTCACGTATCTCCTCGATACCATGGTTGTTCTCGTACCTCTCCAAGAACGCCCAACACTCTTCCTCCGTCTGGAATTTTCTGAATTTGGTATAGGGGTAGAGGGCCATGATCTTATCGATTACTTTTGGGTCCTCGTAGATGCCCTTAAGCCCAGGTGCTACTACTGCGTACATACTCCACCTCTGGCAACCTCTTTGTAGGGGCGTAGCAGCGCTGAGCAAAGAATATCGCATGCCTTGTTCGGGTTGTGCTCCAGTTGATGCGCCGGTACATGGTAGACATGCACCGTCTTGAAGTGGTCACACAGGGAGTACATGTGCATCCAGATAGCGGTGTACGCCCCACGGTTGATTGTGTGGTTATCCACGTAGTCGCACAGCTTCTGTGCCACGCTGATGTTGTCCGCATAAATAGAGATTTCCTCTACATCCGGCCGGTTCTCTACAACCCATTGAAGGCCTTGCTCAATGGCCATAATCTCTCCAACAACACAGCTTTCAAGGTCTTCGTACTTCTTGCAGAAGAAGGCAAGTTGTGTACTCCAGTCCTCGAAAATCAGTGTTGCTGCAAAGGTGATATTTTGCCATTGTCCAGCATCAGAAAATATTTGTAACATAGGGGCTCTCCTTCCTGCCGATATGCAGGTCGGACCCGATAGGAATCCACCCCTCCACGGCATAGGACAGGCACTCCCGCAGTTTAGGGGCCAGCTCCTCGACGTGCTCATTGCGAACATAGAACATGCCCTCATCGTGCTTGTAGGAGCCAATGTGGTCCTTAGGGCCTAGGATACGCTTCGCATTCATCACCGAGATGCACATGAGCTCCGCCGCCGTAGTCTGAATCGGGTTGTTGATGCCGCACCGAATCATGTGACCCGCCCAGCTGGCATCCCCCTTGTGATACTTCTGCGTGTTATCAGGGTACACTCGTGTACCGAAGTAGCCATTGAAGAACTCAGCCCCGTTACGGACAGCTGCGGTAACCTCCGCCTCCAGCGCCTTACGCGCAGGGTGATTAACGATCTTCTTCTCGTAGAGGGGGCCGAGCTCCGGGTCGATGGAGGCCAGATTGCTGGACCCATAGTTACCGGCCAGGCCGAGCACCTTCAGACGCTGGCGCTTATCCTTCATCTCCGCAGTTACCTCATGAAGTGTAATGCTATCCAGGTTACTGCGGAGATTCCGCTCCTCCTCATCAGTAAGCAGGATGAAGTGAAGCAGCCCATAGTAGGCGTCGTCATACATCGTGATGAGCTTGACGATGAGGTCATCACGAATGTAGGCGGAGTAGGTGATACGCGGCTCAATCTGCCCAGAGTCGCTGAACACCAACTGCCACCCCTTAGGAGCGGTGTAGATATCACAGATATCACGATTGATGTTCTGCACACTCGGAGAGCTTGCAGAAAAGCGAGAAGTAGCCAGCACCTTCCACTCAGGATGCGCCACGACCATCCGTTGGTTATCCATATCCTCCACATTTGAAATAGGGAGGGACAGGTACTGACCGAGATAGGAGGCCATGTACTCGGCGCTGGAGATGTCGTTGTAGAGCTCAAGGAAATGGTGTGCATCCTGCCCAAGGGTCTCATCCTTGAGCAGCTTGTCCACCACATCCTGAGCCATGGATACCTTGCCATCCTTGTTCGTGAGCTTGTACTCAGGAACATTGAAACGGCGCATAAAGATATTACGCACATCGTTCCGCTGCGTACACTTGATGCTAGGGACACCGCACATCGCCCTGAACTCAGGATAGCGACTGGCGGCGATGCGGCTGTAACGGCCCTCGTGATAGAGCATACGGTCCAGGTTGAAGAACGTGCCAAAAGAATCCGTCTCAGCCTGGAGGATGGTTTTGACATCCTCCGGGCTGATAGGCATCGTCCGGTAGTTAATAGGAATAGGCATTCTTACACCTCCACGGTCCAATAGGCACCAAGGGCGTCACAGATGAGATACCGGCGCCCACACAAATGGGAGATGGGATAGACGGACTGGTCCATGTTCTCCACATCGGCAGGGCGCACCTCGTGGCCATCGATGAACAGAGAGCTGTGATCCAGGACAGTAATGGGCTTCTTGCCCTCCTTCACCGGCAGGGTCATCTTACCGCCCGTATAGAAGAAGTCCTCAGACGTCAGGTTGTTGAAAGGCAGGATAGGAGGCTTGGCCTGCTTCTTCTCTCCCACACCATCGTCGACGTGCTGCAGAATCTTTCCGGTACCCACCTTGAACTTGAACTCCTCGTTGGGGCCGGCCTCCGGAGCCTCGGCATCGTCATCCGCAAAGATGGGATACTGCAGCTCAAGAATATGAGGCACGCCGACAAACTTCTTGCTGTGGTCGTAGGTCTCCAGGTACTGCTTGGAGGAGTTGAAATAGGGGATGAGCCCTCTGTCGTCCTCCCGCTGATTGAACACAGGGCGCGTCATAGCCAGCAGAGACCAGGGCTGGTCACCCGCTTTGAGCAGATTGCGCTGTAGCAGCTCTTTGTACAGAGGAAGGGTAGAGTAGTCGTGCCACGCCGCAATAAGGCTGGTCTCTTTGATGGAGAATCCGTATCTGGGCGTCACCTTGGTAGGCTGGACGACAGCATTGACGCAGTACCACTTCCAGTCCCCAGCGAAGTCGAAGTAGACAGCATCATCGGAAATAGAGACCGTGTCATCGACGAACGGCCCCTCGATGCACTTTCTCCAGCTTGCCTTCTGCTCGGGAGTGACACGCACGACGGTGCTGTCCACTTCCTTGGGGAAAGTGTAGAAGCCACGAAGGGCACCGGAGAACAGGGCCCCCACTGCGAACAAGCGGGCGTAGTCCTTATAGGAGCTCTTCAGCCGCGGGTCATACACCTCGTCCTCTACCTTCTTGATGAAGACGTTCTGGAGACCAGCGAGCTCATCCTTCATCCGGGAAGTAAGGTGTGCAGTGTAGCACCGAACACCGACATGACGTGTGGCGCTCTCGGGCCCCAGTTCTCTGGCCACAGTATCGACCCACATAAAGTTGTCGGCCTTCTCAACCTGAGCCTTACGGTAGGCGGCCTTGTCGGCCTTGAAGCCGCGGTAGGCTGCGTCGATGGGCTCTGAGGGAATGCGAAGAGTGATCTCACCATTCGTGAAGCTCAGAGGCTCAGAGCCATCAAACTTGGAGATGGCCGCATAGATGTCCTTGGCCGGGATGTTGAGAATGTGGTTGGCGCAGTAGAGCATAGTGTACAGCTTGTCCGCGTTCTGGCTAGCATCGTTGGTGATGCCGGCCTGCACAGCATCGATGTTCTGGGAGCCGTCCATAAGACCTTCGATGACGTTCTGGACCTCAACGGGAACGGTATTGCCCCGCAGATAGTTGACAATGTCATTGGTGGTCACCAGTACCTCTTCATCGGTAGCGAGCGGGTCTGCCTTGTCCAGCTCCAGCACATCCTTCATGTACACCAAAGCACTCAGAGGGGAACAGCCTACCTCGCATAGCGCCCGGTAGGAAGAGACGTCCGCCTTCACCTTGCGCATCTCGATGAAGTCGGCAGCCATGGCGCGGAGGAACATGTCGTTGTTCATCTCAGCCTCAGTAGAGGGATTCCAGTAGCGCGGGTGGATATCACCGAACTTGCCTTTCGCCTTGAGAGAGGTAAGGCGCATATTCCCCACCATCAGATAGCGGGGATTGAAGGAGATGTTGGTCTCCATGGTCTCCCACTCCTCGACCAGCTCCCCAATAGGAGCACGTACACGGACGACGGCGACATTGTTATCCGTGAGCAGCTGGGAGACACGAAGAGCCTCCTTGGGGTCAGAGAGCTGGTAACGCTCCGTGCCGGGCTTGCGGTACTCACGCTGGAACCGATCCACCAGCCCGAAGTCATTGACAAAGGGAGTACGGTTGGTCACATCGGCGGAACTCACGGGCACGTCACACATGACATAGTGCTCAACCGTGCGCTTGGAGAGCACAGGAACATTCAGGCCACAGACTCCCCACTGGAAGTAGAAGGAGAGAAGCTCCTGCGCGGAGAAGTCAGGCTTCAGCCCATTCTGCACAGCCCAGCGACGGAAGTTGTCAAACTGCGCCATAGAGAGGTGACGCCGCTTGTCGAGCATGGACACCCACTTCCGGTTGGCCGGATCCTTGTACTCCTCGAAAGAGAAGAGCGCCGCCGGATGCACGAAATAGTTGATAGGAAGGAAGTCCTCAGCCATCTTGGTATTGGAGGTCTCATCCAGATAGTGGAGGAAGTCCTCACGGGTCTGGATGGTGTAGTTGCCGGCCGCCATCTTGACAGTCTGCACCTCGTCAGTAGAGAGGAACATCTTCCGCTCCTCAAGAGGCATCTCGGTTCCGAGCATGTCGTACATGTCCTGTTCCTCGGTAACGGAAGGGGAGTACTCCATCTTGGGCAGGTCCATGAGAGCGGTGCCATTCTTGCTGAGGCTCAAGGGCAGGGCGGTCAGCTTCCACCCAGACTTGATGAGCTCAGGCAAAATAACACTGTTACCAAGGGCCTCCAGGAACACCATGTAGTTCTCGGTGCCATCAACGATCTCAGCAGCGAAGGGCTTTCCACCACGGGTGAGTAGGCGCTTTACATCCATTGTCAAAACTCCTTATTATAAAGTAGCATAGTGCTGGCCCCTCCCCCAGTTTAGGAGAGGGGCCGGCACACACTGGGCTTACTGGCCCTTCAGCTTCTTGGCACGAGCAGACTTGGCCTTGCTCAGGCTGTCCTGCGCCTTGGCGTCGATCTTCTTGAAATCGACCTCCAGGTTGAAGCGCTCATTGCGCTTAGAGGCCTCGTTCCGCAGTAGAACGGCGGCGTCAGCAACCTTGCTGCAGAAGGCATCGACGGCCTCCAGAAACTCCTTGTAGTTCTCGGCCCGGTCGCCGGACAGGCACTCGGGGTCGGTGATGAGTTGCTTCTTCAGCTCCACCAGTGTAGCGCGCTCCGCGTCGATCTGACGAGAAGAGAGCTGCAGGGAAGCAACAGCGAAAGCCATAGAAGGCTTGTCGATGGTGATGGAACCGGAATTGGCGTCCTTGTTAGCCATGATTCATACTCCTCCTCTCTTAGATGTCGGCGTGGATGCCGTCGTCAACGAAATTGCGCATGTCCTCGTCGAACTTGCGCAGGCCGTCAACACAGCCGTCGCAGGCCTCAGAGACATCAACGCACTGCCGCTGAATACCATTGCCGATATCAACGATATCGCTCATCCACTTCTGCTTGGTGGACTTCTCCAGGGCGGTCTCAGCGGCGCCGACGAAAGTGCCGGCGAACTTGTGGATATTCTTGATGCACTCCTGCATTCTGTGAACAATACCGGAGGCCTTCTGGAAATCCAGAGCGGCAACAGAATTGGCCATAGGTGTAACCCTCCTACTAAAGATTTATTTATTAACGCCGTGGCTAGACAGGTTAGCCCGCGGGGTTAAACAGATTAGGTATTTGTGCGAACGATGGAAATGGTTGTTCCTTCTTTTCCAACGCAGAGGACATCGCCAGCGCGCATAGCCTTCCCTTTTAGGGAATCGCTGGTAGTCGCCGTATAAGACTCGCCCTCTGGCACAGATTTATGTGCACAGCAGTACCAGCATTTTGCACCCGAGATGGTCATGGTGTAGACATTACCGTCCGACCATGTAATCAGGTACTCCATGGTGGAGCCGCCGTCACAAGCATAATGGGATGTGTTGATTTCACCAGCAGCCGGAGCTGTGATGTTTACATCCTCAGCAACGTTGATGGTGAACGTAGCCCCGTCCTTTGTGGACATTTTCGTAGCAGTATACTTGCCCTCTGTAACTGGCGAATAGAGGCCACGCCAGATATCGCCAATGCCACTTAGACCACTGACGTCTGGGATCTCGACCCACGAGTCTCGTGTGTCCTGCCTAGGCGTTGGATCACACATTTCAGCTGCATCGAGATTGGTATGCCGGGCTGAACGGTAAAGGCTCTTATACAGAACCTCACCATCCTCATTGACTTTGAAGTAGGGCTGATCCCCCTCAACAGAGGACATATAGAAGTTGTCGTCTTTCGGGAGAACATATTCGACCCCTGCAAAGACGGAGAAGAGAGCTGCGAACAGCAATGCAATGAGCCGCTTCAAATTACTTTTCTCCCTTCATGTATATATGGATTAGAAACTGCCATTTTTACGTTGGTGTTGCATGTGTTTTAATGCACTGGATAAATCAAACCCACTGCGAACCATATCAGTCAGTATGGTCTTACAGTAGGGACAGGTGCCCGTTACGGCATCAACGGATAGAACTTCCGCACCACAGAGGGAGCACACCGTGCGCTTAGGGGACAGCACGATTTTCCCTTTGCTTGTAACTGATACCTGATACCATGTGCCCGGCGTAACAGAATGCTTACGACGCAACTCCACCGGAATTGTAATTGCGCCGTCCCCTCTAACTTTCACGAACGGCATAATGAACTCCTTCCTAGATTAACGTAGGGAGAATGTACATTGCGAAGTACACGATAACTGCGATTATCACCGCAGATGCTATCAGCTTGATTGATGCCTTAATGAGATTAAGGACAATCAGCATGATTACGATGACAATGACCAAAGTAATGAAGTCCAAGTGGATACCCCCTAGTAAAAGATGCATCTCAACGAACCATGCCCATCCCATCCACTGATGAATCCAATGGGGGTATTATTGAGGTATACAGGCTCACCCGACACCCCAGGCACGATTTTAGAGATGTCATCAACTACCACAGAGAACTCCTGCCTGGATACCGAGCTCACTGTACCAGTAGTTCCAGCTAGAGAGACTACATCGCTGAGAGACAGCCCCTCAGCGATGTAATCCTCTTTCACATATATTGCGAAGTCCGTGTCCTTGTCCACGTAGACCTGCGTATACCCGTCTACCTCACCTAGGTGTGCTGCTGTAACTAACGTACGCTGCGTCCCACTCTCGATAGGCGGTGACTTCACATCTGTATAGAACATAGAGATTGCGCAGACGAGTCCAAAGATAGCTGCGAAGAGCACAAGTAAAGCAGCTATGGCACCGAGGCACTCTTTACCTGTCAGCTTCATATCACACGATGCGGCCAGTGAATGAAGCCCGGCGGTCTACCTCCCTGTGCTCAACAACAAGCTCATGCAGGATATTGAGCAGGGATCTTCCGTCTCCATAAATCCCCCTCGGATGGGTGAAGGGTGTATGCCACAGACAGGTTGTTTCCTGGGTAGCGCCAGCCTCTGTGTTGGTATAGAGGTAGCTGTACTCGGCATCAAGGCCGGCTGCGTCAGGAGATCCAATCATGTCGATAGAGACCTCTTCACTACACCGAAGAGCCATGCGAATAGGGAAGGCATCGAGGATATCCTTCGGCAGGCTGCCGCCCACAGACTGAGAGCAGAAGAGTAGATGGCAGCCGCAGTATCTACCCCGCTTGATGAGCCTGCGCATATAGTCCTTAATCAGGTCCACTACGCGCTTCTCGGGGTCTGTGAAGGGCACTTGGAACTCGTCGAATACAACCAGGATACGCGGCAGGCAACGCTCGTCCATACCCATCTCGCGCATCCTGTGGTTGTACTCGTCAATCTTCCGCACCCCTGCCTTCACAAACAGCTCCGTGCGCTCCTCCAGCTCCTGATTGAGAGCACTGAGAACTGGAATTGCGAAGGAGCCATCCTTGGTACCAGCAAGGAGGCTTGCGTGAGGAATGCGACTCAGGCGCGTAGATCTGTCTGCGAAGCACTGGAACTCCACATCCTTGAAGTCAACCAGAACCATGGACAGTGCGCTGGGCGGATAATTGGAGATGAGCCCAGATAGGATGTGGTTGATAAGCACAGACTTGCCGGCGCCTGTAGCGCCCACACACAGCGCATTAGGAGTGCGATCATTAAGGGCGATCTCTCCACCCTCGTCCTTGAGCGGCTTAATTACCCGCTCTCCCAGGTCGAGCTTGATGCCGTTATCGGCGGACTCGCCCCACCAGTTGTTATCCAGCAGAAACATTGTAATAGCCTCCTCATGATGTTTAGAGTACGAGCTCTCTTGACTCGAAAGCCTTTTCATACTCAAAGCGATAGATTTTGAACTTGGTCATATCCTGACCATAGAGATAAATGGCCACAGCAGAGTCGTCCGTCTCTTTCACCGGGTGATCAGGCAGGGATGCGTTCACCCCGGAATCCAGGAACCTGTAGCCAGCATCCGCAGGTCCCTTGCCACAAATCTTGTGGTTAAAGAGAACGAGGTGCCGCGACTCAATCTCCTTAAACAGCGCAGCGCATAGGATGATATGCACATCAACAGCTGGCCCATCCTGGAGGATGGCCTTGAACCGCTCCTGTGTGCGATAGTTGTCCCCCCTGTAAATGCCGAACTGCTTGTCCCAGCGTATAGCAAAGAAGTAAAGTGGGCTCTTGCCCTCCACACCCTCTTCACGCCGCTCTTCAATGATGCCTTCCAGGAACTCCAGCCACTCGTCCGGGTCCATAGTGGGCCGGGCGATCTCAGCGTAATCCTCCCCGACAATAGAGGGTATATCAAGGATATCGTAATAATCTGGGTCAGCACTGTTCATGAGTATAGTGTTGTTCTTGTCCGCCTTAAGGTCTGTGACCAATGTGCGGATCAAGTCACACAAGTCCTCATTGTTGAAGGCGTACATGAGGATGTTCTCACCATCAGTACGGCTGACACGGAAGTTTACCGGGGCATTGTTGGTAGAGAAGGATGTACGCTCTCCAAGGATAATGAGGCCAGGGTTCTTATCGATGATGTCGCTGTGCGCACCGAGCCAGTCCTGTAGGTGAGAAGCCGGCCACTGCTGTGAGCTGCTGTAGAAGAATGCCTTGCGATTGACGACATGTCGCTCCTCACACATCTTGCTGAGCTGATCCAGGATGCACAGCGAACCAGGGGGCTCCTCCCCCTTAGCGATAGCGGCTTCCATCTTCTCCGTGCTGAACCAGTACTTATCTGCCAAGAATGGCGTTCTCCACATAGTGGTAGAGTCCTGCGTCTCACCAGCCGCCGTGTTTGAGTAGAGGTAGCCGAATTGTGCTTTAATCTTGGAAGCCACATCGGAACCCAGAATCTCCGTGGACGTGTCGCTAGAGCATCGCAGTGCCACGCGAAGTCCGAACTGGTCCTTGATATCCTTAGACAGTGTGCCAGCCATTGACTGAGAAGTGAACAGCATATGGATGCCAGCAGAACGGGCCTCTTTGGCTAGACGCTGGATAAGTATCTTGATTTTGTTTACTATCTTGTCGTCGATGGTAAACATAACCTGGAACTCGTCGATGATCATCAGCACACGCGGTAGGCACTTGTCCACCATATTTAGAGTGCGCATCTTCTTGTTGTAATCCTCCAGCTTCTTAACGCCAGCATCGGAAAAGACAACATTGTTGCGCCTAGTCATCTCCGCGATGGCATACTCGAAGATAGAGACGGCGTACTCGCCATCCTTGGTACCAGATAGGATCGATGCATGTGGCACACGGCTCCTGTGGGTCTTTGGGTCAGACAGGGACACGAACTCAATGTTCTTGAAGTCGACCATGATAAGCGATAGGTCTGCCGGGGAGTAGCGAGTACACAGCGAGGCCAGCAGCTGGTTGAGAAACGCCGACTTGCCCGCACCTGTAGCACCCACGCACAGGCCATGGACCGGCGAGTCACCAAGGAGGATATCAAATCCCTTAGAAGGGTCGCCATCCTGCAAACCAAAGTTCAGCTTAATGCCCTTATCACAGTTCTCAGTCCACCACTTCTCCTTTGGAAGGAACTTATCCCCGAATGATGGGAAGTACTGTATGCCAGCGTCCTTCAGGTTGGCGAGCGCATTTATGTAGGTGGACATTACCGTGTTGAACAGCGCAGGCGACGTATCGTAGGGCTCGTCCACACCGTCAAACGGCTTCGAGTAGAAGGTGCACCCCGGCAGAGGATTGGGGTTGACTACCCAGACCATGGCACCCGTGCGGGCAGAGAACTGCATAAACTCTGTGAGTATCTTGTTCTCCTCCAGCTTGTCCACACCGGAGACGATTATGAGAAGCCTGTACTCAATAGTCACACGCCCACTGCCCTCAGCCTCTTTGTTGAAGCTGTTCACATCCTGCTGGTCTAGGGCGCGCAGATTCTTTAGTGAGTCCTGACGCAGCGACTCTAGGTGCTTATCGAGTGTGCCTGTAGCTATCTCGATGTAGTTGGCCGTCTCCTGAGACAGGAATGTGGCGAAGTCAGCGCCAAGTCCTTCAGGGTCATAGATGGTGCATGAGAACTGTCGAGGGCGCACAGAAAGCATCGCATTCGCCAACATGAGCTTGATGAAAAGAAGCATCTCACGAGAACGGTTGGCGAAGACGATATTCTTTAGACCGATATCATATTTGACGTCGAGCGTCCCCTTCTGCTTGCCCAGCGTAAACTGCGTGTCCATCACGTAGCCCGTATTACAGACGCTGCCGAAGGTCTTCATATTAGCTATGTAGTCGTCGACAATCTTTTGCAGGGCCGCAACGCTGTCGCGATAAATGCGCAGTAGAGAGTCATACTTACCCATCACATGATTTGTGGCAGCACGGAAGTCCTCCGCAATCTTGGAGTGGTTCTTGTTAATCTCCTGCTGCATGGCCTCACGGGCTTTTGATGGATCCCCGGCCGCTAACTTCTCAAGCTCTGCGCTTTTAGCTGCCTCCAATTCCGCATAGTCAACGTCAGGTATATCAGCATACTTAGGTGCATCCCTAAACTTAGCGAAGTTGACACCGTACATCAGCTTGTCTGCGATACGCAGGCCCTCGATGTTCATATAGATGCGCGCCGTATGCCAGTACATGTAGAAGAACATAGTGCCAAGGAAAATAGGGGAGAGGAAGAACACCGCCGCCAGGATACAGATAGCGGTATTCTGCCTAGAGTCTGGCCCTCCGTCCTCTGGAGGCGCGTACCACTTCTTGAGGCGAGCTCGCATCTTATCCTCGCCCAAGAACCTGCAAGCGCTTAGAGCGGTATCTATCAACGCCTCCATATCCTTTCGCGTAAGCGCATCCTCGTCAATATTGAGTGTGGATGGCTTGATGCTGTACCTAAGGACGGCATCGGCGACCTTGTCCTTGTAGGTGAGCAGAGTGTCATACTTCTTTGTCAGATCCGACACAGAGTTCTCTGCTTCAGCGTCGGCGGCTGCTACAGCTGCATCATGTTCCTGATTCAGACGTTGCTTAGACTCCTCATACTTCTCATCTAGCGCTGCCACGGCCTGGGCGTAGGCCTCGATGGATTTCTGGAATTTCTGGTCCAGTGCGGCCGCCAAATTGAAATCGAAGTTATCCGGCTTTGCAGCTTCCAGCTTAGCGAGTTGAGCTTTGCGGGAGTCCAACTCCTCACGCATCTGAATGATGTTCATACCCTTGTACTCACGCACCTTAAACTGAGCAAAGTAGGACTCCCACTTCTGCATATACTCTGCAATAGCGGGTTTATACAACTCCTCGTAAGTCATAGAAACTGTTGGTCACCCCCTGGAACCCTCCGAAAGTGGCGAGAGCCCTTCCATCAAGAGTAAGGCCAACACCAGGAGTGAACTTTATGTCACGCAAGTTCTCACTAGAGAGCAGTTTGCCTATCTCGATAGGGAGGGCTGCAACCATATCCGTGTATGGAATGTAGGCCTCATACCAGTCGCCGCACTTCACGATGAGCCGCTCGTCAGTAATCGGCTGATAATGAGAGTTTACGAAATTGCAAATGGCGTCGCGAGCTGTATACCCCGCTCCGAAGTACCCATCCTTAGATACGTAGTACTTTACCTCTTTCGGCAACATAGGGCCGATGAGATTGCAGATGTGGTACTTCTCGTACACAACCCGTGCGAAGTAAATGAACTGCGCAGGGCAGTTAGGGGATACGAAGCCGTTCTTGAGCGAGAAGAAGAACTCTGCCCACTCATTTTTAGGGACGAGCAGAGCGAGATCTTTCTCAATCTGGAAAAACTCGACTGCGCTCTCTGTAGCCTCCAGGATAGCAGGGGCAGTGGCTGACATACTCAGCAATGTCAGCCACCTGTCCATATCATCCGGCTTTGCCCTGTAAGGCTTAGTAGATCCCTCCAGTGCCGGCTCACCACTGAAGATGCTCCCCCACTGCGGAATGGTTACAGTCCGCATTTCTCCAGTACCCCCTTGACAGTCACCAGCTCCGGTTTGCACCCAATCAACTTCGCGGCATCCAGTTTGGAGACCCAGATGTCAGGGTAGTCGCTGCGATACCGCGAGTTAAGGAAGCTCACCGCCGGCCGCGGATAATAGGGAAGCTCCTTAGGGATGTGCGGCAGAATCATAGTGTGGGCCTTGTCGCCCCAAAAGCTCGGGGCCATGATAAGAGGGATGAACCCAAGTCGGAGCATGTAGGTACCCTCCTCATAGGTTTGGCTCATGGCCAGCTGCTTCACGATATTGAGGTAGCCCAGATAGGACTCCTTCGTGTAAGTGGGATTGCGCGCATAGATGTAATTGCGCATATCCAACATGTCCGACTGCGCCGGAATCGTATCGGGCAGCTTGGTCTTGAAATCCATAGTGATGAACGCCTTGAGTTCAGCCACAGTATTTCCCCCATTCACTTAAGCACTGATTGCCATACGGAATCTGTAGGAAGTCATTGATGGAAACTGGCTCCCCACTGAGATCCATGGAAGTGTAGAACTTCTTTTCGTTGACACGTAGCACAGCCCTGCCATCGCCCGCCTTTGACTTTACGCGGAATTCTGACCCGAATACCACAACAAAGGCATAAGTAGAGATTATGGCCTTCTCCATATACTTCACGCGCTTAGAGACGATAGGGAATCGCTCTTCCGGAGAAAGGCCACGTTTAATCTCAAACTTACTCCTAAGGAGGTCTACAGCGTCCTTGTCCAGGTCCACGACAGGGTAGTCAGGCACACCGCAGAAGTTGCGCATGAAGAACATATCCTCAGGCGCCCCGGTTGCCAACCACCGCGGATTGTGCATATTCATATTTGTGGCAAGACCATCTGTGATGAGACAGTCATGCGATATGCCCATACTATCAAGGTAGTTGATGATATTGTCGACTGCTACCTTGTAGTCATACTTGTAGATAGACCCGCACTCCTCGAAGCTGTCTGGCTTGGATAGCAGGATGAGGGCCTTGTCCGTAAATCCACGCATTTACTTAATCAGACCCTTCTTGACGTTGATGATGGTGTCCGCCATCTCCCGCACCTGCTTGAGTACGACCCTCTCCATAGAGAACTTCTCCTCATCGGAGTATAGGGTGAGAAGAACTTCGTTCTTGTGATCAAACTTGTACCGAGAAGCGGTCACGAAGGTAACGATGTCATTCCGATAGGGAGACGTCTGCTGGAAGACGTTGAACTTCTCAATGAGTAGACACCGCTTAATGAGGTCGACATCAACCTCCTTGACGAGGTTGGCCAACTCAGAGGCCACATCCAGCTCAATAGCGAGGCGGACCAGAATATAGCCGGGCTCAAGGTCCACCACCTTCTTGGCGAAGTCAGCAAACTTCGTCTCAGCCAGTAGGGTGAGAATGTCTGCATCCTCAGCAAATGCATCCATAAGGAAGCGCTCACTGATTTCCACCTCAGGACTAAAAGGGAATGCATTATCCACAGTTACCACTGAGTCTGTGGACAAACCGTAACGGTTCTTACGGATATCGCACATGACGTACCTACCCTTGAAGTCCTGGATCTTGCTGTCAGGCGAGAAGATGCGAAGCTGTGCGATCTTCCTTGCCTGGTCCATAACTGTCAGGTCTGCCCACTCTGCCCGAGCGGAGGAATCGAACCTGATATCGGTCACGTACACGATTGCGTTGACCGCCGTACCGCCATCCTCAATCTCCTTAAAACGGATATTAGAGTGGTTGTCGGTAACATCCACATAGAGCTTCACATTGTTACTGCGCTCCAGCGTATGCACAACACCAACCTTGGCAATGGTGTTGACGAACTTGGCAATCGATCCATTGTACATATCCTGGCGGAAGGTAGCGATTACCTCGTCATTCAGATATTGCACAAGGTTTGCATGGCTCCAGATGATGTATGCGGAGTCCTTCCCCTCATCGAAGGTGAGTCGCATCAGCTGCTGCTCAGTGGCATAGGACTCCAACAGCTCGATTTTTGTAAGTTTCACTTTTCCTCCTCATCGGTGTCATCGACAACCACATACAGGTAGAAGCGGTCATCGATGACGTAGATCATACACACTATGGCACAGAAGAGTAGAGTGAATAGGACATTCACCCAATCCACCCCAGATTTTGTGAAGATGATTCCAAGGAAGGTAAAGAACAAGTGTGCCGCCTCAAAACCAACGGACACCTTATAAGGGACAACTGATCCTATACGCCTAAGCAGAAAGATCAATCTACCGATATAAGAGATGAGCATGGTAAAGCCGAACCCACACACCGCCGTTTGCCCTACCGAAATCAAAATCAGACTAATGAAAACCCAATTCATTCGCAATCTCCATGAATGCGTGCTCATCGTGCTTCATCTCTGGATTCAGAGTCGGATTTGTGACAATCCGATCCACCTCAATAGAGGCCGATGCAGCTGCGCCTTTCGATCTGTACACAGCGGAGAATATAAGAGCTACGAAGAAGACGATGATACCATCCACAGTAACACCTCCAATACATCACTTATTTCCCGCATAGTGCGGTGGTCTGTTTCTGAAAGCACAACCTCGAACTGATATACCCGAAGTAGCTTCGCAAGCTCCAAAGCGGAGGCGGCGCACGAACCGACTTGCTTTAGAACTCCAGAGTCACTTAGCACTATAGGGAGGGGCCCAGGTTCGAGGCATGTAACCATGAGGGCTATTTCCTCCCCGAACCTGGGCACATAGAGATACGGATATGACAGCTTCTTTTTCTCGCTTGTAAAAGAGCTGTCGAACCCCGTTCTAATCCCCAAATCTCCCACTGACAGTATCCTCCACGCTCCTGAAGTATCCAAGGACCTGGGTGGACAGCATATAGTAGCCGATAGGCGCCACCACAACACCGCACAGAGTCACAATCAGCCCGCAGTTAAACATACGGCAGAAATCCACACAATTGATAATGTAGAGGATACAGTATATCGCGATGCAGGCAATCATGACGAGTGAGGAGTAGACCACAAGGACTGGCACAAGACTCACCAATGCAATAGAGACGACGCGAAACACGAACAGGAGCAGGCAGATAAGGAGCATCACGTTGAACACTGTGGATTTCCCATACGCCAGCCTCCGGGCGAAGGTGATGTTGTAGAGAGGTGCAAATGCCTTCAGGATGCTGAGGCCGGTGCATTTCGTACCATGCACGGCCTGGAACACCTTGAGGTTGAAAATCCCAACAGGGACGCTGACAATTGCATAGAGCACAGCCAGCACGATGATGACAGAAAGTACGTCCAACATATTACTTCAACCCCTTCAGCATGGCAAAGCCACTCTTCACCTTGGGCCGCTCTTCAACAACCTCCTCGGTTGTGGAGCTGCCGCCAAACTCGTCCTCTTCCTCTGCAGCCTCCGAAGCCGCGTCCAGCATACGCATCAGGTCATCCATATCGTAAGCGCCACCGGTGTAGTTGACCTCAACGGCCTCTCCGTCCTCCTCGATGATACCCACAGAGTCCTCAGCGGAACCGATAGGAGCGGAACGAACGGTGTGAGCCTCGCCGGAGTAGACCTGCTCGAAGGTGGGCGTCTCCACAAAGAAACGATCCCACTGCACACGGTACTCCTCGCGCACGCTCAGGCTGAACTTGATAGAGGCGCGAACGGTTGCCGGCACCTTGAACATCTTCCGGAAGTCCACGGACATGGACATAGAGGAGATGGCACCGCACATGTCATCGATGTTGTCCAGCTTCTCACAGTCCGTAATGATGCCAAGGAAGGGGGCCAGAATATCCAGAGGTTCAGGCACGGACTCCATGAAGGTATCGCAAACCTTGGGGTGCTCACCCTCAAAGCCCAGGAGTTTGTAGAAGGAGGGGATCAGACCGATGTACTGGTCACGAAGGATGACACACTGGTCATACAGCGACCGATGGAGATAGTAGTACGCCCCATCCTCACCTTGGAGGACAATCATATTGACCGCCGTAGGCACGTAGCGCGTGTCGCTTCTGATTAGCATGGAGTTTGTCTCCTTTCAAACATATGTAGTATTGGGTATAGCTGCTCTGGACGAACAGCTGTTTCAAACAGCCAGTAGAGAAGGATAATTGTATAGCCATCAACCTTCTCCACAATGCTATCTTTGATGCTCTCATTCTGCAGATACTTGCACTTCTCAGCAAACACCCTGCGGATATTTTTGCGCATAGCATAGAAGGCGATGGTGCTACCGAGCTCCCGCTCCAGCATAGAGAGCATTGCCCACGCCTTCTTGTAACTCCCCAGTAAGAACGCCCTGACCACCTGATTGGCGTAGACGCGTGTAACTGGCGCAAAGTGCTTGTTGATTTCCCGCATCGTTATGATTGGGTAATCCATGAGCTCGTTGAGCGCTGCGCGCAGGCTCTCCTCTTTGGGACCTGCACGGTAGTAGAGCTCCCGCATCGCCTTATCATCCATAGGGACGGGAAACTCCTTGATGAGGTCCATGTACACGTCCCAATTGGTGCGCTCCTTCTCGACCAGATTAGGGCGCTCAAGATACAGCTGCTCCAGCTGGTTCGGCTCTACCGTAATGAGTAGGTGAATGTACGACGGTATGACTGAAGTGTCCAGATAGGTGCGGATATAGGAGGGCTTTGGCTCCACCAGGAGGATGTGCCACTCTCCATCCAGCTTCGGAAGCAGGAATGGCAGTACATCCTCGAACTTCTTTACATCCTCGAAAACGTAGTCGTAAGGAGTGAAGTCCATATCCTTCCTGTGCTGGCGTAATTCAATCATCTGAACGCCTCCGGGATATTGTCGTACATGGCGATCTTCTCCTGCTCCCGGCTCAGCATATTGCGGACGGCAGTTAGGGCATCCTCACCCTCGACGATGATAAGATTGTTCACGTAGGTGTCGTAGGCATCCACGCACTCCGTATACGGCCATACCTTGGAAAACTCCGCACGGTCCATGCCGAGGATGTCGATAATCGGGATCTGGTAATTAGCGGTGTTAACTGCCCGAACCTCAGTGCCGTCGTCCTCCTTGATGATCTCATCATAGGAGAACCCGGACAAATCAAACATCTCGGAACGCCTCTTTGCCTCCGCCATAATGTCGGAGCAATACTGAGACGCGAATTCCTTAATATTCAACTACCCTTCCTCCCTTCAGTTATATATGATTTGTACGCCGCCAACTTTTCGTCGAGACCCTTAGGAGTTATGATAGGAATACCCATGGCATTCGCGATAGCAGACTTCTCATGGTCGGTAGCGTAGATTTCCTTGACCAGGAAAGCTACCTCGGTCTTACGCTTCCCCACATCTACCATCTGAATTACATCGCCGTATTTGCGGTTCATCTCTGCAACAAAGTCTGACCGCGACCTGTACCCATCAAAGGATCCAGACAGCATCACATTAAGACGCTTACCCAGCAGCCTAGGCTTAATGTTGCACATCGCCGCAGTACAGATGAGCAGCACCGCATGCTTGCGAATTTCCGGAGGAGTGCGAGGGCACTTCACGACCTGCATCATTGTGTCATGCCCTTCGCAGTACTGTCTCCATTTCACCTGATGCCCCTTTATTAAACAAATCTCCCCAACCTCGTGGAGATAGAGCGAAGGCTTCTCCTTGAACCAGTAGGGGAGGATTTGTGTATGAAGCTGGAACTTGTATAGACGGACCGCCTCACGTGCAGATGCAATACCGAAATTCTTTACACCCATCCGCTTAGCCAGTACCACAATCTTCTGTGCCATGTGCTCCGGGCACTTCTCATTGGAGCAGTACCTGTCCGTCAGCGCGTCGTTGTTCGTGATAGGGTGCCCACAGTAAGGGCAGTTCTTGTTGATGTTCTCTGCGAGCCATTCTGGAATATCCACCCGTTTCCACACCCCTACCTGTAATACTTGATTTGTGTGAAATGCTCCACTGCCTGACGTATGTAGGGAGGCTGCCCGTGAAGAGTACCCCGCATCCTCTTGAAGTAGAACCAGTTCACCTGAAAGGCCCTCTGCGGTGGACGCATACTCTCGTAGTCGCACTCCCTGCAGAAGGCCCCCATGTAGTTAAATAGCGGAAGAGTGTTATAGGAGACGCCATCCGTGGCCACGTATACGTCCCGGCTGCTGAACCCACTCTGGCCTGTATAGTAGGCGAATGTCCACAGCTTCATGAACTCCTCAAGAGAGTCACAGCCCGCAAGCTTGTCAAAGTCGGCTGACATCTTCGCAAACTCTGATAAGGCATACCGGTTACCAAGCGCCTCCTCAATAGACATGAGGTAGCAATTAGGAGGTAAGTACGGGAGATAGCGCATAGTCCTGCCGTCCCCGCTGGTGTATTCGACATAGCCTTCAGCATTAGAAGCCTTCAGGAGTAATGTCCCTGCCTCCAGCGATTCGAGGAAGTCTGTCTTTTCATACGCCCTCACTGTACAGTTACCTCCTTCATGTCCGTGATAATCGTCGCACCATTAAGTGAAGCTGTCTGATATGTCACGACGATATTTCCACTGTCTGCCAGCTGGGTCCAGCGGAGCAATGAGCACTCCATGAAGGCGTAGGAGCCATCATCGAGGTATACCTTCAGAAACAGATTGTGGCCATGAGCAGGAACTTTATCATAGTCCGCATTTAGCGTGACTGTGTCATAATATATAGCACCCTCTGTTACACCCTCTTCGTACCCCGGGAGAGAAAGCTCCTGCTGCCCAAGCCATGTATTGTTCAGCAGAGCCTGATACTCAGGAGACTCTGGATTAGAGAGTGTCGCACGCGCCTCTTCCTGCTCCTGTTTTGCAGCGGCAATCAACTCAGAGGCATCGGTGCCGTCCACCTCATGAGCTTCAATCTCATCACCGGTGTAGCCCCACGCTCTCAGCTGCTGCTTCTCTTCGTCGGTGTAAGAGAAGACTCCTGGTTCATCGAACTGGTCCCAATAAGAGTCATCGCCGACAACCACCCCATCATCACCTGTAGGTGCTGGTGTCGGATCTGCCTCGCTCTCAGTGACTGACCTACCTGCCAGGATCACCACAATGGCGATGACGACGCCCAGGATACCAACTCCCAGAATGATGAATGGGATGAACTTCTTCTTTTTGGAAGCCTCGTCATCCTGTACAGCCTCCTCAATCTCGGTGCTGTCCTTATACTCTGCTCCCTGCTTGTGTATCACTTTGTACAACCCCCTTTATGAACTCGGTAAGAGCTATTGTATCGATATCTTCGACCCTGAAGTTTTTGGGCTCCAGCAGCCTGTCACCATAGCGGAACTTGACCTGAAAGAACCCATCATCTACTCGGCTCTCCCAGACCTTGCTGATGACTTTGTTTGCTGATGCCTCACTGAGTCCGGATATATCGACGAGCAGAGTGTCCATGAACTCCCAGACATACACTTTCTCCCCTGAGACCAGCTCGTTTACGAAGTGCTCATCGTCATACGGGTCTGCTACTTCCTCCACTACTGCATCAGACTCTGACTCGTAAACCACATTGCCGTCGCTGTCGAAGTTTACCAGCACCTGCAGTTCTGCGAGGTCCTCAAGCGTATCGACTGTCTCCTTTGTAGAGGCAATGTGTGCATCAGCAGAGCCACCCTTGATATACTGCTCGACTGCGTACCTGATTGACTGCTCGTGGTCAAGCCCAAGCTCCTTAGGCGCCTGATGCCTAGCGATGAGTTCGTGCGTTAGGGACGGATGGCGCACATGCTGAGCCACAACGTCAGGGTTCGTGCCATACTTGCTAATCAGCCCACCCATGTAATCGTGCAGGACCTTTTCGCGATAGGTGTTCAGAGTCTCCATGTAGTTCTCTTTGTTGATGACGCTGACCCCTGTTTTCTGGTAATCCTCAATCAGCTTATCCCGCAGGAGAACCGGCATAGCCACAGAGTCATCATCATGCTGCGCCCAGGTGTCAACAAGAGAAGGAGCGCAGAAAAACGGCGGAGCACCTTCAATCGGCATCTCCATACATGTGCGGATCATCAGGATGATTTCCTCATAAGGGATAGAGCGGTCAGCCATCAACAGGACCTCATCGTGGATAGAGAGTGCGACGCGCACCCGAGGAAACCCGTTGTCCATGAGTTTGTCCCAGCCCTTGTTCCTGATGTACGCATCGAAGTTTGTCTCTGCCAGCTTCAGGTAGTCGGCGGCCGTGCCCTGTACCGGAAGGTTGTTAGCCTGACGGATTAGGGACGCCTTCTTCCTTGAGGTAATCTCTGGATCCAGGATCTCCTTGAAATACTTGGTGCGCCCGAAGAAGGTGGTAATACGCCCCTGCCGCGTCACCGTCTCAGCATTCTGAGCGATGTACTTTCTGATTCTCTTGAAGCGATGATAGAAGTCGTTTAGGGACTTATCGGCATCCTCTACATCTTTCTTACTATAGCCGGCGCCTGCAATCTGCGCTGCGAGGCCATGGGCAGAAATCATGTACACAACACCAAAATTGCGTCGTTTACCGACTTTTCGCTCTTCAGAAGAAATCTGCCACATCTCCTTATTGGAGATGAGTGAGCCGATAGCGCGGTGAATGTCATTCTCAGGATCTTTACACAGCTCAATGAGTTCCTTCTCCCCAGCGAGGAATGCGATCATGCGCAGCTCAATCTGGGAGTAGTCAGGATCCCACATATCGTGCTCCGGGGAGTCTGAAAGGATGATAGCCTTCAGCTCCGGAGGAAGTTGGTGCATAGGAGACGACTGCCGGCCAGAAGTAGCGCCGTTCTGATTCACCCAGAAAAATACGCGGCCAGATTTCTTGGTGCGCTCAAAGCGGCTGTAGAAGGCTGTGCGGAGCTTGTTGTACACTCGGTACTTTTCAAGAATAACCAGGGCAGGGTATTTGGCGTTATTGAGGTCCTTGGCCTTTACCACCGGCTTACCGTTCAGGTCACATAGGTCTCCTTCAACGCAATGCTTACGCTCACCCTCCAGCTTGATACTCGCCAGCTTCTTGATAGATGCTGCACCAGTAGATGGCTTACCTGTTTTTGTCCTGACCAGGACCGGGCACGCCATCTTGCCGAAGATGAGGTTAGAGAGGACCTCCGGAGAATTGATATTGCCGTCTACACCGGTGATGGTTCTGAATGCTTTTAGGAGCATATTCATTGTGTAATCACAGTTGTCCAGATTCTTCATGAACTGTTCAACGTCCACACGCAGTCCATAGTACTCCTGGTCCGCCTTCACATCGGCGAGGTCAAACTCAACCTCTGTGATCTTCCTGCTATACGATGGCAGCTGCTTCCACAGCCACGGATAGAGGAACAGAAGTGAGGATGCATCGGGGCACGCATAAAGCCGAACAATCTCTTTGGGGAGAACGGAGAAATCAATCAGCTTAGGAGACACGAAGATATTGTCGAGCTCCAGGAACTGCTTGCCAGTGGCCCTGAACATCAAGTCCTTAAGGGCATGTGCGCCACGCTCGATAACGGGGTTGACCATGAAGGAGAGGGGCATTGTATCGTATTTGATGTGGATGCTCCACCCAGTGTGGAGAAAGACTTTCCGCTCGAACTTTTTGTTGTGCGAAACCAGACGGCGCTCCTCACGCTTAATGGCTGGCATCAACTCATTCTGCAAGAAGTCTTCCGTTAGGTTGTCGAACTTCTTATGGCCAAACGGGTAATAGGTGGATTCCCCATACTTGTAGGACAGGATGATGCCTACCATCTTATCCTCACCGTACAGGTCGATATCCGTGCCCGTAGTCTCGGTATCGATACCTTTCAGCTCAACATCTGCATCCAACCACCGCTTCAATCGCGCACGCGCCGTTTCAAGGTCATCGGCAACCACGAAGTCGCAGCTGTCGAGATGTGCAATATCGTAGCGGGCACGGAGCACCGGCAAGCTGTAGTAGGGAGCATCGCCACCAGCAACTTCAGTCGCTTCCAAAGCAATCCGTTCGTAGTCCTGGTAGTTAAGTGGCATCAGCTTACTCTCGGAATACTCGGCCACCACCCACATAGACAGGACTTTAGGGCCGAACTGAACAGTGTGTGAGTCAGGCTTCCCGTTACACTGCACCGTCTCCTCAAGAAAATTACTGCTCGGCTGAGAACGAACAATCTTCGTGTAGTACTTGCCAAGCTGCCACCCGCTCGAAGTTTCACTGCGCACATTCATCTGATGAGCACTGTCCAAAAGCTCGTTGTAGCTCCGGTAGACGTTCCTGTCGCCGTAGATGAACGTGTCCTTCTGTTTTACGATAGAGAACTTAACAGACCCGACATCTGTGTGGAAGTTCGCATTCTTCTCGCAGAAGTCAAGCCTGTTGAAACCATCCACGGCCTGCTCGTAGACGGTGTACTCTGTGCCGCTCCCATCGATGAAAAGGCCCTGCTTCAGCATACGCGACAACTCTCCTCAAACTCAGGCAGATGATCTGCAGTATTGAAAGCGAAGTAAGCGAAGTCTTGGTGACTGCCGATATAGCGCCCACGCCTCATCTGGCACTGGGCGATAAGGCGCTCCTCATACTGCTTGATGCAATCCCGCGCAGGCCCGATAATCCGGAATACCAGAGGCAGCTGTTGCTCCCCAAACAGATACTTCTCATCGACGTAATTCGCAAAAGCTGCATACCGCTTGTAGTAGGAAGTAATCAGCTCCTGGAAGTCACTGTCGGAGACCGTTCCTGCCACCAGCTCGTAGAGATGTTGTCGTGCCATTAAGATGTTCTCTCCCCACATCTCTTTCAGACACGCCAGTGTGTCGACCCGGAGTATGACCTTATCGGGGAGATTAAGTAGAAGCCCCGGGTTCTCCACTGCCCCAAAAGGCGTGGTTCGTTTCCCAGATGCTGTCATCATACTCGGGGACATTTTTGTTACAGACATAGAAGCGCTCCCCCTTGTCAATTAGGGCATTGAGTGATTTAATGTCAAGCGTTGTGATATCTACACAAAGCAAAACTCCCACCGCCCGTATTTGTGATTCTTCGAGTACCTGTTTGTAAACACGTTTCTCTGGAAATCGTTGATGTAGGCCCCCAGCTCCACCGCATCGAGGTAGTAAACATAGTTATCCTCGGTGACTAGGAAGAAGTAGCCGGAGGCGTGAGCTATTGCGATATCTGCGCACACCTGCTCCTGGTCTACATACTTCTTCACTCTGAACACATGCGGTATCGACCCGCCTGCAAGAGAGCATAGGAACCCGTCTCGTGTAACGAAGTCTTCTAGAACAGGCACCAGCAGAGTTTTAGGATCCTCAAGCTTGGTGCGTCTCCTCACAGCAAGCATCTCCATATGCTGCTTCTTTGTCACCCTGAAGTCTTTTGCCACCTGCCCATAGATATGGAAAAAGCCGTTCATGGCTTTTGCATCAGGATCCTGCCTAAGGATAGACTGGATAGTGGGATCATCGCAATCCAGAATGGCCTGTACCGTATTCATGACCCGCACTGAAATCGGCGGGGCCTGCTTCCTCGCAATGCCATAATCCGAGACCTTGATAGATGACAACGAGTCAAGTACGGTAATATTGCGCTGGCGCGAACCACTCAGGTAATCCCGATTCTTCGAAATGTAGGTGACCTTGAGCTTGGCGATATCGTCCTTCTGGTAATCCCGCGGGTCTTCATTACGAATATCTATCCCGAGCACCTCGCACACGCGGATGAGTTCCACTGCATCTGCGAAGTATGGGTCCATTCTGTTGAAGCCACGAATCCAGTCGCAAGCAGGAGGGAACACTTTACCACTGTTTGCAGTAAGCGGGAACAGCCCCTCAAGATTCCCATCCTTGCCCATTTTATAGACACCCACTTCGAGAATGTCTTTGGGCCTGGGGACCTTACGGACGATTTTCGCCTTCTCATAAGCAATGATTAGGGACATCGCCGAAACCTTCATCTCAAGGCTCTTATCATAGAGACGCTTGAGCAGGTAGGGGAGCTTTGACTTTGCCTCCGCTATATCCATGGCTTTGTAGGTAGGGGAGTCTACAAGGAGCTCACCCTCCTCAATTGTGTCGCCCTCACTATTGCGGAACGTGTTGGCCTCTCTGTGGCGGCTTGCGTATTCCCGCATACCACCGCTTTTGTTGGTCTTGATGCCTGTTAGCACGTTTTCAAGATACTTCTGGACCCATGACTCATCGATGTCCTCTAATCTGCGTAAATATGACGTAGGTGTTGGCCTGTCCTTTGTCCACTCGCCAGCGACTGGTTTCTGCTTGTCGGCGTCATAATCGGGTTTGTCTTTCAACATCTGTACGATGGTGCCGAAATCCGGTGAACCGTCCTTGCTTTGGAACTGTTGAAATAGGACTTTGCGCATCCCGTTATAGGGAGACAGGCTGTGCATTGTTGGCGAGCCAGTCCGAGAGACTAAATCCACCAGTAGCGACTGGGCCGGGTTCGGAAGTGGACCTGTGTGGATTATCAACCTCTTCACTCCTCTCGATATGTAAATCCTTACAAAGCTTATCCAAGTCCTCAGTATCTTTGAGGAGCAAAAAGAGTGCAGGCGTAAGGGGACCAGCCACAATGCGCCCGCTAAGCAACTCTACATCATCCCTCAGCACGCTGATCCTCCTCACGCAAGTATCGCTCAAACGCCTCACTGTCTATTGCCAATAGCAAATCGGAGTAATCATAGATCGTATCGGGAACACCCTTTATCCTAGCACCATGCAAGAGGTGCTCACACAAGTCCTTCCTCTTCTGCCAAGGCAACGATTGCATCGACCGCACGTGTAGCGCTACTAGGTACTTCTGGTTGTCCACCACCTCACGGATATGGCGCAACGGCGTAGGCACCAGGTCAATCGTAAACCTAAGGAGCGAATCCTCACTACGGCATGCAAGCTTGAGCTTCGTGAAATCAATGTCCTTGCGGCCAACGATCATATAGAGGTCTTTGTGCGATCAAGCACTACCCCCACAGGTGCTTTCAGAAGTTCCTTACAGGAGAAACGAATGGTGCCGTCAACCTCAACTGTAATCTCCACGATGACCTCGCCTTCACCAGCCGGGATGACACCATCATAGGAGTAGGTGAGCTGACCGATGAGCTCGTTCTGCGATGCCAAAAGGCTGTCGCCCTGATAGAGATTGAGCTGCAGTTTATTTGAGGCAACAGAGTTGTAGACCACCGTAGTTTCCTGCACAGGAATCTTGGAATTGCGAGGAATCAACACACGCGCAGAACCATCCGCCATCTCAATAGAGAGGGCCTTTGTCACATCGCTGACTTGGATGTGTGCCGTGCCATCGCTCAGCATCTGTGCATAGAGAGCCGCGCCCTGAGCAACAATCTTGTCAGGATCATAGAACATCTCGATTGGCTCCTGCCCCATTTCTTTGGCTACCCATTCACGTAGTAAGGGGCACCGCGTAGAGCCACCAACCATGACCAGGTCGTATTTCTCCCCGACCGGCACTGCTTCTCCGAGAACCTTTTTGGCCTTGATAATGGTCTCGGAGAATGTGAGCTTCATTATCTCGCTGTAAATCTCAGTAGTGAGTACGACCTGCCCAGCACCATAGGGTGTGAGGTCCAATACCTCGTCCCGACTGGACTTCTGCAACCGAATCTTGAGTTTGGAGCAATCCCACTTCAGACGAGTCAGATCTTCACTGCTCAGGTGATGTACCTTGATATTCCCCTGCTTGATAACCCATCTGCGGATATTCGCATCGAAGTTATCACCGCCCAGAATACAGCCATCTGTGGCCTGCACATCGTAGTCGCCAAAGCGGCTGTCAACTACAGACACATCAAAAGTGCCACCACCAAGGTCATACACCAGGGACAATGCCTTGCGGCTTTTAGAGGCATAGATGGCAGCTGCGGTAGGCTCATTGATAAGCCCCACCACCGTCAGGCCGGCCAACTCTGCGGCCTTGATGGTTGCATGGCGTTGGTTATCGGAAAAGTAGGCAGGTACGGAAATCACCACATCCTGTACATCCTCACCGCTCTCCTTCACCAGCTGCCTCAGCACTCTCGAAGATGCAGACACGGAGAGCTGCCCCTCCTTGGACATAGAGATGTCACACTTGAAAGACCTGGCCGCTGACATATCCTCCAACACATCTTTGCCGGCTTCTCCAGTCTGCAGGTTCACCACGGACGGCACAAGACCAGTAAGAAGCCTATCGCCCAACCCAAGAAGCGAATTGGTCGTTCCAAGGTCGATGCCGTAGATCTTAGACATATTAACACTCCCTTCAGTTATATATGTCCACCATATCTCTAGTACTTCATCGCTTCGTTCATCTGAACCATATGCCGATACATATCTTCCCTGCCGGCATACTCTTTCTGCACGAGGCGCGTGGATTCCTCGTCGATATCCGCGATAGAGGAGCTTGCAATGCGGAAGGCCACAGGATACCCCGGACGCAGATTCAGATTGATGATGCGGCTGAGATTTGTAGCAGGAAGCTGCCTCTGCACAGAGTTAGGCAGCTTGATTGGATAAATCTTGCACTGGACAGCAATGGCGTGTGGACCGTAGGTCTCATCATACCCTGTTACGAACGAGCGATAGATTGGTTCCTCCCACGCCTCTATGCGCAGGGCATTAGTGGCCTCCCCCTTAACAACAAGACCGTCTGTCGGGATGCCATAGGCTTCCTTGAAGTCTGAGAAGGCCTTGACCTGATCCATGAGCTCCTGAAAGTTATGAACCCACGCATACATGGGAACCTCGAAGCCCCAGGACTTTAGGAGGGCGAACTTGTCGTTCACCGCACTAGAACAACGAACACCATGGGCATGAATGGCAACATGGCTCAAACACTTTTCCGGATTGGCCAGGGCAGTAGACACTGCACCGCGCTGTGAGGTGCTTCCGAAGTTCTCCTTGAACCACATAAACTCAGAGTCAGGAATAGAGCACTCCATGACCACCAGGACACGTCCCATTTCCGGGATTGTCTTAGGGAGCCTTGGCGCAATTGCTTCCGCATTCATGGCATCGGAGGAGCGACCCCGTGTCTGAACATTGACAAGCTCTCCATTGTAGTAGGAAGCCTGGATGTTCCAGCCGTCGATCTTGAATGATACGCTGTGCGGCTCATGCATCGATTCGTACATAGTACGAACCTCAATCAGGGAGTTTAGAGACGGGATGCTCTCAGTTTTGTCTGACAGCACCACCGCTTGGATAAGCTGCGGATACCCGTACTCTTTCAACATGGCCACTGGACACGGATCACTGGACCACGAACGCTGGCAGTAGGGATTCTTCGGGAAGCGCGCCTTCATAGATCTGTCCAGAATTGTATATTCTGCGTCAGACATAATAGGCTGACCCACCGAATAGGCCCACCGCGCGATGATATATTTGACTATGTCAGTCATTTTGGACCTCCAGTAGAAAGTCGAACTCGCCGTTGTAGCGGATTGTAGTTGGTGTGAAATCTATGCTGATGTAGGGCAGCGTATCACCCGGCTCCAGAGTGTAGATGGGCGTCTTGCTCGTTGCATTTACGAACTGGACAGTCACATCAATGTCCGTCTCGTTGACCACATTACAGTACAGCACACCATTTTCCATCCACGGCTTCTCAGCGTACGTCACTTGGAAGTAGACGTACTCATATCTTGGCCAGAGCACTATGGTCAGTACGATTGCAGCCACCAATAAGAGTGCTGCAACGATGCGCATGTCTCTGCCAAGTACAATGACTACGCCATCTTCTGTTGTGATGTGCCCCCGTACTTTAGTACCCTTAGGCATGCTGTGTAGCAGGATGCCATCAAGCAAGTATCCGAGTACTGACCCGTTGTACGGTGACGTTATGAGAGGGTAGTATTTGCCGTACCAATATATCATTCCAGTACCACCCGCGGGTCAACGGCCGTACCGTCGATGTAGAGACCAAGGTGAAGATGCGGCCCTGTGGAATAGTAGCCTGTGTTCCCACTCAGCGCTATCTGTGTGCCTTGCGAAACATTTTGCCCCTTCTTCACATCAATCCTGCTAAGGTGGCAGTAGTAGCTGCGTACGCCGTAACCATGGTCAATCCAGATGTAGTTTCCAGAGCCATAGGAAGTGCCTGTGCTCTCTACAGTCCCGGAGAACCACGCACCTACCGGTGTGCCTTGAGGAGCCTTTAAATCCACACCATAGTGGAAGCTGTACCCTCTCACACCCACAGGGTCGTAGCGAGAGCCAAAGGGCGAGTTTACCTTATAAGCCTGCCCCTTTACCGGATAGTAGTCCATAGAGCCGATATCCTCGTAATACCCAGCCTCTTTGATAGAGGACTTGAGTGAAGACTCTGTTTTTAACAGTGTCTCCAAATCCTCATCAGGCGTTGGAAGAGGATCCACAATGTAGAGGTCCCTCACACCAAGCAGCGTATTCAGGTCATCAACGGTCTTCTTGTACTCCGCTTCATACCTGAGTATGCTTTCCAGCGGTAAGTCAATGCCGTTGACCACCGTATCGTGCAGTGAATCAGCAGTGGCGGTGAGTGCTGAAATTTTCGCATCAATCTCATCTGTCGAGGTAGAGGCTATCACGGCATTGTACAGCTCCACCTCACGAGTGGTTCGTATTGTCTGCTGTACGCGCTGCAGCTCCTCCTTTAGGGGCGCTACATCTTGGGAGAGCTGGAGTCCAAACTCACCTCTGATGGTGTTGGCTGTTGCTGCTTCTGCTTTTTCTGAGCACGCGAAGAAGCAGACGAATACTGCGCAACCCGCTGCAGCCAGCCTACGCGCGAATAGGTGCATGTTACCAACCCTTTCTCAAACGCTACGTTGCACACAATGCCGGCACCGCGTAACCGTTTTGCCTGCTCCAGTGCGTGTAGGTAAGCAGTGAGAGAAAGCCAGGGTACGCGGTAACGGCTCGTGATGAGGCACATGGTCCCATCCTCATCGAACATCATGATCAGCTGCCCCCATATGAGCCGCTTGACATTTCTGTTCACGATGATAACGCGCTGGTCCGTAAGGATATCAGAATCACCGTACCCGATAGCGCCTTTATACACCTGGTCCCACGTAGCGTCGAATAATCTACGTATTGACATTCCCAATCCTCCTTAGTGCCTTCTCGGCCAAGAGTAGGGCATAGTGCTGCCCAGTAATGACGGTGTGTGCCTCTGCCTGAAGAACACGCTCCTTACCATCCTGACATAGGACGGTAAGAGGGTTCAGGCACCTGACGCATCCAATCACGTCATTAACAATCACGAAGTCTCCAGGTCTCATTGTAACCCAGCACTCCCTTCTCAAGCTCCTTGATGATCTGGAGCGCTGTAAACAGCACCTCCATACTACTACAATCGATGGGCAGGTGAGTGCCATCTTCGCACACCACCTGCCCACCATCTGTTACGGATGCAATATGAGGGGGAGCGGTTTTCACCAAAACGATGTCACCGATCTCCATCGCCCTCATCACTCTCCTCTTTAAAGAGCTTGATACGTGCAAGACGTCCGCAGCGCCGTCTGATCTCCTCCACAGTCTCCTCGACGTCACGTCCGTCAGTAAGCGGGTAGCGGAGAGTATCGGTCCCTATGTAGTCATAGCCAGTAACATCCTGGCCACCGTAGTCGACCCATGCCATCTTACATCCTCCTCGTATAATAAGTTTCAAAGTTAATAGTTTCAGGTATCAGCAGGCTTTGAGGTGCCCGTGATACAATAGCTGTAGGACAGCAGGGTCAAGTTCTGAGTCCTCCGGTTGAGCCGTAAGGCTACTTCACTGAAAGTCTGTTCCCCTGAACCGGAAGTTAGCTGCAAACTCATTGGCTGTTTGCCTGGGACAAGACCGCCCTTTCAGCAGTGAGGGCTATCGCATTGGTCTGCCCAGGAATGATTCTGATAAGCGAGGGTGCCAGATGCTCCGGTTATCATGGGTATCTCAAAGCCTGCTGGCCTGAAATCTCCATGCGGGGAGGTGAAAATTGTGAATCCACTATTCGTTGGCATTGATGTGAGCAGCAAGAACAATGTGGCCTACCTGATGAAACCGGACGGCAGCAAACACTCCAGCTTCTCCGTGCAGAATAACCTTGGCGGTGCTAAACTGTTATCAGAGAGAATCGTATCGGCACTTGGCTCCATGCAGCTTGAGCGTGTGGTGATTGGCCTGGAGGCCACCTCCATCTACGGGGACAGCCTAGTCTATGCTCTTCGTGAGGATGGCCGCTTGGGGCGGTTTCAGAGGAAAATCCATGTTCTAAATCCAAAGCAGGTGCGGAAATTCAAGGAAGCCTATTCTGACCTGCCAAAGAACGACTGGGTGGACGCCTTTGTGATTGCCGACCATCTCCGTTTCGGCAGAATCAACAGGGAGGTCTACATGGACGATTACCGCTACAAAGCCCTGCAAACCCTTACCAGAGCCAGATTTGATGTCATCCAAAACTTGACCCGGGAGAAGCAGCGGTTCGCCAACTACTTATTCCTCAAATGCTCCGGCATGGCCCAGGACAAAGACATTCAGAACACCAGCGCCACCACCATCGCACTCATGGAACACTTTGAAACCGTGGATGACTTGGCGAATGCCGACCTGGAGGAACTGACTGCCTTTATTACTGAAACAGGCCGTGGCAAATTTGCTGACCCGGATGCTACCGCCAAGGCAGTTCGGGCTGCAGCCAAAGGCTCCTATCGGCTGCCCAAAACAGTAAACGACACTGTAAACCAAGCAATGGCTGTTTCTATTGCCTCCATGCGCGCCTTGAAAGGGCAGGTCAAAGTATTAGATAAGGCCATTGAACAGCAGTTTGAAATCATTCCGAACACTTTGACCTCCATCCCCGGTATTGGCAAGGTCTACTCCGCCGGTATCATTGCTGAGATTGGTGATATCCACCGTTTTGATTCCCAAGCCTCGGTTGCCAAATACGCCGGCCTTGTCTGGAACAGGAGCCAGTCTGGCGACTTCGAGGCCGAACACTCCAGAATGATTAAATCCGGCAACCGCTATCTCCGCTACTACCTGCTGGAAGCCGCCAACTCCGTGAGAAGATGCGACTCCGAGTTCCGGCGTTACTATGACCTCAAATTCAAAGAGGTCAACAAGTACCAGCATAAACGCGCACTCGCTTTAACTGCCAGAAAACTGGTCCGGTTGGTCTTTCGGCTGCTAAAGGACAACCGCCTGTATATCCCGCCGGAGGGCTGAGAGCGCAGCTTGCCACTCTGACTCATAGGCCCTGTTTCAAAATTTCTCAGGGACAGGGCTTTGGTTGGTGTTGCCTTTTTGCTGTCTACACAGTGCTTTTTACTCTGTTTCGCTTAAAATTTTCTTGCATCACCTACTTGACTTCATACCATTGGACTTTCATCCAGAAATTCTCCCGTACCGCCACAATAGATCTCCTGCCCCATGGCAATCCGATTCAGCGGATACTCCAGCGGGTCAGTAAGACCGAGAAGCACACTCGAAGCAAGGCCCATCTTAATAGATTCCATAATAACTCTGGAGAGGGCATGGGTACGGGAAGGCTGGATCGTTTTAACGCCCTTCATGGTTGGCACTGAGACAGTGTTAGTAAGGCTGCCCTTGCACATCTGAATGCTGTCATGGTACTGGCCCACATAGAGGTCATCACGGTCCGTGGAGACCACCATGTGAACAGTCATGGCTGCGGCCAACACCTCGAAGTGCTTCATGTTGATTTCACCCTCATTCTTATAGATGTTATAGAGGGTGTGGATAAAGTAGAGCTGCGCAGTAGGAACGTCAGTGTACATGAGCAGCTCCTTCATGTCATAGTCACCGCGCTCAATTCCCAGGCCTTCGCCCTTCTTTGCCACCTTGCGAAGAGGGGCATCGGCCGGGAAGCGCTTAGAGAACTTGGAGTCCCCAATGGTGACCTTCTTGGTTCCATCCGGGCTGTACGTCTCATGCACCTCTCCGGACTCCCATGCTACGGGATCGTAAGAACCGAAGTTCTTATTTTTAGAGAGGTCTTTGCACTCGATGTAAGCCTCAAGCTTCTCAAAAGCAGAGGTAACGCCGCTCTTGGAAGCGATGCCGCCCTTCTTGAAGGAGTCCATGGACAGCTGAGTACCGGGCTCGCCGATGGACTGGGCAGCAATAAACCCGATAGGGAGACCGATTGCGGCAGGACGGTGTGTGGAAGGGTCGTCTCCGTAACACTTCTTGCAACAAGGGTCTTTGCAGGTGATGACAGAGCGAATCTTCACAACAGAGCTCTTCTTCGACAGCTCCTTCGCCATCTCCTTATCAATGTAGACATTGCTCCCGGCCATGTACCGTCCGGTGATGATTTTCCTGAAGACGGACTCAACCTCGTCGGCCTCTGTGATAAACCTGGCGATGTCGGATTTCTTGATTTCGATACCATCGGTCGTACCGCAGTCATCCCCGGTGATAACATACGGGGAAGTAGCGTGCCACATCTTGCGCATGGCGTAGCCCGTGTCAGCAGTATTCAGAGACTTGTTGATAAGACCCTGCCGGCCACCGTAGGCAGTAACGAAATGCTCAAGAGGAGTCAGCTGCTCCGTGTAGGAGTGTTCAATAACCGCACGGAAAGACTCTCTGGAAGACTTCTGAATCCGTCCCTTGTAGCCATACATCTGCGTCAGGTTGGACTTGCTACCACGGGCGCCGGACTCTGCCAATCTGACGAACCCAGACTCTTTGCCCACACGGTCATAGATGGTATCCTTCACCTTCTGTTCCATCCGCTCAAAGCCCTTATCGTAGGCATCAGCGAATGCGGACTCCTCCTCAAGGCCGCGCTCATAATACCCGACCATCTCTTTCATGGAGTCATGGAACTCCTCTATTACATCACTGTAGGAGATGTCCTCTTCATCCAGAAGGTTGAGAGTAGGAGGGTAGATGTAGCCCATCTTGAAACCAAGCTCTACCATCCTGTCGATCCCGTCAATGGCCGAATCGATGGACACGTCCAACATGGCCTCAACATAGGGAGCAATTGTCTTAGAGGTGACTTCTTTAACGCCGAACTTATTGAAGACCTCTTTAGGCAGGCAGGCCGCAAAAGCAACACGTCCAGCGCACTCCGTGTACCCGTCAAGAGTAACGGTATCCTGTACGCGCACACGCTGCATGAACAGGTCATCGAACAGCTCCCTGTACCCAGAATAGGACTTCATAGAAGAGCCCTTCTGGAGAATAGAGCGGGTACACACATTGAGCCCGTAGATGATCTCCTGCCGAGGCATGACGGAGCACTCACCGTTTTTGGGGTAGTAGATGTTCTGCTCAATGCTCATGAGCTCCTTAACTTCCTCTACCGCCCCCTCACTGACAGGAACACGGCACCACATCTGGTCACCATCGAAGTCTGCGTTAAAGCCCGTAACGCACAGCGGGTTGATTCGCAGAGAGCGCTCGTCCGTCAGCTCCGCTTTAAAGGCCCGCATAGAGGGCTTGTGCAGAGTCGGCTGGCGCCCAATGACCACCGGGACCCGGTCCAGTATGCCGGACGAGATGAGCTTGGAGTTACACTTGTCGCGTTTATCCATTCCCACCCAATCCGAGGGGTTAGGATTGCTCATGCTGCTCAGCAAGTGGCTTCTAAACAGCTTAGGAGTCATATCCTTCGGCAGCTTCACCTTCCTGATAGAGAGGAACGGGTCGATGGTAATGACTGAGCGCCCCGAGTAGTCCACACGCTTGCCCAGCATCTTAGCCCGAATATCGCCCTGCTTGGATGCCAGCTTCTCGATAACGGACTTGCGGTTAGACTTGTAAGACACCGGATGCACGAGCAGATTGTAGACCTTATCACTCAGCCGCTTATAGCTCGCCGCAAAGGCTCTGGCATCAAACATGCCCGACATGACCATCTTCATGTTCTTGTTCGCAGAGATGATCTCATCGTAGGCGATGGACATCTGGTCATGCCTGGAGGCGATATCCGGGCGGATGCCAAGAGGGGCCACAGCGACATACTCCATAATCATGGAATAGAGCCTGTCTTTGTGACCCTGTAGATTGATGAGGTAAGAGAGGCGGGAGTTGTTGGAGTAGAACACTGTGGTGCCGACGTAGAGATACAGATTCTCATACGTGCTGTTGTCAGCGGGGAAGAACCTCCAATCGCCGGCGGCCAGGTATCCACCAGAGCTGGCGCGACGAAATTCACCAGCACCGGTACCGCCATAGGTCTTCCTGTACCCATCCATCACATCGATTAGGCACTCCCGAACACCGGCCTCTACATCGAAGTCATCGATCCACTTCTTGAGGATCTCGGCGCCCCATAGGACACCCTCCGGACGTGTCACATCATCCACAGAGACATAGTCGTTGAGCTCTACATCATAGCATGTACGGAATCCAACGACCTCCTCAGTAAGGGTCTTGTCCGAATGGATAATCTTCTGCAGCAGGGAGGCTTTCTCCTGGGCAATCGCGAAGTTAATGACCGGCTTGCACAGGTGAATGTACCCGCGCTTATGGTCAATACCAACTGGCCTGTCCTCTCCCGGTGCGTACTCCACAGAACCAAAGATAGAGGGAGAATTCAGCGATGCCGGCATGAAGACATTACCGTCGTCAAAACCCTCTTTGACCTCTTTGCCCATCTGAAGGTAGTCTTCCTCACGCATGGGCTCAATTTTCAAAGGCATTGGATTTACCTCCTCTCTTAATTCTGTGCTGCATTCCAGATATCGAGAAACAGCTCTGGCGTCATCCCGTTGTAGTACCGAACCTCAATGGCATCCCCAGTTAAGGGGAGCACGCGCACATAGTCGATAAGCGTGTGTACAGTGTTCAGCGGGAAGTAGGTGTTGTCCCCGATGACTGCTGCATTTTCCGCCATAGAGTGATACCCAGCAGCTTTGTGAACAAAGAACTTAACGGACATAGGCTCAGTGGCTGTGAACATATGCTGTTCCGGGTTAATAGGGCGGCACCTATACACGCCTTTGCTTCTCCACTGGGCATTGCCAGTTGTGATGACACCGACCTTCTCCTCGATATCCACCACTTCACCCATGTCGCCCACAAGGATAATGTTGGACACATTCGATGCCACAGCAATCATCGACTCCTGACAGCTGTGATTCCTGTCAATTGCCGAGATGAAGGAAGTGTTCCTCGGCGAGTTCAGAGCAAACCCGATAGGCATGGTAATGGGTATCTCACCATCCAGAATTGCCTTGCGGAGCATTGTGTGCCCCTCCCGCACGCTCACCGTAGGCGTTGTGATCCGAGAACCACTTACCTCAATAGGAAAAATACACAAGCGACATTCACTCCCAACCACAGAAATATGAATACGTACTCCTGCCAAGACGAGGTTAGGAAGGTGGCGATGTGCACCCTCTTCCGGTAGAAAGGCCAGAAGAGGGGCACACCCTTGCGGTTGCACAGATCTGCTATGATGTGTACAACCCACCCAACATTGAATCCCAGAATGAGATCAGGCAGGACTGGAATCTTGGCTGTGGCCACCATGAGCATGACCACAAACAAGATAATGGGAATCAGCAGCGTGTGCGTAATCCCCCTATGGGTAAGATGCTTAGAGATGAACTTATGTTGCTGTCCCAGCTTAGAGCGGTGGATATCAATATCCGGCATGTAGGAGCCAGTCACTACAGTCAGAAGTCCAATTGCAGGGAGATAGGTGTGGCCATCGAGCTGGAAGCCACTGAAGTGCGTAGCTGTCACAGCCAGCATGGTGATAGTGCCACAAATGGCGTGGGTTTTACCTGTCATCCGAATGCTCCTTTCAACAAGTCACTTAACCCACCCTTACTCTCCTCAACATCAGAATCCGCATCCTTCTGCCTGGCCAGGATACTGCGTATGTCAGGCACCGTTCTGCTGTCCGCATACTCAGCATCGCAGGGAGGGAGAATTCCCTCATCGTCTGTAAGTTTGTAGCCAAGCACTTCCAGAAGGTATCTGAACTTCTCGACTGCGTATGGGACAGACGGCCCGTGCTGGGTGTACTCAGGAAGATTGAGCATCCGCAGAGTCGTATTCACGCGATCCAGCACGTTATCGGACATCGCGTTACAGGTTTCGTAGAGGAAGTCAGCGGCGCCATAGGCAGCCAATGCGCTGAGTTCCATCTCACCCATCTTCTGACCACCACCACGCGCAGAGCCCTCGGTAGGCTGTTTGGAGATCTGAGAGTAGTCCTCCTCCAACATACCAGCGCGCGCATGGAACTTGTGGTTGACCTCGTGCTCCAGCTTAAGCATGTAGGGGACGCCAAAAGTGACGACGTTCTCCAGACACTTGCCTGTCGCAGGATTCCACAGCCTGGCCGTACCATCAGGGTTGAAGCATCCGGCCCAGTCGCGAATAGCAGCGTGCCTAGAGATAGCCCGCTCATGCAGAGTAGATGGGAGCATCGGATACTTACTGCAAACGCTCTTAGCGTTCTCGCTGTTCGCCAGCTCCCAGACATAGTGCATCAGCAGCTTGATATCGCCTTTGGTGGCACCATTGAACGGGTCACTCTCCACGTACACATCCAGCAGGTAGGCGATGAACCCGAGATATGCCTCGAAGTTCTGACCGATGTTCATACGGGAAGGAACGCCACACGGGTTCAGCAGGATGTCGAGCGGGCGCCCATTCATAAAGCAAGGCATCTCGCTGTTCCTGCGAATGATGGACGCCGTACCCTTGTTAGAGTGTCTACCGGCCATCTTATCACCCGTGCGAAGACGGTTGAAAGACAGCAGATGCGCGTTATACTCTGCGGCCTTCTTCTCGTCCTGATTGCGCTCAATCTGGTAAAGAATCCCCGAGTGCTTACCGGACCGCAGAACATCCTTAGAGCTGCAACGGGCGTCGCTCTTACTCTGACGGCTCACCTGTGCGATGACACCATTCTCCGGGATGTAGCGGTAGTAGTACTCCCGCCCAACCCGGATACTCTCATTACTCTGGCGATGCATCCTATGCGTGACTGTCTCCGTCGAAATAGAGATGAACTGATTAGCCGCGTACTCGGACAGCTCAACAGCATCCTCGTAGTTATACCCGTCTGCGAGGTAGGCGGCAAACAGATTCACACCAGGAGAGTAGATACCCTCCCGCGCAATCGCAGAGTCGACGAGGATGTCGCCCTTCTTGAACCTGTCACCCTCCTTCACACGGAAGTTAAGAAAGTTGATAGACTTGCTGGTAACAGAGGTTTCACAAATCTCGATATCCTCAACCTCGCCATCATCGTAGGTGAGGAGCAGCTTACCCATTGGAATTTCTACCACTACACCATCCTTCTTGGCTCTAATGACATAGGTGTTAGAGTGATTAAAACAGCGCCGGTACATAGAAGTGAAGACACGAGGAATCTGGCTCCCTTGTACCAGGATGGACTGCTTCAGCATGTTTGTCGCATAGGTGACACGCACGGCGTCATTGGAGCCTGCGAAGGGAATGAGAGCGGCGGTAGGGGAGAGGTGCTGCTCACAATAGGCGTTGACAAAGTCAAGTGTGAAAGCGTCAACGCTCTCCACCGTAACCTGATTGTTAGGCGCAGGGACTCTGGCAAGCACCTTCGTGTTGAGGTATTTATAGCCCTCCTTCTTCAGGGAGAGAATATCGCCGATACGATACTGCGCCTCCTCCTGAGCATCCATGTAGGTGACTTCCGTAGAAATACTCTCAATCTCCCCACGGCTATTCTTTAGGACGCGCCTGTAGGGAGTGGTCAGGATGCCATCCCTGATTTTGGCCCCGATTGCCTTTGTGTTTGTCACTCCCAGCTTCTGACCAGACGGTGTCTCATACGGGCAGATGCGCCCATAGAATCCCATCGACAGCAGCCGTACCTTCTCGGGGATCTCGCTTGTATGCAGCGTAGAGACAAGGTGGTTCGTCTGTGCCACAACAGCAATAGGATTGATGGTATCGGCAATGTCGAGATAGTTCTGCTCCCACAGGTAGCTCTTCCACATATTGGTCAAGCCGAAGAAGTTGCTCTCCGTGAGTAGATTATTTCTGAGCCCCCTAGAGATTGCTGCCTTATACTTCTTAACAAACTCTGGCACCACTTCCTGCATAGCATTGCTGAAAATCTCGTTGGCTGCCAGAACCTTCTTAAGCAGCCCGAAGTCCTTATCCAGAAGGAAGTTCTCATTCGGGTTTTTGCGGATGAACCCACAGAGGGAGTAAAGGGCCACCAGGTCGTGCGTATTCAGGTGGTCCATGTCCGTGCGCTCAAGGTTCGGGTTGTTGTAGAAGCAAACCCACTCATCGTGATACCGGCCCTCGGGAATGTTGTGGCCGAAAATATCGCCAAGACGCACGGTATAGTTACCGATAATCTCTTCCTCAAAGGTGGCACGGATAGGAGCGGAGCCAGACCGTTTACAGTCCACGAAAGCGGCACCAACATCGCAGAGGAACATAACATCCTCGTCAGTCAGCGTCTCCTTAGAGGACAGGTGGATGAGCACTTCGCTGTCCTGCGGGATAGCCGTGTAGGCAGCAAACTGTGGGAGCGCCGCAATCAGGCGGTCGTTATTCCTCGTACCAGCAGGCACAAAGCTCACAGTCAACTCCTGTGTCAGCTTATAGCCCACGATATCTGGCACAGCTTTAACATAAAGCTCGTTTACCCTGTTTTTGTGTACGTACCGCAGCACTTCCTCATCGACGCGATGTCCAGCCTCATAGGGCCCCACCTTCCTAGAGAGGATACGCCCATGGGCCCTGTCCAGGGAAAGCACCTCATTCAACGCATCACGCGTCTTACCAAGCGAGTAGTCGTCACCGCTGTAGGTAGCGTGGACCTTCAGCTTATCAAGCTCATCTTCCACAGCCTCGTCGGTGGCCCCGCTATCAGAAGCAAAGGCCGACAGAATAAAGGCCGAAGCGAACAGCTTAGACGGATCATCGTACACCCGCTCTTTGGCGTTGTAGGCGCGGATGAGCTTATGCATCGGAATTTTTGCATTTGCTCCGTACTTGACCATCACGTCCTTGGTCCCATCAAAGATGAGGGAGATATTACGCTTAGGCGTTGTGACCGACACCGTCTGCTTATCAGCTGCGTAGGACACACGCTCAGCTGCAACCATCTGCATGAGAAGGACGCGCCGCTCACCATTTACATTCAGCACTCCATCAGCATCCATTGCGGGAATTCGGAACACCTCTATCTCGTTTGGAAAAGTGACACCATCGATAGTGAACTTTGCGTATACCGGATAGTAGGAAGGGAACTGCTTTTTCACCTCCCGCCTGTAATTCCCGCGATACAGGCTCTCAACCCGAAATTCTGCTTCAACCTGAGAAACCGGAAGCAAGTCCCGCATTGCCTGTACGAGATACTGCATGTCGTTGTAGACAGTCTCTGTCACGTACTTATTGTAGGACTCGCGCTGGTACTCCAACAGGTTCAGCTCCAACTCTGGCTCTGGAATTTTCTGAACCTTCAAAATCCTGCTTTTAGGATCAAAGGAAAACATCGGCTAACACCCCGCTATTAACGTATTGGACTCCAATCCGCATCCACAAAGAATACGCCCAGCTTCTCACTTGGAGCTGGCTTATGTGAAAGCAGAAGAAGCATAACAACCAGAAGTATTAGCACCATGGCTCACTCCTCGTCGTAGTCTCCGTAGATATCGATGGCGAACGTGTCACCAACGCGGAGCGGCTCATCCACAGGGATGTCCGTAGCAGTCTCATCGTCCAGCAGCTTCACCAGCCGCTCTCCGTTGTAGATGATGCCCAGGCACTCCCCGAAGCTGCCGGACACGATAGCCTCCACAGTGTCGGGGAAATCCACCTCGATGGGCTCGTCCACGGACAGCTCCGAAATGAGCCGATTGTAGGACATCACCGGGTCAGCGAAATAGCACTCGCCGGTAACGCGGTTGCAGTAGACGGGCATATACTCGCCGTTCTCATAGATAGCACCGCACAGGATATCCTCATTGTTAATTTTCTCAGACATTTTCATTTACCTCCTGCAATTCTTTGAGAGTTATTTTTCTCTCATTTATATATGAAGGGAACTTGGTTTTACTTTATATCGTGCAGCCCGATTCCCTTACATAGCAAAAATAAAAGAAGTCCTCCAATGATGGAGGACTTCCAATAGGTGGTATACACGTGCCTTTTCCTACGCCAATTTTACGCCAATTTTACGCCAATTTCCCGAAAAGTTACGGTAATATACGACACTTTTAAATTTTTGATAACCACCAAAAAGTTCTCAAAATAAGCGAAATAAGAAGAAATATGAACTAATCTCGGATAAGTTTGTTTAGGTCGTATGGCGTCGTCTGGTATACATAGTAATTCAACCAGTTGGTATAGAGCAATTGGCCAGCGCTGCGCCAGCGGACCACAGGGACGCGGGCGGGATCATCCTCGGGAAAGTAGTGGGCGGGCACGGCGATGTCCAGCCCCTTGTCAATATCCCGGCGGTACTCTCTGGCTAGGGTGTCCGGGTCATACTCGGGGTGTCCCATGATGAAGAACTGGCTGCTGTCCTCCGTCTTGACAGCGTAGACTCCTGCCTCAGAGGAGGTGGCCAGCAGCTCCAGCTCCGGTGCGGCGCGAATATCCTTCTCCCACACCTCGGTATAGCGGGAGTGGGGGGCACAGAACACATCGTCAAAGCCGCGAAACAGGGGGGAACTGGGCTTGAGCACCCGGTGCTCGTACACACCGAAGAGCTTCCTGGGCAGGGAGCGCTTCTCGATGCCATGATGAAAGTACAGCCCCGCCTGGGCGCCCCAGCAGATGTGGAGGGTGGAGTGGACGTGGGTGCGGCTCCACGCCATAATTTCGCACAGCTCCGGCCAGTAGTCCACCTGGCTGAACTCCAGATTTTCCACTGGAGCGCCGGTGATGATCATTCCGTCGAAGTTACGGTCCCTTACCTGGTCAAAGGTGGTATAAAAGGAGGCCAGGTGGTCCTCATCGGTGTGCTGGGACTGGTAACTGGCCGTGCGCAGAAGCTCCACCTGGATCTGTACCGGCGTATTGGACAGCTTGCGCAGGATCTGAGTTTCCGTCACGATCTTGGTGGGCATTAGGTTGAGAATCAAAACCTTCAAAGGACGGATATCCTGGTGCAGAGCCCGGTATTCCGTCATAACAAAGATGTTTTCGCTCTCCAGAATCGCAGTGGCGGGCAGAGCGTCTGGGATCTTGATGGGCATGCCTGAATTCCTCCGGTTCTGTTATTTATAATAGTAGAATAAGGGTAACATATTTAGAGGAGTACTTCAACCCGGGATTGCTGGACAGAAAAAAAGCGCGAAAAAAGGAAAAAAGGTGTTGACAAAGAGGGGGAAAGCTGGTATTCTAACTGAGCGCCTCAGGGAGGGCATGAAAAAACAGGAAAGTGGACGGGAGAGACCGGGCGGAAGCCGGACGGACTTTCGGAAGCGGGCTGAAAAAAGTGCTTGACAAATGAGTGAGGGCGTGGTAAACTAAATGAGTTCGCGCCGAGAGGTGGGAACCTGCTTGAAAAGAACAAAAAGAACGGCTGTGAGGCTGAAAAACCTCAGAAAAGTTTGAAAAAAGTTCTTGACAAGCGAAAGCGTGAGTGCTAAAATAAATAGCACGTCAGCGGAAAAGCTGACAGGGGCGTGTACCTTGTAAATTAAACAACGTGAGAGAAACACGAAGCACCAGAAAGGACGAGAAGTCCTTCTGAGCAAGCGCAAGCTTGATGAAGAAGGCTCTTGATTTAATTTCTTTGAAGCTATGAATTAAGCTTCGATAAGATGATTTGAGGAACGGAGACGTTCTTTAGATACCATTTTATTGAGAGTTTGATCCTGGCTCAGGATGAACGCTGGCGGCGTGCTTAACACATGCAA